>OHHS01000048.1_pt1 | contig 80473 bp, 46 predicted proteins | sample 1568161 | NCBI WGS metagenome assembly OHHS01 (sample SAMEA3879519, study PRJEB24766) | human gut metagenome | biome: human-associated habitat; feature: feces | place: USA | collected 1985/1987
ACAACATCCGCCACCTGAGCGACATGGAACATGTGCGCACACGCCCCGGTATGTATATCGGTAGGCTGGGCGACGGTGCACATGCCGAAGACGGAATCTATGTCCTCCTGAAAGAAGTGATTGACAACAGTATTGACGAGTTCAAGATGCAAGCCGGTAAGAAAATCGAGATTACCGTTGAAGAAAACCTTCGTGTCAGTGTGCGTGACTACGGACGAGGCATTCCGCAAGGAAAGCTGATTGAAGCCGTCAGTATGCTGAATACGGGTGGTAAGTACGACAGCAAGGCATTTAAGAAAAGCGTCGGGTTGAACGGTGTCGGTGTGAAAGCCGTCAACGCACTGAGCTCCCGTTTCGAGGTACGCAGTTACCGCGACGGGAAAGTCCGCATCGCCACTTTCTCCAAAGGTACCCTGCTGACTGACGAAACGCAGACCACCGAAGAAGACAACGGAACTTATATCTTCTTCGAACCGGACAATACATTATTCCTGAATTATTGTTTCAAGCCCGAATTTATCGAGACCATGCTACGTAACTATACGTACCTCAACACAGGGCTTGCCATTATCTATAACGGTCACCGCATCCTGTCACGTAACGGTCTTGTAGACCTGCTGAATGACAACATGACGGCAACCGGCCTCTACCCTATCATCCACCTGAAAGGAGAAGACATCGAAATAGCTTTCACCCACACCGGACAATACGGAGAAGAATATTACTCCTTCGTCAACGGTCAGCACACCACCCAGGGAGGCACTCACCAGAGTGCTTTCAAGGAACATATCGCCCGTACTATCAAAGAGTTCTTCAACAAGAACATGGATTATACGGACATCCGCAACGGACTCGTTGCCGCCATTGCCGTCAACGTGGAGGAACCGATCTTCGAGAGCCAGACCAAGACGAAGCTGGGTTCTACCAACATGGCGCCCGGCGGCATGACCGTCAATAAATACGTAGGCGACTTCATCAAACTGGAAGTGGACAACTTCCTCCACAAGAATGCGGACGTAGCCGAAGCCATCCAGCAAAAGATACAGGAATCGGAAAAGGAACGCAAAGCCATTGCAGGCGTAACGAAACTGGCCCGCGAACGTGCCAAGAAAGCTAACCTGCATAACCGCAAACTGCGTGACTGCCGTATCCACCTCAACGACCCGAAAGGAAAAGGGCTGGAAGAAGATTCCTGCATCTTCATCACCGAGGGAGACTCTGCAAGCGGTTCCATCACCAAGAGCCGTGATGTCAACACACAAGCGGTATTCAGCCTCCGTGGTAAACCGTTGAATTCTTTCGGGCTGACAAAGAAAGTGGTGTACGAGAACGAAGAATTCAACCTGCTCCAGGCAGCCCTGAATATAGAAGACGGAATCGAAGGACTGCGTTACAACAAAGTGATTGTAGCCACCGATGCCGATGTGGACGGTATGCACATCCGCCTGTTGCTGATTACCTTCTTCCTGCAATTCTTCCCCGACCTCATCAAGAAGGGACACGTATACATCTTGCAGACTCCTCTGTTCCGTGTACGCAACAAGAAAAAGACGCTCTATTGTTACAGCGAGGAGGAACGCGTCAATGCTATCAATGAACTAAGCCCGAATCCGGAAATCACCCGATTCAAAGGATTGGGAGAGATCTCGCCGGACGAGTTCAAGCACTTTATCGGCAAAGATATGCGCCTGGAACAAGTGACATTGCGCAAAACGGACGCAGTAAAAGAACTACTGGAATTCTACATGGGCAAAAACACCATGGAACGACAGAACTTTATTATAGACAACTTGGTTATTGAAGAAGACTTGGCATCATGAGAAAAGCAATATTCCCGGGTACATTCGACCCTTTCACCATCGGACATTATTCGGTAGTGGAACGTGCACTCACCTTTATGGACGAAATCGTGATAGGAATCGGTATCAACGAAAACAAGAATACGTATTTCCCTATCGACAAAAGAGAGGAAATGATTCGGGAACTCTACAAGGACGACCCTCGTATCCGGGTAATGTCATACGATTGTCTGACAATTGACTTCGCACAGGAAGTAGGAGCAAAGTTTATTGTCCGCGGTATCCGCACCGTAAAAGACTTCGAATACGAAGAAACGATTGCAGACATCAACCGCAAACTGGCAGGTATCGAAACCATTCTGCTTTTCACGGAGCCGGAACTGACTTGTGTCAGCTCTACTATTGTACGCGAGCTATTGACCTTTAATAAAGACATCAGCCAGTTTATTCCGAAAGGGATGAAGATCAGTTGAGAAGAATAGAACCTAAAATAACAAGATTATGAATAAGATTACAATATACGTTCTCCTGGCTTGCCTATGGACAGTATCAGCCGTACAGGCCCAGAGTTTCGGCTCGCCCGCCATGCGCAAGCTGCAAATGGCAGAGTTTGCAATCTCCAACTTTTATGTAGATAAAGTAGACGAAGACAAGCTGGTAGAAGAAGCTATCATTAAAATGCTGGCCCAACTCGACCCGCACTCCACCTACTCGGACGCCGAAGAAGTGAAGAAGATGAACGAACCGCTTCAAGGTAATTTCGAAGGCATCGGCGTACAATTCCAGATGATTGAAGATACGCTGTTGGTGGTGCAACCTGTCAGCAACGGTCCTTCCGAGAAAATAGGAATCCTTGCAGGCGACCGTATCATCGCCGTCAACGACAGCGCCATTGCAGGTGTAAAGATGAGTACGGAAGAAATCATGAAGCGTCTTCGCGGTCCGAAAGGCTCGAAAGTAAATCTGAAAATTGTCCGTCGCGGTGTCCAAGACCCGTTGGTGTTCACCGTAAAAAGAGACAAGATACCTATCCTCAGCCTTGACGCGTCCTATATGATTCAGCCGAAGACAGGCTATATCCGCATCAACCGCTTCGGGGCAACGACTGCCGAAGAATTCAAGAAAGCAATGAAAGAACTTCAGAAGCAAGGAATGAAGGATATGATTCTCGACTTGCAAGGCAACGGAGGAGGCTACCTCAATGCAGCTATCGACCTTGCCAACGAATTTTTGGGTCAAAAGGAATTAATCGTCTACACCGAAGGACGGACTGCCAAACGCAGTGACTTCTACGCCAAAGGTAACGGCGAGTTCCGTAACGGCCGCCTCATCGTATTGGTAGACGAATATACAGCTTCCGCCAGTGAGATTGTCAGCGGCGCAGTGCAGGATTGGGACAGAGGTATCATCGTAGGCCGCCGTTCTTTTGGCAAAGGACTGGTTCAACGCCCGATCGACTTGCCCGACGGCTCAATGATCCGCCTGACGATCGCCCGTTATTATACTCCCGCCGGCCGCTGCATCCAAAAGCCTTACGACAGCTCGACAGATTACAATAAAGACCTGATAGAGCGCTTCAACCACGGTGAACTGATGAATGCCGACAGCATTCACTTCCCCGACTCATTGAAAGTACAGACCAAGAAACTCGGCCGTACCGTTTACGGCGGAGGCGGTATCATGCCGGATTATTTCGTGCCGATTGACACCACTCTTTACACGGATTATCACCGCAACCTAGTAGCCAAAGGCGCCGTTATCAAATTCACCATGAAGTTTATCGAAGGACACCGGAAGGAACTGGCCAACAAGTACAAGAAGTTCGAATCATTTAATGAGAAATTCATCATAGACGATGATATGCTGGCAACCTTGCGTGAAATGGGTGAGAAAGAAGGCGTGAAGTTCAATGAAGAACAGTATCAGAAATCACTCCCGCTCATCAAGACGCAACTCAAAGCCTTGATCGCCCGCGACCTTTGGGATATGAACGAATATTTCCGGGTGATGAATACGACGAACGAAAGTGTACAGAAGGCGTTGGAGATTCTCAATTCGGAGGAATATCAGAAGAAACTGAGAGCAAATTAATCCTCGTGATATCTGTCTCCCAACACGTAAAACCACCATGATGTTCGCGAACATATTGTCCGTTGACATTCAGTTTAGCATGGCTATACAACACCATCAAACCGTAAAATAACTCGTTTACCTGCATAATCAGCAGGTATCATAATGTTTTTTGGGGAAAAGGAAGCTTATCATGTTCAATGGCAAAACCTTGCATAGCTACCTCGCCGGAAACCTGAATACTCGTCCAATGACTTTTCGGAGAATATTTGAAATCCCAGACTCCGCTCAATAAAAGTAGCGGTTGACAAGTTCCTTCCAATCGGACAGGTAGTGTATAAGTACGTTCTGTGGCAGTTGAAGTAACAGGTCTCATAGTAGATAAGAATGAAAGCAAAAGAATTACTACTAATACATTTCTTTCATGATATAAATTAGTTACATTTCATAATAAACAACCACACAAAACACATGTCACATAAATCTACATTTCCTCGATAATATTCTTTTCTATCACAACATTATCACACTCACGCGTTTTTATTAATTTTTCCAGACTAAATCTTTTATGGCTAATAAACAAATTTTCTGTAATCTTCAAATTCTCAACCGACTTAGCAGAAATAGCCTCAGCACTTTTCAAATTAAAGCGATTATTGGTAATAGTAATATTACGGTGTACATAACCATCATTACATTTATTTTCAGGAGCAATCAGGATAACAGGAGCACCACATTCTATAAAGTTATTATTACGAATAGTAACATCCCGCACCATACCTGATTCAAACCAGCTTCGTGCATCATCAGCTATAAAAATGCCACTCATTTGCATACGAAAAAACGTATTACTTTCTATCAAGACTTTACGGCGTGTTGTTACAAGTAATCCGCGAGTAGGTATACGAGAAAAATAATTATTGCGTACAATAACTTCAGGCGTATAAGTTACATTCTCAACCACAAGATTGGGATTGTCTCTAATCATAAACGGAACAGATTTATTCAAAGTGATAATAATCTCCCTCTCGCTTCTCATCTCTGCATTCTTTACGGTAAAAGAGGCTAGAGGCAACAAAGAATGAGAATCAATAAATTCTAATTCATTTCCAGAGAAAAAAGATTGAAACCCATAGGTTTGATGATGCATATATCTAACAACAACCTTATTAGGAGCAAGAAACTCCTTTACGGCTAAATGAGTCCCATGTATATTGATCGGATCATCCTGAGCACCGGAGAAATATGAATTTTCGATTAGGATTCGCCCTTTGCAACCTGACATTTGTACAAAATCTGCAAATCCCGCACAAGTCCGTCCGCTTCCTGCTTCCGGTGCAAAAATTAAATTATGACAAGTAATGTCTTCAGAAACTTGTCCTACGATTCCAAAATTTCCAAGGAAAGCTAAATGCAAATTTTCCAACGTAATATTTTTACTGTACTGAATCAATCCGCACGCCTGATCTCTATAACCGTCTCTCATCTGAAAAATCATACCAGATTCTGCCTGCGGTCGTTTATCATAAACCAAACGCAACAGTCCAGATTCCAACTCCATTGCTTTGCGCATATCAGAAAGAGGCGACCAACTGCGCCATGTGATATCCTTTTTCGAATCATAAATCTGGGCAATACCTTTCGACAAACTCCAGTTATCTCCTATGAACGAAAACTTTCCATCCTTAACAATATATTTAGACTGAGGATGAATTTGCACGGTCATGTGGCGATCACCCACTTCGGCTACTGTCATTTCTGGAACAGTAGGGTCAGCCGCAGTTATTGTAAAGTTCCTGAATTTGATATTTTCGCATTGGTCTATAACAAAACTAGTCATTTCCCCATGTGTTATAATATGAGCACCCTTACCGTCAATCGTTACATTTTTAAGTCCTTTCAACCATAGACCAATATGTTTAGTCTGGTCTGGGTTCTCTTTCTCGGATGTCGTATTAGAAATATGATATAACTTTTGTGAGGAACTGTTTCTATATATATGGTAATTAGCATTTTGTAGTTCAATAAGTACTCTTTTACCATTGTAGCTTCTTGCTTTTTCTATAGCCTTCTGAATTTTAACTGTCATGTCTCCTCCTTCAGGAAGAACACGAATTACATTTTGCGCAATACAAGTTGACGCAAATATAGAAAGAAAAAATAAAGTAATTTTCTTTATCATAATTATATTTTTATCATAATTAAATTATATCAGTATTCACCTCCGGTCATTACATTTCCTTTCAGTTCTACAACACTATTAATTTCCCCAGTTAATAAAACTCTAAGATCACATTCTCCTTTTACCGCAGGAAATTCAACCAGTAAATCTTCTTTCCGTTTCGTCATTTTAGAACCTATCTTTCGGTTGTTCAACCAAACTTCGGCTTTTCCAACCACTTGTTGCAAAAGAATGTTTCCACCTTTCTCCTGTTGTAACCGATCCGGAACAAACGTTGTACGTAAAAGGACATATTGGGCATTCTCCAATTTAATAGTTCCAGTACCCGCAAATGGCTGCCAACTGTTCATATCATAATCTTCTAGCCGACAGTTCACATCAGGTCTTTCCCTGAAAAGCGGTGAGACAATCCATTTATCCAACAACATCAAAGGCTTCTCTACAGCGACAGAAGGAACAAGAGCTGCAGGCGCTGACTGAATGATAATAGTATGCGATTTTAATCCCTGTACTTCCGCCGTAAGCCTGATCTCTCCGGTTTCTTCCGTACTTTGTATGATAACCTGTGCCAATCCATTGAACAAACTACGCATATTCCCTTTTTCTGGTTCATGGTTATTCGGATCACCATTGCCTAAACCGATTATTTTTGCCGGGCCGGCTATCGTAAATTTAACCATCTCATTGGCAGTCGGGACATGTCGTCCTTTAGAGTCCAAAACTTCAACGGTAATAGGCATTGCGTCACGACCGTCACCAGATAGTTGGGTACGATATGGAGTCAGACAAACCTGCACAGGCTTACCTGTTGTCTCTACTTTAGCGCGAGATACGATTTTCCCATTTTTATAACCTACAGCCTCTAGCCTGCCAGGCTTATAAGGAACCATCCAGGTATTCATTTCATAAGGATCCACTTGTTGTTCAGATATAGTCTTACCGTTCAAAATCAGCTTTACTTTATCCGCATTGCTTAGTGCCATCACTTTGATAGGTTTACCGACAGAATCGGCCGGCCAATTCCAATGAGGGATCAATTCCAGCACAGGTATATCTTTACGCCATTGCGCCTGATGCAAATAGTAAGCGCTCTTAGGAAATCCGCAAAGATCCATAATGCCAAAGAAAGAACTTACGGAAGGCCATTTGAAAGGTGTGGGTTCACCGTGATAGTCGAATCCGGTCCAATAAAAGCAACCTGCCATCCAAGGGCGTGTAGCCACTTCTTTCCATGCACGACGGTGGGTAGCTCCCCAGCCAGTTGATGCCGAATCGTAAGAATCGAAGATATTTTTCGATTTGTCCGTCTTATATTCTCCACGTACCATAAAAGCAGAACCATCTTCGGAACTGATCAATGGAAGTTCTGGACTTTGCGCATGGAAACGATCATAACTGCCAATCTGATAATTGAATCCGCCCACATCCACCGCCTGAGACACATTGTATTCCGAGAAAAATCCTCCGTTCATGGCAGCCGTCACCGGACGGGTGGTATCCATTTCCTTGACAACGGCACACATGCGGCGCACCATTTCATAACCATTCTCCGTACCCTGCATCGGCTCTTCATTGAACACCGACCACAGAATGACGCTGGGACAATTACGGTCACGCCGCACCAACCATTGTAATTGACGTACATACTCGGGCGAAGTATTGAACAAGCGGTTCTCATCCAGCACCATGATACCCATGCTGTCGCACAAGGCCATAAACTCCTTGGAAGTAGGGTTGTGTGCAGCACGATAAGCATTGACTCCCATCTCCTTTAGTTTGCGAAGACGGAACTCCCACAATGCATCTGGCATAGCTACTCCCACGCCTGCATGATCCTGATGATTACAAACACCCTTTATCTTAATGTTCTCGCCATTCAACCAAAAGCCAGTGTCCTTATCAAAGCGGATTGTGCGGAAGCCACAACGGGTTGTCACTTCGTCCGTCACCTTTCCGTTCTGCCTCACCACACTCTTCACTTTATAAAGGGTCGGAGTGTCCGGTGACCACAGTTCCGGATTGGATACCGACAGTTGCAACCTGGCAATGTTTTCCTGAAGCGCCTTTACCGTCAGTTTTGTCGTACGGGTCTCCATGAGCGAACCATCGGGAGCATACAGCGACACTTCCACTTCCCCCTCGACAGAATGCTTTCCCGAGTTATACAAAGATATTTCGGCCGGTATCTCCCATTGCCCGTTCCCTTTCTTTACCGGATGGGCAAATACGCCATCCGTAACGATGTGCAACGGTGAGCGTTTCACCAACCAAGTATGGCGGTAGATACCTGCGCCTTCGTACCACCAGCCTTCCTGGGCATCGGCATCCACACGGACTGCAATTGTATTGACTTTATCACCATAAGTGGCATAAGGGGTAATATCGATATACATTGATGTATAACCGCACCAATTACGATGAAGTACAGTACCATTCACCCAAATGGTAGCATGTGTAGCAATACCATCGAATTGTACTTCCAAATGTTTTCCCTTATCCTCAGAAGATAATCTGAACTGACGACGATACCAACCGAAACCACGATGATAATATCCTTGTGACAGATTAGCCGTAGAGTCCACTCTCCCTTCAATAGCCCAGTCGTGAGGCAAGTCTAGAATGCGCCATGACGAATCATCATAATCAGTAGCCGCTGCCCCACTCGCACGCCCAGCTTTGGCATTCTCATAAGTGGCAGCATGACCTTTTATCACCGGAAAAGGAATATCCCCCTGATGAAAACGCCAGCCCTTATCTAAAGAAAGGACTTCACGTGCAACAGTGACTACATTATCACTTTGCTGCATTGGATATATCGAGTTCACAAACCCGATAAACATGACTAATAGAAATAGAATATATTTTCTTTTCATAATTATTAATTAATTTATAAGCACGTAAGAACTTTTACTTAAAAATTGAGACTGGCACTTCTCCTGTCCAACAAAGCGGTTGCTCTACCCGAAACAGGCGTAAAATAACAGCTGCCGTATTCACTGTATTGTTCGCCTCCTTCATTTTTATTCCTTGAGTAATACGAGGCCCCGTAATTCCCCAAGGGACGATCATTTCATCAGTACTGACTCCACCATGTCCGTAACCAACCCCACCATGATCGGACAGGAACATAAAATGAGTATCATCATACAAATCCTCCTGTTTCATCTTCTTTGTATTTATGTCCGGCATGGTCCGTATGTACCGAATAAAGAAATACCAGTGTCGGTTCTTCCCTGTTCTTAAGCAAGAAATCAAATGCTTTCTCATAATTCGGAAGATAGGCATCATCTTTCAGGAAACTGACCTCATCCAGATACTTTTGGTTATAAGGATAGATTAAATTAAGCCAGTTGTAATAAAAAGCAGTCTTTATACGTGGATTCGCCTCTTTAAGTACCTTGAAAACCGAAGGGTAATATCCGTCAGCGTCCGTTTCCACGCTCGGTAACTTATGTTTGGAAATTGTCCAACCATTGTCCACTACCCCATGCTGTTCAGGGCCACTACCGGTCAGATGACTTGTCCAATTGGGTAACGTAACCGAAGGCATTACTACGCGAGTATCCAAAGATAATACTCCTTTTGCAAGCAAAGCATCCAGATTCGGTGTTTTCGCTTGTTGAAATCCGGCTACACATATCCCATCCAGACTAAGTAGAACCACTCGTCTGGATTTCTTTCTATTTGCCTCTGAAATCGAAGAGACAGCAGCAAAAGCAGTTAATGATTGAGGTAAAGTTGCCGCACCAAGAAGTAAAGTTCCGGCTAATCCTTTTTTAAGGAAGTTTCTTCTTGAAATTTTCATATTATACGTATTTAAGATATATATTTAATTATTTTTTCAACTTTCTAGCAAAGAACTCATAGAGACGGTGAAGCTCATAAATTTTCCCAAAACTATGTCCTCCGCCCGGTAGGTAAAGTTACTCAAACATTTTATCCGCTTCTCTCTAAAAATAGTTTTCTACACGATGCTCTCACTCAACTGTCGCATTTATAACTTGAACTTAGGGTACTAGAAAAGAATTTTAAAAATCATTTCTCATATTCTCATACATACAAAGTCAGCACTATGATTTTCAACGATTTAGTTCCATTTTCACTATGAGAAACGATTTTTAATACGGTGTTTCTCATACTTTTTTCGTTCAAAACACCCTTAAAATAATGTATTTCTCATTCGAATTTCGGGCATTTCTCATACTTTTTTCATGTTTACCAACCTTATTTTACCTTTCAGAAGCCAATATCTCTAGGTTAGCATAACTATAGTTTATGTGTATAGCCTACAGCTTTCTTATTCTTTTCCGGCTACAATCCCGTATTTTGCTACTACAATCCGGTTCGTTGCACCCGAGTGGCTAAATCGTCGCACTCTAGTGCACGATACTATTCACTCTAGTACACGATTCTATCCACTCTAGTGCAACGATTCGGTTTCTCAAGGTAACGGAGTATTTTTATGATTCCAAAGTTTTCTTATAACAATTAAATCGATTAATCAATCCGGCTAATCTTCATAATAAACCCTCCTCCCGGAGCCATGTGGATAGTAATTTTTTTATTCTCAGGCACAGAGACAGTTCTACGTTTATAATCTTTGCCTACCCGTTCCGCATTCACTCCATCTTCGAAAACCTCAGCCTGATATTTCCCTTCTCCCAGAAATGACAGGTCCAGCTCCATGTCGCGGGCATCCCAGTCGGTCAATGCGCCTACATACCAGACACCATCCTTCTGACGGGCCATAGCGATATATTTACCCACTTCTCCTTTCAAAGAAAATGATTCATCCCATACAGTAGGAATCCCGGCTATGAACTTAGTGCACTCTTCTTCTTCCAAATATTTACTAGGCGAATCACACAACATATTGATCGGCGAATCAAATATGACATATTCCGCCAGCTGACGACAACGTGTCCCCTGACTCATCGGCTCCGAATAGACAGCCTTGAAATTCTCCTTGTTGGCATTGCCCATAGCACCCTGGGTATAATCCAGCGGACCAGCCACCATGCGGATAAACGGCATTGTCACATCATACGTCACCTGATCGGTACCCGGTTTTGCCCACTTCATTTCTTCCAGTCCATGAACTCCCTCGAAGTTGACCGCATTCGGATAAGTTCGTTGTAATCCGGTCGGTTTATATGTCCCGTGAAGATCGATAAGCAATTTATATTTCAAACCGACCTCTGCACAACGACGATTAAAGTCAACCATATATTGATCGTCACGATCCATAAAGTCTATTTTGAATCCTTTGATTCCCATTGCCGCATAATGTTTGCACACATTTTCCATATCCAGATCAAAAGCACGGAAACCTGCCCAAAGAATCAAGTCCACATTTTTTTGACGGGCGTAGCTGATCAACTCCTTCAGTTCAATCTCCGGTACAACTTGCATCAGATCAGCAGCTCCGGGAACAGACCATCCTTCATCCAGAATAACATATTCTATTCCATATTTAGAAGCAAAATCTATATAATATTTATAAGTCTCCGTATTGATTCCGGCCTTGAAGTCTACATTGTAAAGATTCCAATCATTCCACCAGTCCCATGCTACCTTTCCCGGCTTAATCCAAGAATAATCGGCTTTAGGAGCCGGAGTGGCAAGTTTATACACCATATCATTACATAACAGTTCCGCGTCATTCTCCGAAATCACCATTACACGCCATGGAAACATAGTCCTTCCTTCTACTTTTGCAATATAAGATTCACGTGAAATAACCATTTCCTTCAGCCCGCGTGTCGTAATCTTGAGTTCTTTAGGATAAGCGGCAAACAGTCCTTTAAAACCGTTTCCGGTCTTACTGCTTTGTAGAAACATTCCCGGATAATTCAAAAGGTCAGCTTCTGTAATACATATCTTTTTGTCATGTTTTCCTTCCACCAGAACCGGTAAAAAAGCCTGTTCATCCTTATTCCATTGAGAAATATTCACATGCTGATATACATTCTGAAAAGAACTGTGAAATGGATCCTCTCTCCCGTTTATTTCACGTCCCTTAGGAATAGCAACAAAAACTTTTTGGTCAGTAGGCAGATTAAAAGTAGCCTGTTCCTCCTTCACCAGAAACGGAGCATCCTGTTTGGATATGAAGCGATAAGCAACGCCATCCTCATAAGCTCGGAAAACAAGACTATAGCCTCCCCTGAAATCCAGTTTCATCTCATTATAATTATCTCTGATTGATTTCTTCTTATAAATCGGTGGATATATCACATTATCCACCGAAGTACGTGTTACTTTCTTTAGCTTCGGATTCTTACCAAATGTTGTACCATCGGTCAATGTCATCGAAATGGGTGATGGAGAAATCATTTCATCCCCTCCATGAAATACAGAATAACAGATATCCTCTTTGCTAACTTTTACTTTCAAATTTATTTTACCGGAAGTATCGGTCAACGTCAATGTTTTGTCGGCATAAGCCAAAGAGGGAATAATGCATAAAAATATGGCTAAGTATATTATTTTATTTCTCATAACTTTTATTTCTCATTTTAATTCCACTTATTTCTTCGCTTGAAGTACATCCGTATGAGGTACAGTCCCCTTCAGGCGGATCCGGTAAGGCCACTCTTCTTCCTTTCCCTTTTCTTCCTTTAATTGCTGCCACTGTTTAAAATAATCATTATGTACCATCGGAGTCGCAGCTACAACCAACCACAGAAACTTTGTATTTTCAGGCACTTTAAAACGAACTTCCTTATTCTTTCCGTTATCAGCAATATGCATCTTCCCATAAACCCGTTCACCATTTTGCTTTACCGCTAAAAAGCCATACCGCCAGTTAGCCTGTTCTTGCCTTGCCGGATGAAATCTTTTATCACCGACGATACCTTCAAAACTTACTGCTACTTTCTTTCCTTGTTCAGGTATCTCCAAACGAATGGCATTGTACCCATAGTTCTGAGGGCATCGGCTTTGGGCTATTTCATAGCAGTCGTTATCTACTTTATTCATCTTACATGAATGTTGATTGGCATATTGAGAGCAAACCGTTTCTATACGCGGAATATCCCAAGTGACAAAACGGGAAGCCGCGTCATAAATTTCGTCATTAAACTCTTGCTGACTGATACCGGTCAGGCGTTGATATGCCAAAACCGGATCTTCTTTCTTTATCGCTTCACGCCATACTCTGCCGATAATATCGACACCATGTTTGTTAGCCCAATACTCCATCAGTTGAGGAGCATGATACATGTTTGTCTCATGAAAAGCAGCATAATGGGTTTTCTCCATATAAGACTTCAAATGGTAGTTCTCAATAGTCGTCCATTCCGGATACACTTGCCACAACATCCATTGAGAAGTATACTCCACTAAAGGATTACCTGGAAATCCCCGTTTACCGTCAGCATTCACCATATATTGGAAAGAGTGTCCCATCTCATGTGCCAAAGCACAGTAAGGATAACTTTTCGCTCTACAGGGACGCATCCACATCATTCCAACCTTATCGCCTCCCCAACCATATACCGTTGTCTCGTTATCATTATGCATCCAGATAATCATCTTATATTTATCCGTATATGAACGTCCCTTCTCAACAAACTTCAGTTTCTCTACATAATGATGATAGAACCGTTCCGCTTCCTTTAATATCTTTTCCGGATGAAACCGTTTCTCCGGATCAGCATATTGCGTAGGGTCATTACCGAAAGATTTCTCCCAGAATAACACAAAATTCTCCGACTCCGCTTTATATTCACTGCCGAACTTTCCACCGGGCTGGTCAAATCCACGGTCTTTAATTTCTTTTCGGGGAACCAGAATTTCTTTATCCGAGGTTGAAACCAAATAATCCTGTGCATGGGCAGAAAATAACACTCCCCATATAAAAAGTAATAAACATACAGTGTATCTTACCATCTTTACCATATAAAAATTATTATTTAAATTTGAGTTATTTCAAACTTGTCACCTGCCTGCATGGAAAAAGTAACCACTCCGCGTACATCCGTCTCCAATGATATTGACCGCTTGTTCAAAGTCAGTTTATATTTACCACTAACCGGCAATTTCACAGCATATTTGTTATCCACCGTAGCATATATCGACGCTTTTCGAACACCAGTCTCATCCCAGTCTACGGCAACCTCACCACCGCCTCTTACGCATAAGCCCTCATAGCTTCCCTTCTTCCACTGTTTAGGAAGACAAGGCAGGAACTCAATATAACCTTCATGATTCTGTACCAACATTTCTGCAATCCCGGCAGCTCCTGCAGCATTACCATCAAAAATAAAAATGTCATAAGGTGCTCCTGCTATTCCTTTCGGAGAAATACTAAGTAAATTCTCACGAGTAAAGTCTTTCAATAAAATCAAAGTACTGTTATATGCCTCCTGTGGATCTTTCAAACGGGCATAAAAACACATCATATTGGCACGACTCCATTCCACATCCTCCCAATTCTTTGCAGAAAGACGTCCTTCAATGGTTTTTCTTGCTCCTGACGCCAACTCCGGAGTTTTCTCCAGCGATATCTGCGAGAAAGGATATAACGCTAACAAATGAGTGGTGTGACGATGATTAGGTACCGCTTCTTCATAATCCTCAAACCACTCGCGTACAGCTCCGTTAGCACGTAAACGAAGAGGAGGAAGTTTGCTCAAAGCCTGTTTCAGCGTATCTTGAAAAGCCCTGTCAATATCCAAAATAGAAGCAGCTTGCATACAGGAATTTAATGTTTCATAGACTAACACACGGTCGCAGGTAGGCATCATGGAAGCACTCAAATAAGTATTCTGATACCGGAAGCCGTTTTCCGGTGAAATGCTCGGTCCGGTCATCAGATATTTACCGTCCGGTGATTCCGTCATATAATCCAACAAGAACTCAGCATTGCCTTTCAACAAAGGATAAGCTGTTTTCGCAAGATATTCCTTATCCAATGTATATTCATATTGTGTCCACAAATGAGAAGCTATCCAGGAACTGGCGGTCGGGAACAAGCCGTATCCTATTCCTGCGGAGGGAGCTGTAAATCCCCATATATTAGCTACAGTATGCGCTGTCCATCCTTTACAACCATACACAACCTGAGCCGTTTTCGCTCCATGAACGGATAAGTCCTTTATATAACTGAAAAGCGGTAAGTTACATTCTGCCAAGTTACCAACATTAGCAATCCAATAATTCTGCTGGGTGTTAATATCCAGATGATAATCACTGGTCCAACACATATTACATGCCAGATTATCATTAAAAGGTCCCTGTAAAGCCACTGGTAAAGGAGAATTATGCCGTGATGAAGCCAATAAAAGGTATCGTCCGTACTGGAAAAAAAGAGCGTTCAGTCCTTCGTCCGGATTTCCCGCCTTCAAACGCGCCCATCTCTGATCTGTCGGCAAATGTTCAAAAGTATCGTCTCCCTCTATGTTCAATGACACCCGTTCAAACAGAGGACGAAAATCGCTAACATGTCTTTTCTTTAATGCTTTATATGAGCGAGAAGCCGCTTTGCGTACTGTTTCCTTACACAGATTCTGATAAAACTGGTTTTTATAATCAGTACGTATATCAATAACGATAGTCATCTCATCCGCTCCCTCTACGGTTATCTTATCTATATGCTTCTGAATATGCGCACGGGGAGCAATAACCGCAATGCGTCCCTCAAAACAGACACCTCCTTTTCCCTGTTTCGGAAAAGAAGCTTTTCCTTTAAATATCAACTGATTATCTTCTGTCGAGATTTGTGCCTCTCTCAACATTTGTAAAGAAAGTGTAGCTGAAACTGATTTTTTCTTATCGGCAGACACACGTATCACTATGGCATCGTCCGGATTTGTTGCAAAATACTCACGTGTATAGTTCACATCTCCCACACGGTAGGTAACCTTATTTATCCCTTCATTTAAAGACAGAACACGACGATAGTCGGATACTTTCTTTGCAGAGTGGATAAAATCCAGTTTTAAATCACCGATAGGCAGATGAGTACCAAATGAATGAGGTGTACCACTCAGATATTTAGCAGCTTGCCGGTTACCTTCCACTAATTTGCCTTCAAAAAAAAGTTTTCTCAGTTCATTCAACTTTTGTTTGCCAAATGGCCGTTCTTGATGTTCATCGTATTCACCCGACCACATACTGGATTCATTGAGCGCGATTGTTTCAGCATCTATTCCTCCATATACCATGGCTGCCAAACGGCCGTTCCCAATAGGTAATGATTTCATCCATTCATCAGCAGGAGCAGTATACCATAAAACAACATCCCGATTTTCACCTTTAATGGTATATGAGCTCAATAAAAAAAACAGCAAAATAAAAAAGTTTTTCATAAGTTTCATTTTAATACGTTTTGAAATAAAAGTTAAGGAACGCATTCAAAAGTATGCACTCTTAACCAATCGTATTGTGCTATCCGTTCTTAATAATGTTCTATCCGTCCAGATAACCAAATATTTTCTTATTTACATCATTCAAAAGACAAAAAACAAAACATTCCGTACGAATAACACAACGATATTTTAAATTCCAGTGTAGATTTGCCTACAAATAAAGTATTAAACATTAATTTCTTGTAAATTATGAAAATCAACAAATGGATAATCGGACTATTAATGGCCATACCAGGGTTTTGCAATGCCCAAACAACTTACCGAGGAAACAATGGAGAAATATCCGCAGTATCAGGCAAAAGATTAATTAGTGGAATTTATCCGCATCTGACCACCTATGCTCATGCACGTTGTAATGGAGAATACAAATTCGGCAACGAATGTGGGATTGGAGCATTGGCGGTATGGGGAGATAAACTATATATGGTGAACTATGCTGCCCATGAGCCTAAAGGTAGTGAACACAAACTATACATAGTGGATAAAAACAAAAAAATGACTATTTATCCGGGAAGTGTAGGGGGAACACCTGCTGCCCGCATGATCCATGCAGAATCAGAACAATTATTAATCGGTCATTATCTGATTGACAAAAAAGGAAATATCCGCACTATTCCTATCCTAACTATGCCAGGACGCATAACGGCAATAGCCAGACATCTGGAAGACCCAGCTAATAAGGTGTACTATTATGACATGGAAGGAATGCTGTACGAAGCAAATGTACATACATTAGAAGTGAAGAAACTATACAATAATCCCCTTCCCGGATGGCACGGGAAAGGAGGATATACCGCACAGGGAAAACTAATTTTGGCTAATAATGGAGAATCCGGAGAATCATCCAAAGAATGGCAAGTTCCTGCACAAGACCAAAACGGTCCTGAAAAATATGGTGTATTGGCGGAATATGATGGAAAGAAATTTAAAGTAGTAGAACGTAAACAGTTTACAGACATTACAACCCGCCATGGCATAAATGCCGTACCAAATGATAACTCCCCTTTGTGGACTATGGGATGGGATAAAAAATCAGTCCGCCTCAAAGTATTGGATAATGGTAAATGGAGTACTTATCTACTGCCTAAAGCGACCTATAATAACGATCCCTCGCATGGTTGGTTCACAGAATGGCCCCGCATCAGAGAAATTGGAGATAATAAAATGATGATGGACATGCATGGTATGTTCTTCGACTTTCCTACTAGCTTCTCGTCTGAAAACACAGCAGGCATCCGTCCGATTGCTTCTCATTTACGCTACATTCCGGATTTCTGCAGTTGGAATGATCAAGTTGTACTAGCTACAGATGAAACAAGTATACAAGGAAATCCTTTAGCCGGACAACCCCAGTCAAATCTATGGTTCGGAAAAACTGAAGAATTCAAAAATTGGGGACCTGCTACCGGATACGGTGCCATTTGGTTAGATGAGAAAGTGAAAGAAGGTATTATCAGTGAACCCTATCTGTTTGCAGGCTTCGACCGTCGTATGGCACATCTTGTAAATCATGAAACGACTCCACTGTCATTGATTATACAGATTGACGAAAAGGGAAACAATCAATGGAAAGACTATGACGAAATTCGTTTGCTGGGAGGAGAATATCGGACGCTTATTTTTCCAAAACAAGAGAAAGGAGAATGGATACGCTTAAAGGCGTTGAATGGAGGAAGAACATCTTTTATACTGCATTATACTACAGACCATTATCAACAGGCTGAACAGTTTAAGACAATGTTCAATGGCTTGGCAGAGATAGATGCTTCAGAAGAGATATTAACAGCCAAACTTTTCAGTAACCGTTCCAACTTAAATCTTTCCTGTTTTACGGCTATACAACAAAATGGAAAGATAAAGGAGAGCGACAAATTTGAATTCCGTAAATTTAAATTTGACTTTGCTCCGGGAATCTCGGAACCGTTAGCGGAAAGAGCTCTGGAGACAAAAGTATATTATTCTAAAACCATGCAGTTTGATCCAATAGCTGCTGACAAAAAATCAATGAAACAATTGTGGAGTGTGGACGAAGCGTCTGTTATCCTACATACTTCTACTGGTAACTTACGCCTTCCTAAAGGAGACGACGAGTACGACAAGCATATCAATAGTCGCTGTGTACGCGAAGTGGAATCTGAACGGGAACTGGCGAATATTCATGGCACCTTCTATGAACTTCCACTTATTCATGTAGGAAAAGAACCGTTGTTTACAATGATGCGCCCGGTATCTTCCCATCATAAATTCATTGATGACTATAATACTTGGAACGGTTTGCTGGTAATGTCTGGAATAGATCGTAAAACTAGAAGATCAGAACACATTTATAAAAATAAGGATAATACGGCCGCTTTATGGTTTGGCTCAATTGACGATTTATGGAAACTGGGAAAACCTGTTGGCAAAGGAGGTCCATGGAAAAACACCTCCGTCAGGAAAGATGTATTGAGTGACCCATATTTAATGACCGGATATGACAAGAAAACTTTGATTGTACAGGCCGATAAAGATGTAACCATCACTCTTTGGGTAAATATTTCCCATTCCTTAAAACAAAAAATGCCTTATGCGGAATTTAAACTGAAAGCCGGACAAGAAATGCAGTATATTTTCCCTGAAGGTTTCAGCGCACATTGGGTGTATCTATCCGCAGACAAAAATTGTACAGCAACCGGACAATTTATATATGAATAAAACATATGAGAAATTTTTATTTATTACTTGCACTGATTGGATGGTCTAGTTTTGCACATGCAAAAGACTATCTTATCTCTACCTCGCGTACTTCATTACTGATAACTGCAACTCCCGGAGAAAAGGCGAAGTTTCAATATTATGGAAGCCGTATATCCGAAAAGGATATACCGGCTATTTATGATAGCGGATTGGCATTTGAGGTAGAAAGTTATCCGGTTTTCGGTCTGAATACTCCGGGAGAACGAGCAATGGCTATCACCCATGGAGACGGAAACATGTCGTTGGATTTGGTAGTAGAACAAATTAAACAGTATACTTCCGATGAAGCGGAAATTACCGAAATCCAAATGAAAGATAGGGTATATCCTTTTGTTTTAAAACAAGTTTATAAATCATACAAAGAAACTGATATCATTTCTACATGGGTAGAAGTGGAGAATAAAGGTAAAAAAGCGATAACCTTGTACCGTTTTGCATCAGCCTTTCTTCCAATACATCGTGGAGATAACTATATGAGCCATTTTCATGGACATTGGGGAAGTGAACATACGATGGACGAAGAAAAATTGACCAATGGGCAAAAGGTGATTTCCAACAAAGACGGTCTAACCAATACGGAAACAGATAATCCTTCGTTCATGGTAACCATGGATGGCAAGCCACAAGAGGAATACGGACAAGTATTCGGAGGTACACTTGCGTGGACTGGCAATTACTTGATCAAGATGGATGTGCGTAATACAAAGTTCAATATCATAGCCGGCATTAACGAAGAAAACTCGCACTATATTCTAGAAAGTGGCGAGACATTTATCACCCCTGAATTTGCAATGACTTACAGCACTACCGGTAAAGGAGGAGTCAGCCGTGCTTTTCATCGGTGGGCACGCCAATACAAGTTAGTTCATGGAAATGTATTACGCGATATACTGCTCAATAGCTGGGAAGGGGTGTATTTTAAGATAGATCAGCAGGAAATGGATCAAATGATGGGATCTTTCTCCGCCATGGGAGGAGAATTATTCGTTATGGACGACGGTTGGTTTGGCAATAAATATCCACGCAATGGAGCTGATAGCAGTCTGGGAGATTGGGAAGTCTGCAAGGAAAAATTGCCGGACGGAATCGAAGGATTATTAAAATCAGCTAAAAAATACGGTATAAAATTCGGTCTGTGGATTGAACCGGAAATGGCTAATACCAAAAGTGAACTTTTCGAAAAACATCCGGACTGGATTCTACATATTAAGAACAGACCGCTTTCTACAGGTCGTGGAAAGACACAGGTAGTTTTAGATCTGACAAATCCAGAAGTACAGGATTTCGTATTTGGAGTGGTAGACAATCTAATGACGAAATATCCGGAGATCTATTATATGAAATGGGACGACAATAGCAGCTTCATGGATTATGGCTCACCTTATCTTCCACAGGAAAAACAATCTCATTTATATATTGAATATCATCGCGGATTACACAAAGTGCTCAAACGTATTCGCGACAAATATCCCAATTTAGTGTTACAAGCATGTGCCGGAGGCGGTGGTCGTGTAAATTACGGAATATTACCCTATTTCAATGAATTTTGGACCAGTGACGACACAGATGCTTTACAACGTATTTTTATTCAGTGGGGAGTATCCAGTTTCTATCCAGCCATTGCCATGGGAGCCCATGTCAGTGCCGATCGCAATCATCAGACAGGTCGCTCACTTCCTCTCAAATTCCGTTTTGACGTGGCTATGTCAGGTCGTCTAGGAATGGAAATTCAACCAAAGAATATGAATGAGACGGATAAAGCCTTTGCTGCACGTGCTATCAAAGCTTACAAAGAGATACGCCCCGTGGTACAATTAGGCGACTTATATCGGTTAATTTCTCCTTATGACAATAAAGGAGTTGCCTCTTTAATGTACACAACTCCTGAGAAGGATAAGGCAGTTTTCTTCGCTTATAAACTTTCACATTTTATCAATATGACAATCCCTAATGTTCGCATGCACGGATTGGACGCCCAAAAACAGTATCGCTTGACTGATTTGACAGCGACAAAAGAAAATAGTCCTTGCTCTCTACATGGAAAAACAATCAGTGGAGAAATTCTAATGAAAGAAGGAATAGCCTTGAAAGAATTATTGAAAAAAGAATACTCAAGTATAGCCTTGAAACTGCAAGAGGTACCTTGATATTTAATACCAACAGTTATTTCGATAGGTATAGGCATTATAAATAGTTTAACGCAAAAATTAGGGTTGATTAATTATTATGAATTGCCATGAGGAAAAGGAAAAGCTACCAACCCTCATGGCAATTATTTCAAATGAATCGTTTTAATAATTAAATATTTAATTAAGTTTTATGAGAATCACAGTCTTTTTACTGACTTTCTTAATGCTCTGCAGTGTATACGGAAAAGCAATAAACACTAAAGAAAAGCAAACGTTTTCTATTGGAAAAGGCACTTTCCTAATTAACAGCGAACCGATTGTCGTCAAGGCAGCGGAAGTTCATTATCCACGTATCCCCGAACCTTATTGGGAACATCGTATTCAAATGTGCAAAGCAATGGGGATGAATACAATATGTATATACATATTTTGGAATTTGCATGAGCAGAATCCTGATCAATTCGATTTTACAGGCAATAAGAACATTGCAAAATTCTGCCGCTTGGCACAAAAGCATGGAATGTATGTCATCGTACGTCCCGGTCCTTATGTCTGTGCAGAATGGGAAATGGGTGGATTGCCATGGTGGCTATTAAAAAAGAAAGACATCAAATTACGTACAATGGATCCCTACTATATGGAACGTGTAAGAAAATTTATGAATAAAGTAGGGGAACAGCTCGCTGATTTGCAGATAACCCGTGGCGGAAACATCGTTATGGTACAAGTAGAAAATGAATTCGGTGCCTATGGAACAGACAAGACCTACGTTTCCGCTATCAGAGATATGGTACGGACAGCCGGATTCACAGATGTACCGTTATTCCAATGCGATTGGAACTCTACTTTCAAGAAAAACGGCCTGGACGACTTGCTATGGACGCTGAATTTTGGCACAGGAGCCAATATTGACAATCAGTTTAAAGAATTGAAAGAGGCACGTCCCGACACACCGTTAATGTGTAGTGAATTCTGGAGCGGATGGTTTGATCATTGGGGACGCAAACATGAGACACGTTCTGCAAAAACAATGGTACAAGGGATTAAAGACATGCTCGACCGCCATATTTCATTCAGTCTCTATATGGCTCATGGTGGAACAACATTCGGACACTGGGGAGGTGCAAACAATCCCGCATACTCTGCCATGTGCAGCTCGTATGATTATGATGCCCCAATCAGTGAAGCAGGTTGGACAACCGATAAGTTTTGGCAATTAAGGGATTTGCTTTCAAAATATCTAAAACCGGGAGAACAACTTCCCACACCACCTGAAAGTTATCCCGTAATCGAAATCCCAGAAATACAATTCGAACAAACCGCACCTTTATTCGCCAATCTGCCTAAACCTAAATATAACACAAAGATCCTTCCTATGGAACAATTCAATCAAGGTTGGGGAAGTATTCTATACCGTACAGTAATTCCCCAAGATATAAAAGGAGGAGTATTAAAGATTACGGAAGTACACGATTGGGCGCAGGTCTATGCCGATGGCAAGTTATTGGCTCGTTTGGACCGTCGTCACAGAGAATTTACAACCAAACTCCCAGTCTTAAAAAAAGGGACGCAACTCGACATTTTGGTAGAAGCAATGGGACGTGTAAATTTCGGTTGGTCTATCCACGACCGTAAAGGAATCACAGAGAAGGTTGAAGTTATCACCGACGGTATATCAACTCCTCTCAGCAATTGGTCTGTTTATAATTTACCTGTAGATTACTCATTCAATCGCCGTATAAAGTATCAAAAAAGTGCACCTCAAACAATGCCAGCCTACTACAAAGCAACGTTCAAACTTGATGAAACAGGAGATACCTTCCTTGATATGTCTACTTGGGGAAAAGGAATGGTATGGGTAAACGGACATGCTATCGGTCGCTTTTGGGAAATTGGTCCTCAACAGACCCTATATATGCCCGGATGCTGGTTAAAAAAAGGGAGAAACGAGATTATTGTGCTAGATTTAAAAGGTCCCCAAAAGGCTATCATTAGTGGATTAAGCAAACCTATATTAGATATGCTCCGTAAAAAGGAGCCTGAAACACACCGGAAAGAAGGACAGAACCTGAATCTTACTGGAGAAAAAGTAATCATGCATGGTCAATTTACACAAGGAAACGGTTGGCAAAGTATCAAGTTCCCCACATTTGCAGAAGGACGTTATTTCTGTCTGGAAAGCTTATCCTCATTTGACAGAAAACAGGTTTCAGCTATTGCAGAACTGGATGTATTAGGAAGCGACGGAAAACCGATATCACGTGATGCATGGAAAATTATCTATGCTGACAGTGAAGAAACCCATAACGGCAATTATACTGCCGATAAAATCTTCGACCTGCAGGAATCCACTTTCTGGAGTACAGTTAATAAAGCAACTTTCCCTCATCAGATAATTATCGATTTAGGCGAAAAACAGACGATATCCGGTTTTAAATATCTGCCCCGTGCAGAAAAAGGAGCACCGGGACAAATAAAAGAATATAGAGTCTATATAAAAACTGACAACTTCAGTTTATAGTTAGTACAACAAAAACCCACCATTGAACTTTATTTGTCAATGGTGGGCATTTCTATAATCTATTCAATTTTCTAATTTTTACAGCTTTACCGGAGTATCCAAAGTTACTCCGTTCAATGAGAACTCATACGGCCAATTATTTTCATTATCTGTCGTATCACTTGATTTCTTATGTTTCCAATGTTCAGTCGGAGCTCCCATCACTACGAACCAAAGATACTTCACACCTCCCTCCGGTACCGTAAATGTAATCCGTTTAGATTCCTCCTTATTCATTTCACCATAAATACGCTCTCCATTCTCTTTCAAAGCAACAAAGCCATAACGCCATCCTCTGAATGCTCCATTTTTAACTTTATATCCGGTCAGGTTAACATTCCCTTTGAAATCGATTGTTACAGTCTTCCCGGCAGCGGGGGCTTTCAATTTGATACAATTGTAACCATAGTTTTGAGGACAAGTAGACGGATCAGGTCTGAACTTTGTAGCAGAAACCGTCTTTAACTTATATTGGTGCTTGTCAATATGCTTCGCATTCGCTTCTTTAAGATGAGGAATGTCCCAAGTAACAAAACGACATACTCCCTCAAACATCTCATCATTGAACTGTTCTTGGGTAAGGTTGTTCAAACGTTTGTAAGTCTGGACAGGATCCTGATTATCTTTCTCTATATTCCCTTCCCAAAGTTCACTTACCATCATAGGATGTTTATATTCCCAGAATTCTAACACATAAGGAGAATGGTATTGATTGTCTTCATGCATAAAAGCTTTGTGAGTATTTTTCATAAAAGCTTCAAAATGGCCGTATTCCAGATCAGGCCAATCAGGAAATCTTTTAAGCAAAGCCCATTGTGATGTCATCTCATAAATAGGTCCTGCCCATCCATATACAGTAGCTTTATTATCATAATGAGTCAGGTATTGGAAGCAATGCATCATCTCATGCTGCAGAAGTCCGGGAACACCATATTTGTTCACATTCATTATACCTGGTCTCTTTACTTCAGTAATACCTACATCCGGTTTACCATATCCAACAGCCCCCCCCTCATTTGAACGTTCAACGAAAATAAGCAGTTTCTTTTTACTTGCGCATGAAGTAGTCCAATTGGTAAAACCACCTACATCAATCATCCACTTATAAATATCCTCTGCATAAGCTACACATTTTTCTAAATCTAACGGAAAGTCTCTGTCATTTTTCGGGTCACTTGCTCCCCATCTTTTATCATAAAAGATCGCCACATTAGGTCCTTGTGCCACATGCTCCATATCATAATTTTTATTCAAGACACATCCTTCAGGCACTTTATCATTAGTAAGTTCTTTAGGAATATACAGTTCTTTTTCTTTCTGATCAAAAACAAACTTGACAACAGCATCATTAACACTATTGGATATAATAACCGTCCCAATATGCCCCTCATCTTTTTCTTCATTAGCAGAAGCTACTACCTGAATAGTTTTGTCACCCTGTCCGCTACCAACTGTATTTACTTCCAAGAAATCAGCAGGATTCACTCCTTCTGTTCGAACTGTCCAGTTCACTCCTTTCGATGATTTAATAGCCAATTCATAGGTCGCTCCGACATAAGGCACTAAGATTCTTTCATCAGCTATAGTATAAATCTTACCACCAAAACTAACGCTGAATGTCTCATTTCCTCCACCTTCTATTTTTCCCTCGTCTTCACCGGAAGAACATCCGATTACTGACAATATGCAAACTAGAGCTATACAAGCACTACACAAACTAAATCTTAATGTTTTCATATTCCTTTTTTAATGATTGTTTTATTTTTCAAAGAAATCCAGGTCCCATTCATCCATCCACTTAATCTTAAATTTATTGTCTTCAAATTGAATGGGTAACCAAATATATCGTCCGTCTATCGGATCTTTAGGAGTCCATCGGTCTCCCATATAAATAAAAGCATCTTTCTTCCCTTGAACCGGAAGAATATAAGTACTTTGAGAATAGAATGTTTTATCTGAATTTTCGCCTATGCAAGGATTGCCAAGTTCCGTCCACGGTCCCCATATAGAAGGAGCCACCGCACTCCGTGCCGCATTCGGAGACCAACCCGTACAGCCCGACCCCATAAAATAATAAAGCCCGTCTTTTTTAAAAATAGCTGGAGCTTCCATATAGCGGCCTTCGAATACCCTCACATATTTTCCTGTATAATCCAAATAATCGTCTGTCAGCTCAGCAATATGTAAAGTAGCATTATCTTCCGATGCGAATATATGATATGCCTTTCCATCATCATCTACAAACAACTGTTGGTCACGTACCATTTGTCCCCCAACTAAATCGCGTATGTACAATTGCTTGGTATCTTTTTGACGACTGGCAACATTAATCGGGAATTTTCCGGGAGTAGCACGTGTACTACGAATAAAACGATAAGGTCCGGTCACTTTATCCGCAACCGCAATACCTGCCCGCGCACTCATATACCCTTCACCTTTTAACTCCAGATGAAACCACATGACGAATTTCTTTGTTTTGGGATTATAAATCACTTTAGGACGTTCAAGAATACAACCTTTCTGAATATCACTCCCCGCATTGTCAGTGACCTGCAGGGCAATGCCTTTATCCGTCCAATTATATAAATCTTTGGAAGAATAACAATGTACTCCAACTTGCGCCGTGTTACCAATTTCACCCGTAACTTTATGCTCACCAAACCAATAATACGTTTTTTTGTGAATTAACATTCCACCACCATGCGCGTTAATATGCACTCCTTTATCATCTTTCCATAGTTGCCCAGGTCGAAATTTGTCTTTTTGTTGTGCTAGACAAGTACAAATAAAAAAGAAAGAAATACTAAAAAACAAGATTCTTTTCATAATACATCATATAAGTCAATTAAACAATTAATATTAATTAATCGCAAAACTAGAACTTCTCATTCAAAAAAGCTGTGTTATTTGTACGTAATGATGTTCTAATCATTCCACGGATCTCTTTTTTTAATAAATGGTTGGTTTCATTTACAAAACTTTTCTATTTTTGTAGAGCTATTTATATTTAAAAACAATCCGCTACTGAATATGCAAAAACAGATAATGGAAACTCTAAGAACTGCCAGCTTTTTTTTATGGATTCTTATCTCTAATATTGGAGTTGCTCATGCCAATAATGTATTTAAAAACCTGACGGTTAATGAAGGACTTGCCCATACAGATGCAAACTGTGTAGCCCAAGATAGTACCGGACTTATATGGGTAGGAACAAATGCTGGTTTACAGAAGTTTAACGGCTATCAGCTACAGACAATTGATTATTATCCTTTCAATCAAAAAATTTACGAAGCTCACAATCGAATCAATGCACTAGAGTGCAGTAAAGATTATCTGTGGATCGGTTCTGACAGTGGATTAACTTGTCTTGATTTAAACACCCATCGTTATGTTCCATATACAATTATAGCCAACGATTCCAATCTCTTAAAAGAACGTATCCACCAATTAGCCACAGATAATATACACCAACGTTTATGGATTCGTACTGAAAACAGGCTTTGCATCGCTAAAATTGAAGAGAACAACACTTTACGGATTCTCAATTGGGAGAATGATAATGACCGCAACATCTCATGGAGTTATTCCAAACCTGCTATCCACCAAGGACATGTCTGGACTCTTACTAACAATTATCTTGTTCAGATGGAAATCAACGACAAGATAAAAATCAAAAACAGTTACGATTTATCAGATATTCTACAAGAATCAAGATTCAGCGCACTTTTTATCGCTGATGACTTCTTATATTTACGTTTTTCACAAGGTTGCTGCAGAATCACATTAACAAACGGTGTCCCTGATATGCAGCATGTTTCTTATATAAATTTTCACAGAATAGATTCCACCATCCCCAAACACACAGACGGTTGCTTCCTGATAGATAACAATGAAACACTTTGGTGTAGTTATTTCGGTGGAATATTTAAAGTTGACAATCCTTTTACACAAGGTACAAACATCCGCAGTTATTTAGCCACCAATAAAGATGTTAATTTCTCACTAGGAACAATAAGATCCCTATTTATCGACACATACAACAATCTATGGATACCAATGGCCAGCAGAGGACTTTATTACCGCTCACTTCAACCCAGTCCTTTTCATAGTATTTCAGACGAAATGCTAGAAGAAATTGGAGTCTCTAAAAGTGAGATAACCTCCATTACAGTAGAAAACAATACTGCTATATGGATGATCGTTGAGGGGGGACGCTTAATCCATTATAATATAAAAAAGAAAGAAATCACCCCCATACCTCTAAATACTACCCAAGGCACAGCAGACCGACTACACACATTAACCCTCAGCGCAGATCAAAAGAAATTATATATTGGTTCATGGTACGGACTACTCATTTATGATATACAAAGTGGTAACAGTCATTGGCTTATCGGAGAAAAGAAGGGAACTTTCCTGAACGCACAGATCAGCATATCCAAAATTGCCGAAGATCAATGGGGAAGACTTTGGACATGTTCATGGGGAAAAGGTATTTACTGTATTGAGAATCCGCACACCAATCCTAGTATTAAATACTATTTCAATTCAAGAACCCGACAAAATATCATTTCTGATTTCATCACAGATCTCCTTATTAAAGATAAAGCAGCTCTACTATGTACCGACCGCGGTCTGAATAAAATATGGATGAATAATGCTGGAGAAGTTGAGAACATATCCGCTTATCAGTCTCGTCCCAATTCTCCACATTCATTATCATCCGATTATATTGCTTGTATTGCACAACAGAATGACTCCATATACTGGGTCGGAACGATTGGAGGAGGATTAAATAAGCTCACCATTCATTCAAGGCTCAATAACGACTATTCGGCAACACCTTATACACAACATAACGGTCTGACAAGCAATGATTGCGAAATTGTATATTTAGACGAAAAGCAAAATATATGGATTGGAGGAAACGGTATTTCTTGTTTCAACCCTAAAACAGCGAAAATATCTGTATATGAATTAACAGACGGCTTGCAAACCAACTCATTTAAGATTGGAGTAGGAGCACAATCCTCTGACGGAACAATTTATATGGGTGGTATTGGAGGAGGAAACTATTTTCTACCTCAAAATGTAACAAGCATCTCCCATCCTGTTTCATTAAGTTTCAGTGACCTATATGTGAATAACAAGATTATTACTCCACAAACTGAGTATGAAGGACGGATTACATTATCAACCATCCTCGATAAAACAAGAAAATTAGAACTGACCCATAATCAAAATAATTTCATCATTTCATTTTCCGCTCTCGGATATAACTTGTCTAACCGCATCATGTACCGATATAAAATGGTTGGTTATGATAAAATATGGCAAATCAATCCTTATTCTATAGATAGAGCGCATTACTCAAATCTGCCACATGGTGAATATAAATTCCTATTACAAGTTTCAACCGACAGAGGTTACAGTTGGTCAACTCCTGAAAAAAGCATCGGGATATCTATTCTTCCCCCTTGGTGGTTGACAGGTTGGGCCAAAACATTATATATTATCGTATTTACATTAATCATAACAACTTTTGGTTATCAATATCATCAGGAACAAAAGTTGAAACGAGAAAAGCACATACAAGAAATTCAACGTGTAAACGAAGAAGAAAAGCATCAATCGAAAATGCGTTTTTTCATGAACATCTCTCACGAATTAAAAACGCCGCTTACACTGATTACGTTGGCTGCCGAACGGATGGCAGAATTAAATTTATCCAAGGAATGTATGACCATATTATCCAATTCCCAAAGAATGTTATCACTAATTACCGAACTGGTAGATATTAGAAAAACAGATTTAGGAATTAACCATTTGGATCTTTCCTTTCAAAACATATCAGAGCTAGTAGAACAACTATACATGGAAATGATTCCATGGGCGGAGAAAAAGAATATAGCGATAAGCTTCCAGCCAGCAAAAGAAGAACTAAAAATGGATATTGACCGAGATAAAATTGGCAAACTGGTGATTAATCTGATTTCTAATGCTATAAAATATACTCCGGAAAAAGGAAAGATTGAACTCTCACTGAAACAGGGTATGATAAACGATATTAATCCCATGTACTCTGTGATGCATAAGGAAGGTGAAATACCGGAAAAACAACCTATTTGTATTTTTACCGTTCGAGACACTGGTATAGGAATCTCATCGGAATCAATCGGAAACATTTATGATAGATTTTTCCAAGTAAAAGATACCAATCTCACTCATTTAGGATCAGGAATCGGATTGGCCATAGCCAAAAACATGGTCTTGTTACATAAAGGATGTATAATTGTTAGTAGTGAACGTACTGTAGGCACAGAGTTTATAGTTGCTTTACCTATAACAAATAGAACAATCTCTCAGGAGAAAACATCGACTGATATTTCTTCTTTTGACAGCAAGGAATTCATTGAGAAACAATATATTGAATATCTTCCATCCGAAAAAACAGATAACAATTCTATTTCCACAAAATCCTCGGATGCAGAACTACCCACACTGCTTATCGTGGAAGACAACAGAGAACTGCAAAAAGCATTGATCGAGCAATTGTCATCGTTTTATAATATACAAGTAGCAGATAATGGGAAAATAGGATTAGAAATGTGTGAAACATTTTATCCGGATATTATTATTAGTGATGTTATGATGCCTGAAATGGATGGAATAGAAATGTGTAAAAAAATTCGTGAGAATCTATCAATAGCCTACATACCTATTATACTATTAACCGCCAAAGGAAATGTGGACAATCAGATAGAAGGCTATGAATCTGGTGCCGATTTATATATTCCCAAGCCATTTTCCGCTAAATTCCTTGAAGTAAATATAAGAAGACTATTACAACAAAAAGAAAGATGGCTGAAATCGGAACAACAGCTTTTCATCAAAAAGGAATGCATTTTAGAAGATAACAACCTTTTTTCCGAACAACTCAGGCAACTGATCGAAGAAAACTTAGGAAATCCCAATTTCTCTATAGATTTTCTGTGTCACGAATTCGGCATGGGAAGAACGAAACTATATAGCAAAATGAAGGAAATAAGCGAGCAACCGTTGGCTGACTACATACGTAATATCCGACTAGAAAAAGCTGCATATTTATTGAGACATTCAGAACTCAATGTAAACGAAGTGATGAACGAAACCGGATTTGTAAACAATTCCCATTTCTCCAAAATATTTAAATTGAAGTATAGAGTAACTCCTTCTGAATATAAAAAAATGCAATAAACAATTGATATACACTTCTCATCTTCAAAGGTTATAAAGACTTTGTTTTTGCGTCTTTTTATGTTCTTTTTGTTTTTGCGTACATAAAACACAGTTTTGCGTATGCAAAACAAACTATATTTCCTGCAATTTATGGAACTTTGAATGTTTTTAAAACAAAATTAACCAAAATGAAGTCTAATTAAAAATCAATGAAATGAAACATTCCAGTAAAATTGCCTGCGTAATGTTCTTGGCTTTGACCATTCCATGTATCGGCTATCAAATAGCAATGGCGAAAAATGGAACAAATGAAGTCAACAAGGTAACATCAGTTCAACAGCAGCAAAAGAAGAGGGTTGTTACAGGAGTAATCACAGATGCAGCAGATGGTAGCCCCATTGTAGGAGCTACCATTAGATTGAAAGGAACGTCTGCAGGTGTTATTTCAGACCTAAATGGAGCCTACTCCATTCAAATTAATAATAGTAAAAGTGCTCTCCTTATATCTTATATAGGGTATAAAACACGAGAAATTCCAGTCGAAGATTTAGCAGTCATCAACATCAAACTGCAATCGGATAATGAAATGCTTGATGAAGTTGTAGTTGTTGGTTCTGGAACTCAAAAAAAAGTAAGCGTTACCGGTGCTATTTCTACTGTAAAAGGTTTGGAATTGAAGGCACCAAGTTCATCATTAAGCAGTTCTATGGCAGGACGCTTGGCTGGTGTATTCGTTAATACAAACAGTGGAGAACCAGGTTCAGCATCAACTTTCTATATTCGTGGAATTTCTTCATTTGGAGGACGTGCCACTCCGCTAATTTTATTGGACGATGTGGAAATATCTTCAGGAGACCTAGATAACATTCCGGCTGAAACCATTGAGTCCTTTACAATTCTAAAAGATGCATCAGCAACAGCCATTTATGGAGCACGAGGTGCTAATGGTGTGATGATTGTCACTACCAAATCGGGAATGGAAAATACTAAAGCTAAAGTCAATATCACATTGGAAAATGCATTTCACTCACCAATGAACTTTCCTGAATTTGTAGATGGAGCCACATGGATGGATATGTACAATGAGGCACAGTTAACGCGTGACAAATCTGCGACAAAACGATATGACGATATTACTATCCAAAATACCCGGAATCATGTAAATCCATACTATTATCCGGACGTAGACTGGGGAGAGTTGATATTTAAAGATATGACTATGAGCCAAAGAGCTAATATCAATGTATCAGGAGGTGGTTCAAAAGTGACTTACTATATCAGTTTAAACGTAAATCATGATACGGGTTTACTCGACTCTCCAAAAATTTATTCATGGGATAACAATATTAATAATCTCGCTTATAATTTTCAAAATAACATTCAGGTGAAAATAACTCCAACTACAAAAATTCGCTTGAATATGAATGCACAGATTCGTAAGTACAAAGGTCCTAACTATTCAACATCGGATTTATTCAAAAAAACATTAACAACAAATCCAATTAATTTCCCTGCTTATTTCCCTGCTGAAGAGGGAGATACGCATGTCAAATTTGGTAATGCGATACTAAGCGGTAACAATCTTCGTACTAATCCGTATGCCGATATGGTAACTTCTTTTGAAGAAACCAATATGAATACGTTGAATACGACTGTACGTATTGATCAGGATTTGTCTTTTATAACCAAAGGATTATCTGTGAACGGACTTGTCAACTTCAAAAACTATTATACGAGTTCTTACAATCGTTCCATTCAGCCTTACTATTATAAACTTGCGAATAACAGTTATGACTCAGAAAATCCCTCTATGGAATTAAGTCGTTTGGGAACCTCTGGTACCGATTATATTTCTCAGTCTGGGATCTCCAAAAATGGGGATAACACCCTTTTATTACAGTTCCAACTTGATTACAAACGTCGTTTTGGAAGTCATAATGTAACCGGTATGCTTCAATATATGCAGCGTGACTACCGTTCAGACGTGTTACCTCATCGTAATCAAGGCTTTTCCGGGCGTTTTACTTATGATTATGATCACCGCTATCTAGCTGAGTTTAATTTCGGATACAACGGTAGTGAACGTTTGCCGGACGGAAGTAGATTTGAGTTCTTTCCCGCTGTTTCGCTGGGCTGGGTAATCAGTAATGAAAAATTCTTCGAACCACTGACCTATGTGGTTGATAATTTGAAAGTAAGGAGTACATTTGGTTTAGTAGGTAGTGATAATACCCATGGATATCCATCAAATTTCCTTTACTTTGATAAGGTAACTTTAAACTCTGTAGGTTTCAATTTTGGTGATGAATGGCTTGCTTCCCACAAAGGTCCTGTACTCAATCAATATGCTGTAGTTGATCCTTGTTGGGAACGTGCTAAAAAATTTGATGTAGGAGTTGATTTGACTTTATTACGTAACTGGAATATGACATTTGATTATTTCTATGAAAAACGCGATCGAATTTTGATGCAACGTGCTGCATGGCCGAAAGCATTGGGATATGGTGATGCAGTTCCTTGGTCTAATATGGGTGAAATGGATAGTTGGGGATATGAATTCAGCACAAATTATGCTTACCAGATCAATAAAGACTGGCGTGTTGATTTTCGCGGTAACTTTACTTATGCGACTAATAAGTATGTATATAAAGACGAACCTAACTATCCTTATGATTGGAAGTTGTACACAGGACGTGTAAGTACAGCAACTTGGGGCTATGTAGCTGAAGGGTTGTTCCAGACAGAAGAAGAAATAGCAGGACATGCTAAACAAGATTTAGGTAGTACCCCGAAAGTAGGAGACATTAAGTATAGAGATTTGAATGGAGACGGAGTGATAGACAAGAATGATGATGGCATCATTTCTGATTATAGTAGTATTCCTCGTATTCAATATGGTTTTGGAGCCAATCTTACATGGAGAAAATTTGACTTTGGTATATTCTTTAATGGTTCAGCTATGCGAAAAATCATGTTAAGTGGCATTCATCCATTCGGACAAAACGAATATAATATTTTTCAATTCATAGCAGATGACCATTGGACCGAAAACAATCCTAATCCAAGTGCTAAATATCCGCGTTTAGCTTTATTGGACGGAGACGGTGCGAATAATAAAGTAGCAAGTAGTTATTGGATGCGCAACGGTAATTTTCTACGCTTGAAACAGATTGAATTGGGATATAACTTTAAATATGGACGAATATACATCACTGGTGATAATCTTGCAGTATTCAGTCCTTTCAAAGAATGGGATCCGGAATTGAGTTGGAACTCTTACCCCTTACAACGCACATTCAACATTGGTTTACAATTAACTTTCTAAACAGTAACAGATATGAAATTATTGAATCATATAAAAACACTAAGTGGAGTATTTGCTCTTTCACTTGGAACAATGGTAACTTCTTGTAATTTCTTGGATATTGTCCCCCCTGAGCAGGCTACTTTATACGATGCAACTAAAGATGCTGATGCAACTTTAGGTTTCCTCAGTTCATGCTATGCAGGTATAACCAACCCTATACTCTCAAATGGGACCGAATCAGCCGGTGATGAATATGTAAATCCACCATTATGGCAAAACAACGGACAACGAATAGCATATGACCAAAGTAATCAAAACGCACCGGCTGATGAACGCTGGACCAAAACATGGAAATATATAGGACAAACCTTATTATTTCTTCAGGAACTACCCAAAGCTCGCGGTATTACTGAATTAGAACGAGTAGAGTGGACTGCAGAAGCATACTTTTTACTGGCTTACTACCACGCCGAAATACTGCGTTTCTATGGTCCTTGTCCTATTACCGACAAACTTCTAGGAATCAACACAACGCCTGATATGTATGGAGGCCGTTGGCATTATGACGCAGCAGTCGACTGGATTGTAGACACGATTGATGAAAAAGTATTAGCAGGACATCCCCTGCCTGATAAACGTAATACAAATGAAACCGGACGTATCACCCATGTAATTGCTTCAGCCTTTAAAGCTAGAGTTCTCCTATACGCCGCTTCTCCTTTATGGAATGGTAATTTCCCTTTTCCTACTTGGAAGAGTAAAGTAGAAACAGAATATAAAGGTAAAAACTATGGAAAAGAACTGGTAAGTACCACTCCGGATGAAAATAAATGGAAACGAGCGCTCACAGCCTGCCAAGAAGCATTAGAAGCAGCCCAAGGAGCAGGTTACTGTCTATACGGTCTCAATCCCGATGGAACACCGAATGAGGATATCCTGAGTCGCTATGAAACAGATAATATAAAACTAGAGAATGTATATATTCCGGGAGAAAATATTACTGACGAATTCAAAAAAACAGTTCTTATGCTTCGCTACTTGGTCACGGCACGTGCTAATGACGGAAATACAGAACTTATATGGGGAGTCAACAAAGATGATGATTCATTCATCACAACCTCTATGCCCAAACGAGTACTCAAACAAAATAATGGGGATTATGTGAATGGTTGGTCAGGAATAGCACCGACATTAAACTCAATTGAACGTTTTTACATGGCAGACGGAACTCGTTTACAGAATCCTTCTGATCCAGAATTATTCAAAAGAGCTAATGTAGACCCAAACCGCCCTGATATTATCAAAATGAATGTAGCCCGCGAAGCTCGTTTTTATGCTTGGATGGCATTTGATCATGGTGACTGGTCAACTCAATATGCTAACACAAAACCTCTTAAGCTCGATATTAAAAATAGTGCTGCACATGGATACGATCCCCAAAACTTTAATCGAGACAACAATGTTACCGGATATTTTAACCAAAAATTCTTATCTCCAGGACATGTACGTACTGTCACTGGAAGTCAGAGTTGGAAAAGAGGTCCCCGTCCGATTATTCGCATGGCTGAACTTTATCTAAGTGTTGCTGAATGTTATGCAGCATTAAATGACATTGATAACGCCATCAAATATTTAGCTCCAGTTCGTAAACGTGCAGGATTGCCTGAATTGACCCGACAAACAATTAATGATTCTGGGTATGATATTATGGAATGGGTACGAAATGAACGCTTCTGTGAATTATGGGGAGAAGGCCATCGTCTACACGATGTACATCGTTGGGCTAAAGGCCCTGAATATTTGGGAGCCGGTAAACGTCGTGGTTTGAATGCTTTAGTGGTAGATCCGTCATTTGAGACATTCAATACACCAATGGCAATCAACCAACCTTTCACCTGGAACGACCGTATGTATCTGGCTCCTTTGGGTTTCGAAGAAAGTTCGAAAAACTTAAACTTGGTTCAGGCACCGGGATATTAATCTAAATACTTAATAAGCATTACAAGAATATGAAAAAGATATTTTTTATTTCATTACTAACCGCAGGACTTCTATTTCATGCAGCCTGTACCGATGAGGTTACCTATGATCAGGAACAATATAAATCAGTTGTTCATCTGAAAGAAAGCGGAGTAGTAAATATTGATTTTTACAACATCGGTCAAGATGTCTCTTTTGAAACATGTATAACCAAAGGAGGTACAGATCCCTCTGTTGCTGGTGATGTGTCACTAGTAAAATTTACAGAAGAAGAACTAGAGATATACAATCAAGGATATGGTTCGGATTTCAAATTACTTCCCGAAGGTTATTATACAATGCCTGATAAAGTATCATTTGAAGCAAACCAGGAAGCTACTAACATTAAAATAGTCTTAAAAGCTAACATAGGTGAATTGGATGATGACATTTCATATATATTGCCTATACGACTTGAAAGTGAGAATCACAATGTCTATTCTTTTAAGAATTCACTATTATTACACCCGAAAGTCATTACTCCAACAGTATCCCTCGATGCAATAGGAGTACAAACTGTAACAATGTATGACTATCCCACAGCAGCGGGAGAAGTGACATACGAAACAGGATTGACACTTGACTTCTTCAACGAATGGGAATTCAAAGTCAAACTGGTTAATGACTGGAACAAATTGGATGAATTGGTACAAGCTTACAATACTGCGAACGGTACAGACTATAAGACTCTTCCTGCCAATAACTATACTATACCTTCGACTATAGAATTTGGATCGGACGAATCTTCAAAAGGGCTTTCTGTCCAGTTAAAAAAAGCCGAACTGAATAGCGAAAAGGAATACCTGCTTCCTGTCGCACTGAATGGGATAGAAGGTGTGCCATTTGATGTCAGCGACCAGATATTATATATCCGTTTGCACTTGACAAAAGAACTTCCTAAGGTAATAATAAAAGAGGATATGGTTTCCACAAATAGTTATATGGATACAGATAGTCAAGGTCAAGGAACTGTTACGAACGTGATAAACGGTATGGCTGGACGATATTGGCAAAGTCAAAACAAAGAATATCCTGGTCGTACTGAATACGTCAATGATGAAACCTATGGAGTTTATATAGACTATGATTTGTCCAAAGGAGATATTTTACTTCAAACTCTTGTAAAAATCGAGCTTTGGGTACGTTCCAAAGGATATGCAGGAGGAACAATACCTAAAATTGTTCGTCTTTATGGTGGTACCAACAGTAACGATTTACAACCATTGTCAGAAGAAATAATCATAAATGACAACGATATAGAAACTGGAGTGCCTAAGCCCAACACTACTCCTGCAAATGTTTGGGCTTCTGAACCCTTTGAAATTACAAAAGAAATTACTTATCTTCGTTTCTCTATCATAAAGAATCAGAAAGGTCACGATCTAAGATTGCCAAGTTGGAACTCTGCTTCAGTTGTCGAACTTGATTATTACGGTTTATAACAGTTTTGACATATTCATAAGTTCGCATTGAGATTACAATTAGGTGGAAGTTTCTTGAAACATAAGTCACTTCCACCTTTTTCTTATAAATCATTAAATTATAACTATTATGAGAATACATATCATATCAACAGTATTATTCTTATGGATGATTTCCTTACCAGCAACAGCAAATAAAAATGAAAAAGCAGCTACAAACTTGGCTAAAAGAATCATCCCGGAAGTCGCAGACAAAATACGATTTGAGCAACTCTCAGAGAATGAAAAGAAAGACTTTTTTGAACTGGAGTCTCTGGAAGGAAAAATCGTGGTCCGAGGTAATTCAGCCAATTCAATGGCAGTAGGTTTGAATCATTATCTTAAATATTACTGTAAGACATCCGTTTCTTGGTACCTAAATGATCCGGTAGAACTGCCGGACATACTTCCTGTCATTCCACAGAAAGTCAGTATTGAAGCTCGTATGGACAATCGCTTCTTCTTAAATTATTGTACGTTCGGCTACACAATGCCTTGGTGGCAATGGGAAGACTGGGAACGTCTGATAGACTGGATGGCATTAAACGGGATAAATCTACCATTAGCTATTACCGGACAAGAAGTTGTATGGTACAAAGTGTGGAGAAAACTAGGATTGACCGATGCAGAAATTCGTGAATATTTTACCGGTCCTGCATATTTACCTTGGCATCGAATGGCCAACATCGACTATTGGTTAGGAAATCTTCCCGACTCTTGGCTAGAACATCAAAAAGAATTACAAAAGAAAATAGTGAAGCGTGAAAGAGAACTGAATATGAAACCTGTTCTACCAGCATTTGCCGGTCATGTGCCACTTGCAATCAAAAGAGTATATCCTGAAGCGAAAATCAACAAATTAAGTATGTGGGGAGGATTTTCCCAACCTTACCATTCACAGTTCCTGGATCCACTTGACCCTTTGTTCAGCAAAATACAAAAGGAATTCATGAAAGAACAGGAGTCTTTATATGGCACTGACCATATTTATGGTGCAGACCCTTTCAACGAAATGGTCCCGCCTAGTTGGGAACCGGATTATCTGGCAAGGGTAGCAAAAACCATATATGAGACAATGAAACAGCAAGATCCCAAAGCTTCTTGGCTACAAATGACTTGGCTCTTTTATTTTGATCGTAAGCATTGGACTAATCCGCGTATTGACGCGTTCGTAAATGCAATACCGAAAGATAAAATGATTTTATTGGATTATTTTGCAGAAAATACGGAAGTATGGAGACAGACTAAAAGTTATTTCGGACAGCCTTATCTATGGTGTTATTTAGGTAATTTTGGTGGTAACACAATGTTGGTTGGCAATATAAAAGAAGTTGGACGACGCATAGAAAATGCTTACACTAACGGAGGGGATAATTTTTGGGGAATAGGCTCTACACTGGAGGAGTTCGGAGTGAATCCTTTAATGTATGAGTATGTTTTTGATAAAGCATGGGATTACAAACTGACTGATGAAGCCTGGATAGATGCTTGGGCTGACCGACGTACGGGAAACACGAATCCAACCATTCGTAAAGCTTGGCAAGCTATGTATAACAAAATATATGTATCTACAGCAGAGTTAGGACAAGGAACCTTGACTAACACACGTCCGTGTTTGGAGAAAAACGGTACTTGGACCACACGTCCGGGAATTCGCTATGACAACAAACAGCTTTTTGAGATATGGGAACAAATGTTGGAGTCAAATAGTACGAGGGAAAGTTACATGTATGATGTAGTAAATATCGGCAGACAGGTATTAAGCAATTATTTCCTAGAAGTCAGAAATCGTTTTACACAAGCATATAAACAAAAAAACAAAAAAGAATTATTGGAAGAAGGAATGGAGATGCTTGACATTCTAAACGATCTGGATCTTTTATTATCTTCTCACAGCAGTTTCCTGTTTGGTAAATGGATACAAGATGCCTCCAAGTTTGGAATAAATGCAGAAGAAATAGCTTATTACAGAAAAAATGCACGTTGTCTGCTCACTACGTGGGGAGAAAAAGGAAGTTCACTAAATGACTACGCCAATCGCTCTTGGGCAGGATTAACCAATGGTTATTATCGTCCACGATGGGAAGAATTCATTCGTGATGTATACCGTGCACTCGAACAGGGCAAAGAATTCGACCAAAAAGCTTTCAATAAAAAGATGATAGAATGGGAACAGGATTTTGTAGATAATGATTTCATATCTGCGGATACCCCAAGAAAGGATGGAGCAAAAATAGCAAGACACATTAAAAACAAATACAAGCTATCAGTACTGAAAAATATTCAATAAATACCTCACTTAAAACTTCAATAAAGAGTAAATTCCGATTGAAATTGGAATTTGCTCTTTATTTTTTTATTTATTTCGAGAAAAAACAAATAGAACATCTTTGCGTACAAATAACAAAGTCCATTCGGCTCATAATACCTACATTTGTCACAACAAATAATCACAAAGTCATGAAAAAATCCATTCTTATATTCACTCTACTTTATATCAGTAGCAATATCCTTTACGGTAAAGCATCTGATTATATCTTGCAATCTCCTAATCAAAAAACAGAAGTGCATATTCATATAAGTGAGAATATCACTTACTCTATATATCATCAGAACAAATTACTTTTAAAAGAAAACCAAGTAGCTTTGTTGTTAGAGAATAGTCATATATTAGGAGCCAATCCGCATATACAAAAAATTCGGGAATATAGTAAGAACGAATCAATTCCTTCCCCTTTATATCGTGTTCCCTCTTTTCACACAAGCTACAATGAAATGGACATACAGTTAAAAGGAAAATACGGTCTGCAATTTAGAGTCTATAACGAGGGAGTAGCTTATCGGTTTTATACTAAATTCAAACAACCGATTACTATCGTAGACGAGATTGCAGAATTTAATTTTGACCAAGATTATAATACATTCCAGGCGTATTCTACCAATAAAAAGAATCCATACGCCATGGCTTTTCAAAACCTGTATACAGAAACAACCTTAAGTAAGGCCATTACCGACAACCTATCTTTTCTTCCCATTACAATAGATTATGGGAAAGAATTGAAAATGACGATACTGGAGTCAGACCTAGAGAAATATCCCGGTATGTTTATCAAAGCACATGGGAAAAAACTTTCTTTAAAAGGACATTTCGCACCTTACCCTAAAGAGATGGAAATACATCCTGCCCGATGCATGACTTATGTAAATACCCGAGAGCAATTCATAGCTCAAACCGAAGGTACACGTACCTTTCCATGGCGTATTATGGCCATTACAGAAAAAGATATTGATATGCCGGTCAATAATCTGGTTTATGCGTTAGCTTCTCCGAATCGTGTCGGCGACACTTCATGGATAAAAGGAGGACAGGCTGCCTGGGAATGGTGGAATGACTGGGGAATTTCCAAAGTTGATTTCAAAGCCGGTATCAATATGAATACCTATAAGCATTACATTGACTTTGCCGCAGAATACGGACTTCCTTTTATTGTAATAGACGAGGGATGGTATGCTCCCAAATCCGGTGATATGTTGACAGTAATACCGGAACTAAATATGCAGGAGTTAATCGATTACGCAGGCTCCAAGAAAGTTGGGGTTATCTTATGGACTGTATTCAATGTGCTTGACAAACAACTGGAAGAAGCCTGTGCCAAATATTCCGCTATGGGAGTGAAAGGATTTAAAGTCGATTTCCTAGACCGAGATGATCAGACAGCTGTTGAAATGGTATATCGTATTGCCGAAGCAACTGCAAAACATCACCTGACACTTGACTTACACGGTATTTATAAACCTACCGGACTAAACCGCACCTACCCGCATATTATTAATTTTGAAAGCGTATTCGGAATGGAAGAAGTGAAGTGGAGCAAAGTTGAAAAGGACATGATGAAATACGATGTAACCATGCCTTTCATCCGAATGATGGCAGGACCTATAGACTATACTCCCGGAGCCATGCGGAACGCCAACCGGAAAGATTTCAGAGATGTCTATTATGAACCGATGAGCCAAGGAACCCGTTGTCATCAGTTGGCTGCATACATTATACATGATTCACCACTCACAATGTTAGCTGATAATCCTACTATTTATCAGCAAGAAGCAGAATGCACAAAATTCATCAGTAGTATTCCCTGCACCGGAATAGATGAAACCCAAATACTTCAAGGCCAACTAGGCGAGTATATTGTATCAGCCCGTCGAAATGAATCAGACTGGTTTATTGGCGGCATGACAAACTGGACGGCACGTGACATTGAACTGGATTTTTCTTTCTTACCGGAAGGCAATTATAAATATGTATTATTTAAAGATGGAGCCAATGCCGAAAAGAAAGCATCGGATTATCAGAAAGAAAGTGGAACAATTCATAATCAGTCTAAGATGAAAATCCATTTGGCTCCCGGCGGAGGTTTTGCCATCAACCTATCGAAGCAATCTTTGTAATAGGATAAAATATCAGTTTGACCATGAAGAATAAAAACTTAACACTATTTGCTATAAGTGTACTACTGTTTATTAGCTGTAGCTCCAAAAATGATTTTTCTCCCGAATCTTTATCAGGTATTTACCCTCGTCTAGCCTATTATAATAGTGAAGGCGAGTGTGGAACAGGAGCAGTTGTGCCTTGGGCAGACCGGCTTTGGGTAATCACTTACGGCCCGCATCTACCCAAAGGATCTTCTGACAAATTATATGAAATAACTCCTGACCTGCAACAAATTGTCCGGAAAGAAAGTGTTGGAGGTACTCCTGCCAATCGAATGATTCATCAGGAAAGTAACCAGCTTTTTATCGGACCATACGCAATTGACAGTACCCGCCGAGTTAGAGTTATACCCTATTCGGAAATGCCTGGCCGACATACAGGAAACGCACGTCATCTAACCGACCCGGAACATAAGATTTATTATGGGACAATGGAAGAAGGTTTTTATGAAGTTGACGTAAACTCTTTGGAAGTAAAAGAATTATACCGTGACGGCAATGTTCAAGAAAACAATCAAAGACCGGGCAGTTATGCCCCTATCAGCGCCCTACTACCCGGTGTACACGGAAAAGGATTGTATTCCGGTCAAGGAGTCATGGTTTTCAGCAATAACGGAGAAGGCTCCTCAGAAGCATTAACCAACCCGGACATTGAAGCCGGAGTATTAGCAGAGTGGAACGGGAAAGAATGGAAAGTCATCCGCCGGAATCAATTTACGGAAATAACAGGTCCGGGAGGTATTTATGGAAATACATATCCCGAAACAGATCCGATATGGGCTACCGGTTGGGACTCCAAATCCATTATTTTAGGTGTTCGGGAAGTAGAAAATGGCTGGAGATTCTACCGGTTACCCAAAGCAAGCTACTCTTATGATGGTGCTCATGGATGGAATACCGAATGGCCACGTATTCGTAATATTGGCACACACAACCACCCCGAATACTTAATGACTATGCACGGTATGTTTTGGCAGTTTCCCAAGACTTTTACAACGGATAATACAGCCGGAATACGTCCACGGTCCGCATATTTAAAAGTCATTGGAGATTTTGCCCGTTGGAAAGACCAGCTTGTTTTTGGTTGTGACGATGCCGCCCAAAAAGAATTTCTAAATAAACGTAAGGCAAAAGGAAATATAGAAGGGCCAGGACAATCAAATTCCAACTTGTGGTTTACATCTTTGAGTAAACCTGATGAACTAGGCCCTGTTACAGCCAGTGGTTCCGTTTGGGAAAATGATCAGGTAACGGCAGGTAGTTATTCTGACCCTTTCTTATTTACCGGCTGGGATTACCGTAGTTGCTGGATAAAAAATAATGGCAAAGAAACAACAACATTTACTTTTGAAATGGATGAAAAAGGAAATAATCACTGGAAAGAAGTAAAGAAAGAGACAGTTCCTGCCGGGAAGTCACTTCTCACGACTTTTTCATCATTGGAAAAAGGAGAATGGGTTCGCGTAAAAGTGGATCAGTCTACCATGGCAACAGTCTGCTTTAATTATACAACAAAAGATAACAGAACAAATGATGATAATAACCTATTCAAAGGCTTGGCCTCAGTTGAAGCAGTTAAATTAACGGGAGGATTGTTATACGGATTAGGAAATAACCAACGAACTTTGGGAATTGTTTCACAACAACATAAAGATGGTAACATAACAATCAATGGATATTATGAATTGACCGATTCCCTTCAACTTGTCCATAAGGACGCCCCTAAAACGTCACAATTCATTCTTGAAAAATTTGCCATTCCCGAGCAAGCTATCTCAATTGAAGAAAGTTCCGTACTAGTAATCGACGACAAAGGAAGACGTTGGAGATTACCATTAGGAAACAAAGAATACAGTTCAAAGAAAAAACAAGGAACTTTCCGCATTTGTCGGGAAGTGGCAACAGAAAGAGATTTATTTAATTGCCACGGAACTTTTTACGAGCTACCAGCGGAGAATGCCGACGGATACGCCAAAATACGTCCTATATGCAGTCATTCCTTTGGCATTAACGACTACGCTTCTTATCGTGGCCTCCTCGTAATGACGGGGGTAGATCTCAATAAAAGCAAAGGAAATGAGCATATAATTATCTCAAAAGATAAAAAAGCGGCTGTTTGGGCAGGGTGTATTGATGACCTTTGGGAAATGGGAAAACCCATAGGTCAAGGAGGTCCTTGGTTGAACACTGATGTCAAAGCTCAAATTGCTTCTGACCCGTATTTAATAGGATTCTACGATAAAAAGACACTAACATTATCACATAAAGGCACACAAACAGTCACTTTTTCTGTAGAGATTGATCCTACAGGAAATAATAATTTCATGAAGTATCACGAATTCAGAGTAGAGCCCGGCAAAACTTTTACTTTTCAATTTCCGGAAGGATTCCATGGAAGATGGATACGGTTTAAAACTGATACCAATGTAAATGCTACCGCATGGTTGGAATATCAATAATGGATATATCCTAATGAAATCTGACTTTACCGGATATTACTGGCAAATGTTTTTTCTTTCATCTTTACAGGAAAAATATGTAATGCTTGATTTTGGGGGAAGTTGGTGTGGTTGGTGTATTGACCCTTTCCAAGCATACACAGTCATCATAACAAGGTGAATAAGTTCCTTAAACAAGTAGAAATACTTTGCTTTTCTCCCTTATATAGTTTACCTTTGCTACTGATATAGTTTACTCACCACAGCCATGGCAAGTACTTACCACGGCCGTGACAAACGAACGATCAGGCATCGGAACACAACTATCCTTATGCCTTAATCAAAGAATAAAGATAGGACAACTTAGTCCTTACCAATAAAATAAATAGAAAATAATGGCAATACAATTTGAATTGTACAAAACTCCCCGTTCCAAGGACGAGACAGACAAAGAGACATACCACGCACGTATGGTCAACTTCCAACATATCGACACGAATTATCTGGCCAAACTAATACTAACCGGCCTGCTGGCAGCCGGAGCAATGACACACATTCAGGGTGCTCAATTTGCCGGACAAGAAAACCAACAACAAGACCCGAAGGATAAAAGCCGGCGGCCCAATATCCTTTTTATCCTGAGCGACGACCATACCTCACAGGCATGGGGAATCTATGGCGGAGTTCTGGCAGATTATGCTTATAACAGCAATATCCGCCGGCTGGCAAACGAAGGTGTAGTGCTCGACAACTGCTTCTGCACCAACTCTATCTCCGCCCCCAGCCGCGCCAGTATCCTCACCGGACTTTACAGTCACCGGAACGGACTTTATACGTTAGCCGATTCGTTGGATACTTCAATTCCCACACTGGCAACCGTCCTGCAAGCCAACGGCTACAATACCGGACTTGTCGGTAAATGGCATATCAAATCGCAACCGCAAGGGTTCGACTATTATTCCATTTTCTACGACCAGGGAGAATACCGCGACCCTACTTTCATCGAAAGCAGCGACCCATGGCCGGGCAACCGTCCGTTCGGCGAGCGCGTGCCCGGTTTCTCCACCGACCTCGTCGCAGAAAAAGCGATCAACTGGATCAAGCAGCAGGACAGCAACCAGCCTTTCCTGATGTGCTGCCATTTCAAAGCCACCCACGAGCCATACGACTACCCGACACGCATGGAACACCTTTATGACGGAGTCACCTTCCCCGAACCGGAGAACTTCCTCGACTGGGGACCGGAAACGAACGGGCGTTCTTTCCAAGGGCAAACGCTCGAAGAACTGGGACATCGCTGGCGAGTTGCTTCCAAAGACCCGGACAAGTGGTGGTGCCGCTATCCCGGACTACCTTTCAACACCGACGGAATGCAACGGACCACCGCCCGGCGTGCAATTTATCAAAAACTGATCCGCGACTATCTGCGTTGCGGAGCCACCATAGACGACAACATCGGCAAACTCCTCAAAACACTGGACGAAATGGGTATTGCCGACAACACCATCGTTGTTTATGTCTCCGACCAAGGTTACTTCCTCGGCGAACACGGCTTCTTCGACAAACGAATGTTTTATGAAGAAACCGCCCGTATGCCCTTCGTCATCCGTTATCCGAAAAAAATCCCCGCCGGGAAACGCCTGAAAGACCTGATACTCAACGTCGACTTTGCACCGACACTGGCCGAATTTGCCGGAGTGAAAATGGAGAATGTACAAGGACACAGCTTCACCGACAACCTCGAAGGAAAAACTCCGGCAGACTGGCGGAAAGAAATCTATTACCGTTACTGGACGAATCACGCTATCCGCCCGGCACATTTCGCTATCCGTTCCGAGCGCTACAAACTCATATTCTATTACGCAAAGAATCTGGACATGACCGATACGGAAAACTTTGATTTCACTCCTGCATGGGATTTCTATGATTTAGAAGAAGACCCGCACGAGAATCATAATTTGTATAACGATCCGAAATACGCTCCTATCATCAGACAGATGAAAAAAGATTTATTGAATCTTCGCAAGGAAGTAGGTGACACCGACGAGAAATATCCGGAGATGCAGGAATTACTGGAGAAGTACTATAAATAAGATTTCACTACGGAGGACACAGAGTTTTTATAACGGTGCTGTCAACTTTCTGCTCAAACATAAATGAAAGAAAAAGTTCCGTTTTCCGCAAAAAAACTTATCTTTGTTCCCGGAAGATAATAATTCACGCATAAAACTCATGCCAAAAGATTCATTTTGCATACAATACACCAACTGCACAGGATGTCCCAATGTCAACGAGAACATCCTTGTGTATAGAAACCTACCCAAAGGAGCGCATATCCCGAAGGATAAGTGCACGCAAAACTGTATGCTTTTCATGATAAAAGGCGAATTACTTATCAACAGTGAAGAATATCCCGGAAATATCCTGCGCGAAAAGCAATTTATCCTGCAAGCTATCGGCTCGAAAATAGAGTTGCTTGCCCTCACGGACGTTGAATACATCGTCTACTGGTTTAATGAGTTACCCCTGCTTTGCGAAGAACGTTACCGTGAAATAACGGAACAGGCAGAAGCACCGCTGACCTACACTCCGCTGATCATGAGTGAAAGGCTTCATCATCTCATCACCAGTATGCCCGAATTTCTCGGTGAAGAATCACCTTGCAGCAAGTTCATCGAACTGAAATGCAAAGAGTTGGCTTTCCTCATCACCAATTATTATCCGACGCCTCAATTAAGTTCATTCTTCTATCCGATCAGTACGTACACAAAAAGTTTCCATTATTTTGTAATGCAAAACTACAACACGGTGAAGAACGTAGAAGAATTTGCGCATTTGGGAGGTTATACCACCACTACTTTCCGCCGGCTTTTTAAAAACCTCTACGGCATACCTGTATACGAATGGATACTGGAGAAAAAGCGGGAAGGCATTCTGGAAGATCTCCAGCGTACCAATATGCGAATTACAGAGATTTGTAACCGCTACGGTTTCGACTCTCTATCCCACTTCGCACACTTTTGCAAAGACTCTTTCGGCGACACTCCCCGAGCGCTGCGAAAGAAGGCGGCCAACGGTGAAAAAATCGGAAAGGTTGCCGATTAAGGAATAATTTCTTTAATTCCTTGCTCAATCAATCTATTTCCCCTATTTTTGCAGTTCGTAAGAGGTGTAAAACGTTGAAATTTTAGTTCTAACAATTAAATAATTTAAATTCAATCATTTATGTGGTTAAGTAATTCATCTGTAGGAAGGAAAGTGGTGATGAGCGTTACCGGTATCGCCCTTGTCCTGTTTCTAACATTTCACATGGCGATGAACCTGGTTGCAATCATCTCGGCTGATGGTTACAACATGGTTTGTGAGTTCCTGGGAGCAAACTGGTATGCGTTAGCGGCTACCGTAGGACTGGCTGCTCTTTTCGTAATTCACATCATCTATGCCTTCTGGCTGACAATGCAGAATCGCAAAGCGCGTGGTAGCGAACGCTATGCAGTGGTTGACAAGCCGAAAACCGTTGAGTGGGCTTCTCAAAACATGCTGGTGTTGGGTCTTATCGTAATCGTAGGCCTTGGCTTACACTTGTTCAACTTCTGGGCAAAAATGCAGTTGCCGGAACTGATGCACAACATGGGTATGCATGCCGACACACTGACGTTGGCTTATGCCGCAAACGGTGCTTATCACATCCAGCAGACTTTCTCTTGCCCGATTTACGTGGTTCTTTACCTCGTTTGGCTGTTTGCTCTGTGGTTCCACCTTACTCACGGTTTCTGGAGCTCTATGCAATCACTGGGGTGGAACAACAAAGTATGGATCAACCGTTGGAAATGTATTTCTAACATCTATTCAACGATTGTAGTACTCGGTTTCGCACTCGTAGTAGTGGTATTCTTCGCGAAATCACTGATTTGTGGCGGTGCTTGCTAAATAGTAAATTGTAAATGATTAAATTGTAAATAATATTATGATCAAGATAGATTCAAAAATTCCAGAAGGCCCGGTGGCTGAGAAATGGACCAACTATAAAGCTCACCAGAAATTGGTGAATCCCGCTAATAAACGTCGTTTGGATATCATCGTTGTGGGTACGGGTCTGGCAGGTGCTTCTGCCGCTGCTTCACTCGGTGAAATGGGTTTCAGAGTATTCAACTTCTGTATTCAGGACTCTCCGCGTCGTGCACACTCTATCGCTGCACAAGGTGGTATCAACGCAGCCAAGAACTATCAGAATGACGGTGACTCGGTTTACCGCCTGTTCTATGATACAGTAAAAGGTGGTGACTACCGTGCCCGCGAAGCTAACGTATATCGTCTGGCTGAAGTATCAAACGCTATCATCGACCAATGTGTAGCTCAAGGTGTTCCTTTCGCTCGCGAATACGGCGGTACGCTGGACAACCGTTCTTTCGGTGGCGCACAGGTTTCACGTACTTTCTACGCTAAAGGTCAGACAGGCCAGCAGTTGTTGCTGGGTGCTTACTCCGCACTGAGCCGTCAGGTAAACGTAGGTACTGTAAAACTTTACACCCGCTATGAAATGCAGGACGTTGTCATCGTTGACGGACGTGCCCGCGGTATCATTGCCAAAAACCTTGTAACAGGTAAATTGGAACGTTTCGCCGCTCACGCAGTAGTTATCGCTACCGGTGGTTACGGAAACGCTTACTTCCTGTCTACAAACGCTATGGGTTGTAACTGTACGGCTGCTGTTTCTTGCTACCGCAAGGGTGCCGTATTTGCTAACCCTGCATACGTTCAGATCCACCCGACTTGTATTCCGGTACACGGTGACAAGCAGTCTAAACTGACATTGATGTCCGAATCTCTTCGTAACGACGGTCGTATCTGGGTTCCGAAGAAGAAAGAAGACGCTGTGAAACTCCAGAAGGGTGAAATCAAAGGAAGCGATATTCCTGAAGAAGACCGCGACTACTACTTGGAACGCCGCTATCCGGCATTCGGTAACCTGGTTCCGCGTGACGTTGCCAGCCGTGCCGCTAAAGAACGTTGCGACGCAGGTTTCGGTGTAAACAACACCGGTTTGGCCGTATTCCTCGATTTCTCCGAAGCTATCAACCGTTTGGGCATCGACGTTGTTCTTCAACGTTACGGCAACCTCTTCGATATGTATGAAGAAATCACCGACGTTAATCCGGGCGAACTGGCAAAAGAAATCAATGGCGTGAAATATTATAACCCGATGATGATTTATCCGGCTATCCACTATACAATGGGTGGTATCTGGGTAGACTACGAACTGCAAACCACCATCAAAGGTCTGTTCGCTATCGGTGAATGTAACTTCTCCGACCACGGTGCAAACCGCCTTGGTGCTTCTGCATTGATGCAAGGTCTGGCCGACGGTTACTTCGTATTGCCTTACACTATCCAGAACTATCTGGCAGACCAGATTACTGTTCCCCGTTTCTCTACTGACCTTCCCGAATTTGCGGAAGCGGAAAAAGCTGTTCAAGCTAAGATCGACAAGTTCATGAGCATACAAGGTAATGAATCTGTTGATTCTATCCACAAGAAACTGGGTCACATCATGTGGGAATATGTAGGTATGGGACGTACGGCAGAAGGCTTGAAGAAAGGTATTGCTGCACTGAAAGAAATCCGCAAGGAATTTGAAACCAACCTGTTTATCCCCGGTTCTAAAGAAGGCATGAACGTAGAGCTTGACAAAGCAATCCGCCTGTACGACTTCATCACAATGGGTGAACTTGTTGCTTACGATGCATTGAACCGTAACGAAAGTTGTGGTGGGCACTTCCGTGAAGAATACCAGACTGAAGAAGGAGAAGCCAAACGTGATGACGAAAACTTCTTCTACGTAGCTTGCTGGGAATATCAAGGTGACGATGAAAAGGCTCCGATATTGATCAAAGAACCGCTGGTATACGAAGCTATCAAGGTTCAGACCCGTAACTACAAGAGCTAATCGGTGAAGTTAAACATTTAAAAGAATTAGAAGACAATGGATAAAAATATATCATTTACACTGAAGGTATGGCGCCAAGCTGGTCCGAAAGCTAAAGGTGCTTTTGAAACCTACCAAATGAAAGATATTCCCGGTGATACTTCCTTCCTCGAAATGCTGGATATTCTGAACGAACAGCTCATCAGCGAAAGAAAAGAACCGGTAGTATTCGATCACGACTGCCGCGAAGGTATCTGCGGTATGTGTTCTCTTTACATCAACGGACATCCGCACGGTCCTGCAACAGGTGCTACTACCTGCCAGATTTATATGCGTCGCTTCAACGACGGTGACACCATTACCGTTGAACCTTGGCGTTCGGCCGGTTTCCCTGTTATCAAGGACTTAATGGTAGACCGTACCGCTTACGACAAAATCATGCAGGCAGGTGGTTACGTGAGCGTTCGTACAGGTGCTCCGCAGGATGCCAACGCTATCCTGATACCGAAGCCTGTGGCCGATGAAGCTATGGATGCCGCTTCTTGTATCGGTTGCGGTGCTTGTGTAGCTGCATGTAAGAATGGTTCTGCTATGTTGTTCGTTTCTGCAAAGGTCAGCCAGTTGAACTTGCTTCCGCAAGGTAAACCGGAAGCTTTGCGCCGCGCAAAAGCCATGTTGTCTAAAATGGACGAACTGGGATTCGGTAACTGTACCAATACTCGCGCTTGCGAGGCGGAATGTCCGAAGAACATCTCTATCAGCAACATCGCCCGCTTGAACCGCGACTTCATCATCGCAAAACTGAAAGACTAAATTTATTGCTAAGTTTTAAGAGTCGAGGGACAATTTGATTAATGACAGAATCCCCTGCCGGCATGCCGGCAGGGGATTTATTCTTATCAACACAAAATAATTAATATGAAACAACTCTTTCTTGTCTGTATGACAACAGTATGTCTGCTATCGTTTCAAACGATACAAGGACAGCAAGTAGTTCCTGCACAGGGAGCACAAATGATCCCTGCCAAAAAAATGCAAATGACTCTTGCACAACCGGATGGCATCGCTTTCCGCGAACTCTCTTTTGCCAATGCATTGAAAATGGCTAAAGAAGAAAACAAACTACTTTTTGTAGATTGTTTTACCACTTGGTGTGGTCCTTGCCGAATGTTGTCCAAGGTAGTTTTTAAAGATTCTCTGGTTGCCGATTACTTCAACCGCCATTTTGTCAATCTGAAAATGGATATGGAAAAAGGAGAAGGGATAGATATCAGAAAAAAATATGATGTGCGAGGCTATCCCACCCTTCTTTTCCTAAATTCAAGTGGTGAAGTAGTACATCGCCTTCTTGGTGCCGACGAAGCGTCTGCACTGTTGGAAAAAGTAAAACTGGGAGTAGAGTCCGGCGGAATTTCAGGTCTTAGGAAACGCTATGAAGCGGGTGAGCGTGACTCTGCCTTTGTCTGCGGATATATCAATGTACTTTCTGCCGCCAACCGTGAAGAAGAGGCAGGAAAAGTTGCTGCTGATTTCTTACAGGGAAAAGAACAGAAAATTCTGGAATATGAAGGTTATTTCTCAATATTCTACCGCTATATACATGATATCAACTCCTCGGCATTTTTATATGTGGTAAATCATAAGAAGGAGATAGCCGACAGATTTCCACAACAAGCTTCTTCGCTCAACCGTAGAATACTTGAAGACTGGATTAGCGGCTCTTATACATATCTGAAAGTGGATGAGTCGAAACATTGTACATTCGACGAACAAGGACTGAATGCTTATGTCACTCGTATGAAACAGATGAATGTAGCAGAAGCCGACATGATAGGCGAAAATCTACGGCTTAACAGAGACGGCATTATGAACCAGTGGGACTCGTTTGTAAAACGGGGAGACAAACTACTTGCTTCACACACAATTCTAGGCGATGAAGAACAATTATTGCAGTGGGTGAAATGGATGAACAAAGCATGTGCAGATATGTCATTACGCGAAAAAGCTGCTCAATGGTGCGAAAAAGCTTGTGCAGACTTAATAAAGAAAAACGAGGAAATCAAGAAAAACCTGCCTCCCGGTGCAATTCCTGCTATTTCCATGATAGATTATAAAGCACAGTTACTACAAGTAGCAGAAAAATTGAGGAAACCAATGGAACAAAACTCATAATATTGAGATATTCAATAAAAATCGTCTTTTATATAAGAAAAAAAAATGAGGTCTAAAGCACATTCAGCTATAATCTTTAAACCTCATTTTTCCAATTCATTCTTTTTTTAATCAAAGGAACTTACTTGAATATAGTAGCAGGTACTTTTCCTGTCCAGTCTGACGGTTGTTTCACTTTAAACAAGTGTAGAATGACCGAACCAGTATTTACCGTATTATTAGGCTCTTCCATTTTCAGTCCCTTAGTAATTCCGGGGCCTTTAATTCCCCAAGGAACAATCATTTCATCCATGCTTACTCCGCCATGTCCATACTCGATACCACCGTGATCGCTCAAGAACATAAAATAAGTATCGTCGTATAGCCCTTCCCGTTTCATCTTCTCGAGAAATCGGCCAATTTCCACATCTGCTTCTTCAATGGAACGTATATATTCAGGTGACATCCATTTGTATTTATGCCCGGCATGGTCGGTATGCACGGAATAAAGGAATACCAATGTCGGACTTTTCCGGTTTTCAACCAAAAAGTTGAATGCTTTCTCGTAATTCTCAATATAAGCGTCTTTTTCCAAAAAGCTTATTTCGTCCAGATATTGACAGTTATAAGGATTAATCAGTTCAGCCCAATTATAATAAAAGGCAGTTTTTGCTTGTGGTATAGCCTTCTTTAAGACTGAAAATACAGAAGGATAATATCCTTCGTCATCAGTTTTGATTGCCGGCAGTTTATGTTTAGACAATGTCCAGGCATTATTTGTCACACCATGTTGCTCCGGTCCGCTACCAGTCAGATGGCTTGTCCAATTAGGTAATGTGACCGAGGGCATCACGACACGGGTTTCTGTTGATAAAACACCTTCTGCAAGCAAAGCATCCAAGTGAGGTGTTTTTGCTTGTTTGAATCCGGCAACGGAAATGCCGTCCAAGCTAATCAATACAATACGCTTCGCTTTTTTAGGAGCGGCTGCGGAAGTTGAGGTTGTTAAGGCTTGCAAAGGCTGAGGTAAAGTTGACGCACCTAATAGCAGTGTACCTGCAAGTCCTTTCTTAAGGAAGTTTCTTCTTGAAATTTTCATATACATCCATTATATTTATAATCTATCCATTCTATGAGGTCATATTAAAAACTTATTTCTCAGTCACCAAGATATGAAAAAAGAATCAAATATTCACTATTCAATCATTATATTTTCCACTGAATGTAATACTATATTCTTTTTACAACCTTCTATATAATTATTCAACGAACTATCCTTCAAATTTATCAGAGCATCTCCTAATTGATGGATTTTCTCATTAAGTGACTTGCGTTCCTCTACATATTTACGGATTTCCATCGTACCGACAGAACCAACTGTCTCAGGGAATCTACGGGTTTCTGAAGTTACATACACCGTAACACACTCCTCCGGTTCTAATATCAGCTCCATTTGTAAAGGACCCTTTTTTTCAAAAGTAATCCAACTCATAAAATAATCATCTGCCATCTCTTTTTCAAAACAGAATGTCTTTTGGCCTTTCTGTAAAAAGCATGAGTCTACTGAATATTCATTTCCTATAAGAAAAAACCAGTATACCCATTGAGATTCAGAAGTAAACTCTTCATTAACTATTCCCTTGATCTGTATCGGTTTCTTAATCAACGTAAAAGAAGAACAGATAATACACAAAAATAACATTTTAAGTTTCATTTCTCATAATTTTATAAAAGGGGACAAATGCTACACATTGACAGCTATATAGAACTGCTTTAAAATATGCAGCAAAACCACAACCCTAATAATTTGCTACTCAACGAATAGGCATTTGCCCCTTGTATTTACCATTTTTTATTGACAAGAAATTCCAAAGTTGTCTATACCTTGCCCAGATAGAGTATCACTAACTTTTTGACCTGCGTCTATCCTATCTCTTGCACATACAGCACCCAGGTCGACTGTTGTTTCCGGATCTCCGCATACGGGACCAACAAAATTCTCCAAAATATTAAAGCAATAATGCAAAATACAACTTCTAATGTTTAGTATTCATAAGTTTATTGATTGTGTTTTTTAAATCTTCTCCCCTAAGATCCACCGCTATTATTTTCCGGTTCTCATCAAGCAGGAAGTTTGCAGGTAAACGGGTCACTCCAAACAGATTTCCTAATATTTTAGCTTCCGCTGTTCCAGGTGTTGCATTGACATGAATAAATAACTGTTCCGGGTCAAGCCTTGCTACCGCCTTTTTCCATAATGTATCGCTTTCATCAATAGAGATTGCATAAATATTTAATAAATCCTTGTATTTCGTCCGGACCTCAAGCAATTCAGGATAGCTTCTGCAACAGGGACCACACCAACTTGCCCAAAAATCAATAAGAACATATTTCTCTTTTATATCAAAAAGACTTTGAGAATTACCATTAATATCCTTTAAACTAATATCGGCAACCTTATTCCCTATTACATACCGGGGAGCTTTATTATTTGATAAAAAGTCTTTTGTAGGAAACGTATTATCTAAAGATTTGGCAGAAGCCTTGGAGCCTCGACGTTGTCGAATGATATCCCTATATCTTTTGAGTACAGACTCGCCTTTTTCCGTCGCAGGAGCAGAAGCCTGAGAAGAAAAATATCGTTTAACAGATTCACTAGTGGGAAAACGTTTAAGCATTACATTTTCTAAACTATCTAACAATTTTTTAGAGACAGTATTATCATCACGCATTACAAGTAAACTAACATAATAGTTTTGTGCAGACTTTGTCTCTTTTAAGAATTTGAGTTCATGCCCTCTAGCTCGAAATTCCGTATAATATTTTATACTATCCATTATATTTTTATATACAGAACTATCCTTCAAATTTATCAGAGCATCTCCTAATTGATGGATTTTCTCATTAAGTGACTTGCGTTCCTCTACATATTTACGGATTTCCATCGTACCGACAGAACCAACTGTCTCAGGGAATCTACGGGTTTCTGAAGTTACATACACCGTAACACACTCCTCCGGTTCTAATATCAGCTCCATTTGTAAAGGACCCTTTTTTTCAAAAGTAATCCAACTCATAAAATAATCATCTGCCATCTCTTTTTCAAAACAGAATGTCTTTTGGCCTTTCTGTAAAAAGCATGAGTCTACTGAATATTCATTTCCTATAAGAAAAAACCAGTATACCCATTGAGATTCAGAAGTAAACTCTTCATTAACTATTCCCTTGATCTGTATCGGTTTCTTAATCAACGTAAAAGAAGAACAGATAATACACAAAAATAACATTTTAAGTTTCATTTCTCATAATTTTATAAAAGGGGACAAATGCTACACATTGACAGCTATATAGAACTGCTTTAAAATATGCAGCAAAACCACAACCCTAATAATTTGCTACTCAACGAATAGGCATTTGCCCCTTGTATTTACCATTTTTTATTGACAAGAAATTCCAAAGTTGTCTATACCTTGCCCAGATAGAGTATCACTAACTTTTTGACCTGCGTCTATCCTATCTCTTGCACATACAGCACCCAGGTCGACTGTTGTTTCCGGATCTCCGTATACGGGACCAACAAAATCAGCAACACAATGAAACAAATACTCTCCTTCGTGGCACCAAGAAGATTCTGTATATCCTCCCACGACATTCTTCATTTCAAAACGACTCATTTCCTGAAACTCTTTCAGTTTCAATTTACTTAACTTTCGCATAATTTTTTAATTTAAAATGATGTCGCAAATTTATAGCCTTGCAACTTGGCTGTTTTACTTAACTACAAATCATCTTTTATTAGTTCGGACATTTTCTCCTGAAGATCATTTCCGGTCAAATCCATTGCAATAATTTTCCGTTCAACGTCTAACAGGAAGTTAGCCGGTATCCTTGTCACACCATATTGTTTACTCAAAACTTTTCCTTTTTCCGAACCGGGTACGACACGAACATGAGTAAATGCATGTTCAGGATCAAGGCGCTTTACTGTACTGCGCCACGAGTCTTGATTAGTGTCAATCGAAATAGCATAAATACATAATTCTTTATTATATCTTTTTTGAGCTTTCAGTAAATCCGAATATGCCCGGCAGCAAGGTCCGCACCAACTCGCCCAAAAATCTATTAATACATATTCTTTCTTTATATCAGAAAGTTTGATTTGCGCACCAGTAATATCCTCAAGAGATATATCGGAGACATGACTACCGATATTATATAGAGCCGATTGCTTAGGAGTTAAAAACTCTTTTATATAGTTTCGATTAACGACTATAGGTGTTTTCCATTTGGTCGCCATTATTTCATCAAATCTGGACAGCGCTTTTCTACTAGCTGCTGTTGCAGGTGGAGCAAGCCGCTTATTAAAATATTTTTTAGTTGCCGCGTCATTGGGGAATTTTACCAGCAGTTCATTTTCCAGGCTGTCTATTTGTTCATCAGAAAAATATCCTCTATCCTTCAAAACACTTAATGTTGAAACATAAGTATAGGCAGACTTTGTTTTGAGTAAAAGTTCGATATCATTTCCAATGTCACGATAATACTCATAGTCACTGACTGAATCTAGTACAGCCTTAATTAATGTTGAATCAGTCGTATTCATGGCACAGGCCTTTAACTCATTTATTCTTCTGAATATTTGTTTGAGCTTTTTATATTGTTCATGCTTATCCTGTGTAGCTATTGAACCTTCCGTCCGGGGATACCTTAACGAATTTGGAACAATATATACTACTACATCCTCACCGGGCACCACGCAAAGTTCCAACTGGTTAGGACCACATTTAGAAAAAGTAATCCAACTGGAAAAATAACTATCTTCAAACGTTTTCTCGAAATGAAACGATTTCTGTCCTTTTTTCAACAGGCAAGAGTCTGCTATCGAATATTCGTTCTCACACAGACAAAACCAGTATGCCCATTGGTCTTCTTGTGTGAATACTGAGTCAACAATGCATTTGAGTTTAATAGGAGAACCCGCTTTTAACAGAGGCAAAAATGCCAATTGAACAAATAAAAAGAATAAGGTCTTTTTCATATTTTTATTTTTTTGCATAGGGCGAAACCTCTAACAAAAAGGATCCGTCCTATATAAGTTAATAATACTGTGAATTGCCACTACATGTCACACGGACATAATCATCAAACACACCTTGCACTTTTAAAGCAGCTTCAACTTTTTGTTTTGCATTACCAGCACTTGTAGCACAAACAGCTCCTGAATTATCACTCGGTCTTTCTACAAAGTCAACATGACATGTGAAGAGGTATTCTCCAACTGGACAATGTTCCGACACTTGATATCCTCCCACGACATTCTTCATTTCAGAACTACTCATTTCCTGAAATTCTTTCAGTTTCAATTTACTTAACTTTCGCATAATTTTTAATTTAAAATGATGTCGCAAATTTATAGCCTTGCAACTTGGCTACTTTTATTTAGAGTTAACTTCCAAATCCGTGAAAAAAACGAGTCTTTCGATTTGCTGGAAAAACATTTCAGGTAGTTCATAGCCTTCAAATATGACAGTTGGGGTTACACGTACTCTTGTTTTCTCTTTCCATTTGAGATGTTTTTGATACTCTTCACTTACCACATTATTATCTCTGATAAAAGAATATTTCTTAAAGAAAGCCTCTCTGTCATACTTCCCTTTGTTAAACCATTCGTCATATATTCTATTTCGCTCTCTCGCCGGATACCTTTTATTTATATCTATGAGAAACTCACAACTCGAATCCAATACACTATCAAATGAGGACAAAATGTATTGTACACAAAACTGATCATCCGTATCTTCCAATAACTTGCCAATCTTTTTGTGCATATTTGCACAAGGAGCACAATGTGGATTAGAGAAAACCGTTATTGTATTTCGTGCATTAGGATTACCAAATACGATAGTCGAAACATCCTTATCTACTCCATAAAACGTTTGTTCTTTCAGTAACCCCAAAAAGATTTTGTCATTCATCTTTAAACTATTAAACTGTTGAGTGATTTCAGTTAATTTTTTACCAGCTCCCAAATAAGGTACTGATAAATTAATCAGTAGAAAAGGCGTCCCATAAATTGAGGCTACAAACAAAATATTCAATGCTGTAAATTCCGGTATATGAATTAAACCAAAAAATAAACTTATTACGAATAATAGCCAGAATAACAGTTGTATGACGAGACATAACGGACACCATGTTTTCACTCTAAACTTTTGATACCAGATACTCCAGAAACTATAAGGTAAAACAAAAATATTGAGGAACACAGAATAGAATAAAAGAGAAGGAGCAAAAAGCAAAATAAGCAGGTTGGATAAAAAATATCCCAACCCTAATTCACTCCATCCAATTACTCCCATAAACTTAGCGGCACTAGACTTTAGCACATCATTGCAGTCATTCTTAACGAACAGCGAACATATTTTATCCGCAACACTACTGCGGGCATCAATTTGTTTTAGTACCAACAGATAACCAATGTAGCTCCCTGCAATATTTACTAAAAGTAATAATATGAGACTTGTATCCTGCAAAATACAACCTTGACATAACCCAATGCATGATACTGTAATCACTAGCAACAGAAGTAATATCTTCTGAAGTAAAACCAGCAGTTCCTCCTTCTTATGAAGTTTATAATCGGGCTCAATGGATTTATCATCGGCTTCAGGTATAAGTGCAATTCCCGACCATATATCCAAAAAACTATCAGCAGCAATAGTGATTCTTTTTTTATGCCAATAGTAGCTGATTTCTTTTTCTGAGATTTTTTCCACCGCGACAAAACTATTTCCTACATGGGCGATGAAAGGTGTTTCCAAATAATGAATATCTTTCTTATTTGTCACCTTAATACCTATATTCTGTATTCCATAATGAGTGAGCATTGTCGACAAGCCATATAAACTATATTTGAAAGGGTGTTCATTGAAATATCGATCTGTATATCCAGCCGTATATCGAACCTTTAGTAATGAAAGAATTGTCGCTAAAGAGTTTGTATTTTTGTCTGTCAAAAAGTTCATAATATGCTTTGTTTGTAGAGTTTATTAAACAAAATTGAATATTTCTGTTGCATGTGTAGTGAATGATAAACTTCCTTATATGACTGCAATGCCTGACGACTTTTTAATATTAGAAGCTGTTCAGAGTGTAATAAAGTCAATAGTGCCCTAGAAAGACCTGAGACAAAAACTTCCGGTTTATTGTATTCGCCGATAGGAGCTATAACAGCATTCCGTTCATCGAACATATTTCGCACAGCATACCCATCAGATGCTACAATAGGCAGACCATGCATCAACATTTCTATCCCGACATAACTACATTCCTCATAATAAGAAGGAAAAACTCCTAAATCAGCTATCTGATACCATTGATAAAGTACTTTTTTATCCAGCCTACCTGTAAAAGTAACTTTAGAAACAATATAGGGAACCCGTTTCATGACACCGGCAAAATCACCGTCACCAATCAGCACTAATCGACATAAAGGATCTACCTCTATTATTTTCGAGAAAGCGACTAATAACGGATAAATACCTTTTATTGGATTTATACGCCCGACAAACAGAATTATTCTTTCTTCCAGACCGAGATGAAACCTCTTACGAATTTCACATCGTTTTCTTATCGAAATAGAAGTTTGTCGCGGAATTAATCCATTAGGGATAATAGTAAGTTTGCCGGTATTTATACCATACAGTTCCTTTAGAAGATTGTACGTATCTTCCGATAGACAAACTACCTGATCTACTGACTGGATTAATTGTTTCTCTTGTTCGTAACTGGTGACTACATCTTGATAATTCTTTTTAATGTGTTTATAGTTCTTACATCGTAGAACTTTTTTATATTCTGTCAGATCACCATTGAATCTAGCACTCCAGTAGAGATAATGCACAGTCAAAACAGACTTGGAGAGTGGAAAATACTGCTTTATCTTTTCAAGTAAACTATTGCTTTGCTGATAATGAAAATGGAATATCAACTCTGAAGAATCCTTCAGATAAAGCCGTAATAAACGGCACACAGATTTATTGTAAACAGCAAAATTCTCGCTTGGCACATAAGGGATACAAAATGTACGGACTCCCTTTTCTTCTTTTATAGAGACTTCCGACAACTTACTGTTCACTCCCAATTCTACAAGATTGACATTACAGCCAATATTCAAAAGGCAGTGGACATACTCTTTTATATAAGTACCAATACCATATTCGGCTGCATTGCTTCCGTAATTAATGATACAGATTTCTATCATGATCCTAAAAAATATGTTGTAAACAGTGTTTTTCAAAAAGTTCACCGGAAAGTCCTTGCTTAATGCCTAACGGATATTCATATAATTTCCTGCTATCAAAATCAAGGATTCCTTGGACTATTGCTGAAAGATCCCAGATGTCTTTATCCGGTAAAATCTTATCTGTATAAAATAATAGATAATTATCCAACAGTTTGGTTATTTCAGAAGAAACCTCCCTGCCAAAACGAATATTAATACAGGCCGTATATAAATCATGTAGATAACATGCATCAAAAGGTAGTTGCTTGTGTTGAGAAAAAACTACTTTACTATGGGCTAAAACATAGAGTAGAATACCTCCCAACCCTTTTTCTAATGTATAATCCGTCAAACGTCGAGGATCTGTTTCCATAATCTTACTATCGATCTCCTCACAAATCTCCAGGCTATCCCCTTCTACAAAAGTATTTGCTATAAGGTAGTTTACTGCCCAACCTATACCTGAAAGTCCGGATTCAAAAGTAACAGGCAAGCCCTTTTGCAGTTTTTCTTCTACTTCGTCCAAAAGCTCCAAAGCTACATCTTCGTACATAGTATCGCCAGTATATCGATAATAATGCATAAAGAAAAACATCACCCCTGTTTTCCCCCATAACAAACCAACATTATTAATCATACTGGAAGACAATAACAATCGATGCAGAATAATCCGCTCTTTATCAAAATTGTGTTTTTCTATAGTCTTTCTCATTAATAGGCATTTTTTATACTTCTTAGATTAGAATGGGAAAAGAAGAAAAACATACTCGACATTTTGAACCTTTTATTACTAAAGAATGTTAACCATATCATCACTGAAAAACAATAAACATACTATCATCTTCCTTGTGCCCGCATTGTGTCTTCCTTGTTACTGGGTATGCTTTTTTTACGTAAATCCCCGTCCTGGAAAATTACCATATAGAATGACAAATAAAAAGAATCTATGCTTTCCCATTCATCTTCTATTGAAAATAGTTTATCATTTGTGCAAAAACCATTCTTAAGTTTATAATAAAAACCTTCATCGTTTATTATAAACGGGTCGACAGTTTATTATAAACTTTCATATAGCATTTAAGCACTTCCGGACCGAATTTATGCAACAAAAAAGGCTGCAAAACTCCTAAAAGTTTGCAGCCTTAAGCTCTTTGTCGGGTTATTTATACCCTAATCCTCATAAGGATCACCTAGGTGTTTTGTTATAATCTTATACTGTTTCATCGTCAGATAGCGATGATTGTAGGGCAGATACCCTGTCGGCATAAGTTCTTTGACCAACGGGTTACAACCTTTAATCCATCGGCTGAGACAACGTACCGCGTTCTTGCTGGTAGTACATCCGGGGAAGTACATCACGGCAAGTTCGGCAAAAGCTAAGATTCTTCTCATTTCACTTTTAAGTTTTAAATTGTAGTTTTATTGTTGTTATTATATCTACAAATATACAACATAAAAAAGCGTTTGTCAAGTCATTCGGGCTGTTGAAGATTAACGAAGCGTAAAATTAATAATATTCTATTGATAACCAATAAATTACACATTAATTATTTATTCATATACAGCGTCAATAAAGTTCAATAATTCATAGTTGTTCTACAAATTCCAATGCCCTACTACCTAACCCTTATATCAATCCGGCCGTAACAAGGCAATACTTCCAAAGTTTTACAATAATTCCCCCATGCTATCTCAGGATAATCCCAACGATTATTAGCATATAATATCAATTGTTCATTGGCACACTTGTTTATACGGCAAGCCACTGAAGCATCCTGAGAAATAACTGATAATTGATGCTCACCTTCTGCCCCAGTAGAAAGTGAATAATAATAAATATTTTCTTTCATACCTTTTGCCATTTGAGTTAGTGGTTCCTTACAATTCGCACCGGCGTCAGCCCAATAGTAATAATTGTGCGTATCAACCTGCCAGGACTGAACAGGTTTCTCACCATATCCCTTTTGCTGCGATTCGTAAAGCGAGGCCTCACCCTCATTTCCTGCAAATGCTCCTACAGGATAATAATTCCAGTACCCTTTGCGCCTCCAATTTAACTGATGTATACTATGAGATAAATAGAAAGATAATCCTGTTTCACGTAAGAATCCGTTAGGAACACCCTCTGTCCGATAGTTTATAGACAATTCACCAGCCGAGGTTACTTTTATATCAAAATCAACATTCACTTCCCGATAAGTCCCGGTAAGAGAAATACAGACCCCGTCCTTTTGTTGACTGTAATCAAAAGATTTCTTTTTCCAATCAATATCAGAAGTGGCAAAATGGTTAGCCGTTTTACGTACTTCAGCCCCTGTCAAGTGGTTCAAATTCACATACAAGTTCAAGAACGGACCTTTTTCAATAATTACTTCCTCTCCTACTGTTGCATTGACAATCAATCCGGTTTCTTTATCGAAAGGTATTTCAAAACCATTACCATGTACAATCACTTTGTCACCTTCATCTGTTACGGATAAATTTTGTCCGGCGAGCAAGGAAGGGTAAATTATCTTTTCCGTTCCCAATACAAAACGATACACATCAATCAACTCATTAGCAGCGGTAAAAAACTCGACCTGCAAAGTTTCTCCATTCTCCCATTGCTCAGCGGGAATGACTATCATACCTTTCGTATGAGGTGCGACCGGTTGCAATTCCAAAGATTTTGTCACACCTCTATAAGTGTAGGTAGCATGAATTTCATTCAAATTTGTATGGTCAAATCGGTTATGTATAGTCAACATCAATTTTTGTCCGGTAGTAAATGAAAGATTATCCTCCACAAGTAACCGAACAGGTGAATAAGCCTTTTTAGTTGACCAGAACTCCGGTTTTTGCCGACGCCATACATCAACAATCCCCCATTCACCATATCCCACACAATTTCCTTGATAATCCAGCGGCTTGGCAGTACGTGCGAATTCTTTCCAGAATGAAGTCCCGAATTTAGGTTCCGGTAAGGAGAAAGTCTCATCCACATATCCCCAAATAGCACCTCCCAGACCTCCCGGAGCATTAAACAATCCACTCCACATCATATCAAGAGATTTCCCCCAAAATTCACGGATATTGGGGTCAGTTTGTAATGTGGCATATGTATAGCAAGCCGGATGCGCCCATTCGTCAAATAAAGCCGGAATACCATGTCCCTGAAAATTACGGGTAGACATTCCCCACTGCCCTACATTTCCATATACATTCTGATAATGCATACTTAAGATATCAAATATTTCTGCCTTTTTTTCTACAGCCGAACCCGGATAACTAAAAATAACAGGGCGAGTGGTATCAGTCGCCTTTATCCAATCCCAACATAACTGAAAATTACTTCCGTAAGCACTTTCATTACCAATACTCCAAAACAGGATTGACGGATGGGAACGAAGACTCTTTACCATCTCCCGGCATTGACCCAAATAACGTTCGGCAAACGCCGGATCATTTTGCGACCTGCCGGGCTTATAATTCTTCTGACGATATGTATCTACAAAACAAACAGCCGTTTCACTTTCCACATAAATCCCATAACGGTCACAAAACTCCAGAAAACGTTCAGTAGGAGGATAATGCGAGGTACGGACAAAGTTCATATTAGCCTGTTTGAACAGCACCGCATCCAAACTATCCAGCTCTAAAGTAGTGGTACGCCCCAAAGTTGGATGAATATCATGGCGGCAGGCACCGCGCAATTTCACCTGATGACCGTTGACCAGCATACGGTCTTTTATAATCTTGACTTCACGAAAACCGATATTGCGACTAAACCGAGAGGTTTCTTGCCCATTCTGAAAAACAATTATTTCCAATTCATACAAATTTGGATGTTCCGCATCCCATTTAAGCGGATTTTTAACTGGTAACGAAAAAATATTTTGTCCGTCCGACAATGCAAAACGGGACTGCGACAATGGTACATACTTTCCGGACTTATCTTTCAAACGCAACTCCATTTCCGTGCTTTCCTGCCCGGAGAACTTGCAAAAGAAACGTAAATCTGCATCTTGATATAAAGAATCAAGATGAGTCTCCACACCTATGTCATATAAATGGGATTCGGGCAATGCAAATAAGGTTACATCACGAAGGATACCACCTATAGGATGATGAGCATATCCGGAAGCATACGAAATTTCGTCCAGCCGATCCACTACTGCCAGTTGTATCTCATTCTTCTTTCCGATACGTACGAAAGAAGTAATATCCGTCTCCCAACGGGTAAAGCCACCATGATGTTCACGAACAAATTTTCCATTAACACTCAATCTGGCATGACTATATACCCCATCAAACCGCAATATAAGCCGTTTGCCTGCATAATCAGCGGGTATCGTGAAATCTTTCTTATAAAAAAATGGTTTGTCATGTTCAATGGCAAAACCTTGCATAGCTGCCTCACCGGGGACTTGAATACTTGTCCAGTGACTTTCCGGAGAGTATTTGAAATCCCAAGTTCCACTCAGCAGAAGCACCGGCCGGCAACTTCCCTCCAATCTGGTAGGCAATAAATAAGTCCGTTCGGTAGATGAAGAGGCAACAGAAGGTCTAATTGCTAAAAACAAAAATATACCTACCATTGCTAATGTCTTTTTCGTTTTCATGATATAACTAATTATTATCTAAAGTTTAAAACCGTCTGATATATATTTTATACTTTCTGATTTGCCCCGGAGCACCTTTCTCTGCACGGGGTAAATAACGGAAACCCGTAATTTTCAGTTTCTCACTCAAATCTATAACAATTTGGTGAGGATAAGAAATTTTATCGACAGTTTTCCAATAGGTAGACTCTTGTAAATCAAAAACTTTATCCGCTGTATAATTACCTTTTTCCGTCTCTTCGCTATCAGCATATATCACTTTCCATGATTCACGGCTGACAGATTTGCCATCTGATCCTAAAATATAAACCTCCCATTTCCCATTCTGCACAAACGTAAGGACCGGAACGAACAATGAAAATGAAATTTTACCTATTGAAAAGATGTTTGATTATTTTTACGCCTATACATTCGTTATAGAAACAGATAACAATAACCAAATACCTAAAAAATAACAGACTCTCTTTATCATATTTATTCTAAATAGTCAGTTTATAAAAACGGCAGATATTATAGTGTTCCCTACAAATATCTGCCATTACGTTCTTATTTACTTTACAAAAGGCATTTCCTAATTAGCCGTTTGGTTCTCCTTTTCTTTCGGACGTTCTTGCTTGGCACTATCCCGGTACTTCATATAATCTTTAGTATTAAGCCGTGGAAATCCATCTTTTTTTAATTTCCGCCCTACTTCCTTTAATACTCGTACATTCTCCTCCAAAATCGATCCATCCGGACGAGGCCCTATATTCAGCAATAAGTTTGCATTTACTTTAGCACAATAGTCTAATAAGTCCATTACCTCTTTAGCCGATTTTTGGCGTTGCTTAGAACTACTGTGATAAGCCCAACCCAAAGTTTGTATAGGAATATTCAATTCTGCCGGCTTAGCTTTATTGTTCTGCCAAGAATAATCTGCAGCATCCTGAACTTTCTTAGGCAAACCTGCGCTCTTGAATACCGGCGCCAAAGAACCAAAGTGACGCTCTCCTGTAATAAAGTCCTCATTCCCATTTGCACCTGTTTTAAACACTACTAATGCATGAGGCTGTATTGCATGAATCATATCATATACTTCTTGTATATTGAACAGGTCCGAATATTGATAAACCCCTCCGACTGTATCAAACCAAAACCCCGCTATAGGACCATACATCGTACAAAGTTCCATAATCTGTGTTTTTGCAAAGTTCATATAATGTTTAAAGTCTTCCGGCTTAGAGTATTTATATTCCTCCGGAGTCTTCGTATAATGAGGACGTGCCGGATCATACATCGTATTAGGAATATAATATGGATGATGCCAATCCAGCCCGACAGAATAATAAATAAATAAACCTAATCCTGCTTTCTTACAGGCAATGGACAGTTCCTTTAAGAAATCTCTTCCTGAAGGATACTTCACACTGTTATAGTCTGATGCTTTCGAATCCCATAATGCAAACCCATCATGATGCTTAATAACGAAAGTAATGTATTTCATATTTGCATCTAAAGCCAGATTCACATAATCCTGAGCATTAAACTTATCTCCTTTGAATTCCCGGGCTTTCTGTTCATATTCCTTAATGGGAATCCGGTTATTATACATTACCCACTCGCCTTGTCCGTATAAAGAAGCCGGCCCCCAATGTACAAATAATCCAAAACGGGCATCTTTAAACCATGACAAGGCAGCTTCTTTCGGAGATTTTTTATATTGTTTCTCATATCCTTTTAAGAAATAAGGCATTTCCCGCCATGTACTCTCTTGAGCACAGACTTCTGCCAATACACCTAAAAGGCAAATAATAAATAAATTTATTCGAATCTTTTTCATATATATTTTCTATTTATACTCCAGCCATGCAGTAGCGTTAGTATCAGAATCTGTCGAGAAACGTATCCATCTTGCCTGAAATGGAGCTTTCAATTCATAAGCCAACTTCTCCCCAGGTTTTACAGTCAAAGTAGTATAATTCACCCATTTCCCATTACCTGTTGGGTCAATTTCTATGGTAAAGGTTACATCTTTTTGAGAATTATGTGACAAGGTTAAATTCTTCTTATCATAAAAACCGATCAAATACGGATCGGACACCTCTCCTGCCTTTACTAAAGTGTTTTTCCAAGGACCGCCTTTGCCTGTCGGCTTGCCCATACTCCACAAATCATCAATAGCACCTGCCCATACGGCAGCTTTACCATCTTCCGACACGATGATATGTTCATTATCTTTATCCTTTTTAGGGTCAATACCGGTCATCACTAACATTCCCCGGTAAGAGGCATAATCATTAATCCGGAAATTATGAGAAGCAATCGGACGAATCTTGGCATAACCATCCGCATTTTCAGCAGGTAGTTCATAGAAAGTACCATGACAGTTGAATAAGTCACGTTCAGTAGCCACTTCGCGACAAATACGTACCACATCCTGTCCAATCAACTTAGTGTAATTTTCGTCTCCCAACGGTAAACGCCAACGTCTTTGTCTGTCGTCAACGATCAGAACCGATGATTCGTCAATAGTAACTACCTGATGAGGCATCGCAAATTTCTCACGAATAAAATCGGCAGTCTGAGTATCATCCTTACGCACCAATGCCAAAGTATCGCTCATCTCATAATATCCGTTTTCTATTACTTTACCGTTTTCAATATTGGAAGCTAATACACCTAAAGCTCTTCTATTCTTGCCAAGGCCGTATAACAATCCTCCAAGAGTATTTTCTTCCGATACTTTTGACAATCCGTTGAATATGGAAGAAGAAGCGGAAGAACGAGTATCAACTGTAGTATATACGAAACTTACGGACACATTACTTTCCTTGTCTATTTTCACACGAATCCATTCTCCCTGCTCTTTAGCAGTAAAAGGAAGATAAGCGGATTGTCCAGCTTCTACCTGCACGGCAGTCAGTTCCTTCCAAACATTATTTCCCTTTTGATCTATCTCAAATGTGAAAGTAATATCTTGCTTTCCATCATTTTGCAACCAGCAACAACGTTGTTCCCAACCGGCAAACATATAGGGATCTGAATAAACATTTGCTTGCACATCTTCTTTTTCCCAGATTGCTCCATCTACTGTTGCAGGGCCCAGTTCGTCGGGTTTAGTCAAAGATGTAAACCAAAGATTAGAATTAGATTGTCCCGGACCTTCTATATTTCCTTTTGCTTTACGTTTGTTTAAAAATTCTTTTTGGGCAGAATCATCGCAGCCAAACACCAATTCATCATTCCAACGGGCAAAGTCTCCAATTACTTTCAAATAACTTGAACGGGGACGAATACCGGCAGAGTTATCAGCAGTAAACAGTTTTGGGAAACGCCAGAACAGGCCGTGCATAGTCATCAGATAATCCGGTTGGTCATCTGTTCCTACATTACGAATACGTGGCCATTCAGTATTCCAGCCATGTGCACCGTCATAAGAATGACTTGCTTTAGGCAAACGATAAAAGGTCCATCCTTTCTGCGAATCTCTTACTCCAAGTAGCACTGATTTATGATCCCAGCCTGTAGCCCAAATGGGATCCGTTTCCGGATTTGTATTACCGTATATACCGCCGGGACCGGTCAATTCTACAAATTGATTACGACGCACGACTTTCCAGTCTTTGCCGTCCCATTCTGATAATGAACCGGATAACGCATCAAAATACTTCATAGCGGCGGCACTATTCTCTCCGTTATTGGAGAATACCATCACTCCTTGTCCTGAATACAATCCTTTACCATGCGCTCCCGGCAGTAATTCTACGGGTTTGGGGGTATTTTTAGGGTCTTTGCGATACAGACGCCATGCTTCATTGCTATCCTTATATAATTCCTTAGCCTTCAAAGTATTGACATCAACTTCATAAAAACCCTCTTCCATTGTGCCAATGTACATTTTATTGGCAGGGTCCGTCAAATGACGAGCCGAACCGGTATATCGTCCCGGAGCCTCCTGCCAAGGCAAAACTCTGACATTACCAGACTCGTTAATAAAATACGGACCTATATTCAATTGGTTTGATTCCTTATGAATCAGTCGGTTAGCAGGTGTTCCTCCAATACTTTCCGAACGGACAGTCATCTTCTTGTCCGGAGTTATCTGATATAGTTTATCAGATGACCCGAAAGGTAAATGAGGTCCATAGGTGATAGCCCATAGACTACCTGCCCAAGGAACCACAGCACCTGTTCCGCACTCGCCCTCATTATTATAAAAAGCCAGTTTGGGATAAATTCCCGATATATTATCCTTTTGTGTTTGTTGTGGTGCAGTACATCCGACTACCCCTAAGGCTAATAAACCTGTCCAAAAATGTTTCATGTTGTTCTTTATTAATTAATATAATTATTAAAATGTTACTTCTACTTTTTCTCCAGTTGCAGACACTGCAAAGACTTGAACTTTAGTTCCTAAGTTTCCATTTACAGTAAAAGAGGAGGCTGGAGATACAAAACATAATTTACCGTTCGAATAAACTTCATAAACTGCCACATTCCTCCAATTGGTCATTACAATTTTTTGACCTTCTCTTTGAGCAGTTCCTTTTATAATAGAATTAAAGGTCTTATAGCAATCAACATTACTATCGCAGATATACTCTATAATTCCTTTTGGTTTTGGTAGTCCTAAATCAGTAATACGTTGTTTAGTTTCATCAATCATTGACTCGGTAACCACAAACTGTCCTTTACTATAATCTGATTTTTCAATATCTATTGGTTCAAAAAATCCCCATTTCACAAAGAATTCTGTCAAATCCAGTCCCGACGCCTTACTTGCCAAAAATGTAAACTCTAGTTGACTTTTCCCAGGAGTGTCCTGATCCGTATTAATACGTATGAGTTCATATAAGTCTTTATAAAAATCTTCTTGTCCAATGGCCTTAGTATATAGATATAATTGCCAAAATGGAACTAGCTGGTTAAAGACATTCACATCCGAATCTGTAATGATATGAGCACGTTTACGTACGAAATACATACACATAGACTTCTCATAAATACTTGTATAATCACCCTGCTTATCTAATAGGCGTGATTGATTTCCAAACGAAGTCTGAACATATAAAGAATGAATATTATTAGTCACTTCAGTCATTCCAAGCCAACAAAGTCCTGGTTTAGTCTGATAAGAATGTCCGACTTCATGTGCCGGTCCCCAGATTGAAGTAGTAGAAAACTTTTCCAGATTACATAATTCATTCATCGTACCGACAACATACCCCGTATGATTACCGGCAGAATACATATAACTATCATTATACATCACAGAAAAACAAACACGGTTCGGATCCATTCGATCATATTTTTCCAATCCCATAAATTGCTGTTCAAGCAACACCAGTCTATCATAAGCATCTATTAAAGCTTTACCATCTGGAGTGTTTGCTTTGAACTTATCTACCGGAAATATCAAATGTGCCTTCTCGCCAAGTACATCAAGATGAGGTCCTACTGCTGCATGTAACAGACGGCTCCAATCAGAAGGTTGATGTTTTCCGGAGTCAAAATATCCGTTTACTTGCCCTGACGGAATATGTATCTTTATCGGCAATGCATCTCTATACTCGGGAGTATGATAATAAATATAGATCAATCCGTCTGTTTCCGCTATAAAACGATTAATCCCTTCTACCAAAGGATAAGAATAATTATAATTAAACCCATCCCCTCCGGATACATTCAAATTTAAGATACGAGCCGAAAGCTGATATCCATGACTGTCTCCCACCAGCACTACAACTTCTTTTCCTTTATTTACAAATATCCCGGTCGGATTATCCAGCAAATTGTGTTCAGCGCTTGTCTTGTTTGCTTTACGAAATAATTCCGGATGTGGATAAGCTTTATATTCCTGAATACGAAACTCACGCGGATATTTATTAATAGAAAGATAAAAAGCTACATTACGGAAAAGCGGGTCAGGGCATGCATCTATGTCCTTCTCGGTAATTCCGGGTTTTAACTCAGAACACGTAATATCCGTAAACAAATTAAGAGGATCATAATTATCCGAATTCTGACGATAAAACTCCATTTCTTTTATTACAAGATATTTACCTGACGACTCTGTAACTTCAATTTTAATCCCTTTCGGATTAATAATCGGGCTAGGAAATTTAATAAGCGCCGTAGTACTCCCGGACAAATCGACATCCATTAACTTTGTGTATTCCGGCTCTGTCTCAGTAGATACAAATATCTCTGCTTTTTTTAATATATTACTACTTGCTGAATGACAAACGCAATAATCAATTCTAGGTTGTTCCGCAAATTCAAAAGTTAATGTCAACGGCCAATTGTTAGGAAAATCATCTGATGTATTAGAATGATATCCGGTCTCTTTACTTCCATCATAAGTCCTATGAAATCCTGAAGATCCCAATTGAGATACCTTGCCCAAAGAATTGAATGCACTACCTGTGGAAACCGGAACCAATAGATCGCCTTGAATACCAGATTCACCACTTTCATACTCTCCTAAGGCCTCTTGAGATATAATTAACTCAGAGAATAAATCACTTGCTTTGTCTTTTACCGTAATAGTCCCCGTACGCTTTTCCCCTTTATTACGTTGAATAAAATATGTATGGTCCGTAGTCACATATTCTGCCGTGCGGGTAGTGACCGGCAACGTGATCCAATCGACAGTCGGTATTATTTCAAACTCTACATTTGCAGTTACTGTAAACTCTATTTTCCCTCCTTCCGCAGTTAAAGTTTTCATCATAGGGGAAATTAAAATACCTTTATCCGTCCCCAATTGACGCACAGTTATTTTCTCCGATAACTCTGCTGCCTTCACGGTAATAATAGTACTCCGCTGTTCCTTTCCCGTATTAGGAGTTACAGAGATAGTAAGTTTGTGATTCCCCGGATTAATGTCAGGAAGAATACTGCACCAGCTTTTACCATTACTTTCTACAGTAGCACTCCACTCTGCTTGATTGGTCGTAATTACAAGCGTTTGCGACTCTCCATTCTCCTTGAAATCTACAAATTGTTCAGTTATCTCTAATGTAGCAGTATTAGTTCCTTTACCATCTTCATCGGAACAAGCGCTTATCACTGTACATAAAAAGAACAGCATAAAAAAAATAATAATCTTTTTTTTCATGATATAGATATAATATGAATGTTTTAAAAAGGAGGATACATTAAAGGTATCCTCCTTAAAGATATACTATAGGCTCATTTATTTTTCGGTAGCTTCCGGATCATAAAAATAGTATTCCACATTGTAAATACGAAATTCCGCCATTGAAAAATTCACTTTACCCGTATGAGTCTTCTTTACATGAAAACGGAGATAATTGAACTCAAAAGGGGCTTCATATATATCAGAAGAATATGCCGCCGATGCAGCTTCAGGTAACCCATCGGCTGCTGTTGTCAATGTTTTTATCGGGGTCCATTCATCGTCCTCACTTACCTTAACAGAGCATTCTATTTCTGCCGGAAAGCTACCGACGCTTCTATTTATATACGAGAACTTCAAATACTTCTGAGACTTCGGGTATACAATATCTAAATAGTAGGTTGTTCCTACAGGTACTCCGGAATATGCAGTATTTAAGAAAGTACTAGTATTGTTATCAAGCAAGCGTTCCGGACCATAACCGTCACCAATACAACTAGACTGCGGAATAGTAGTAACACCATCGGGCTTAAACCCTCCCAAGGTCAAATTATCAATGGTTATAGCCAACTCCGTAGATGTTTTTTCATCAATAACCGGAGCTCGTTCTGCAATTCCTGTTATTCGTTGTACTATTCCCGGTGTAAAGGTTGTACTGAACGGCTGTACTTCGAACGTATATTCTCCATATCTTTTGAGCGCATTATCTATCGTAAATGAGTTACTGAATCTGCTTGCCGTTTTCTTGACATTTTTCTTTATAGCGGGGTCATAATAACGTATCTCAACCAAACGAGTAGTATTAGCATCTTCTTCGACAGCATACTCCCATGTTAACGTAATGGAACCGGGAGCACTTTGTGTTGTTAAGTTCTGAATTTCAGTAGCGGCAATACTTTCTTCATCGTCAGAATTACATGCTGCAACGATCAGTCCTAAACTGAGGAGGGGTAGTATATATTTTATTACTTTCATTTTATAGAATCTTTATGTATAACAATTATTCGTCATATCCCGGATTTTGTACCATATTGGGATTCTTATTAATTTCGCTGATAGGAAGCGGCATTAAATAATGAGCCGGAATAAAACGACGTTGCACATCTACTGATACCGGTTTGGCAAATTCTGTTATAGTTGTTGCCTGAATAGAAAGTCCTTTCGGCTGTTCACCTAACGTCTCTGCTATTCCCCAGCGACGTATATCCCAAAAATTATGATTTTCAAGATAAAGTTCGATTAAGCGTTCCTGATGAACAATTTCCCTCAATTTATCTTGTGTAAGCTCTGCGATTCCAGCCCAAGAAACTTCCACTTTAGGTATACCGGCTCTTTCGCGGACATAATTCAGATACTTCTTAGCTTCCGGTAAATCATTACATTCCACACAAGCTTCTGCATAGTTCAGATAAAGCTCTGCCAAGCGAACCATAGGCCACGGATACTGTATCACTTTAAATCCAGTAGATTTAGAAGCACTTGTTCCCGGATGAGCACCTTTCTTATTCAGATAACCGGTTTTAGTTCCATACTTATTATCGTTGGTTATCCCCATATTCTGTGTCTTCATAAATTGTACCAGTTGCTTATACTTTTTATCCTTTCCTCTTTTCCATATCGGAGCATACGAGAACTCTTTTCTATCATCTTCTCCCGATACCTCATAATAACCGTTGTGAAAAGCAATCCAAGCATAAAAACGTGGCTCTCTGTTCATATTCAGTTTTAGGCTTTCCCCTTCTCCATTTATATCATTCTCTTCAACAGGAAACATGGCTACATCATACCGGTTAACATAATCATAAGTAGGATCTACATCCAATGGAAGACCATTTTTTGTATAGAACCGTTCTATTTGTCTCAATGTCGGAGCTAATCCGCCGTAAGCGGTTGTACTTAACCGAGGAATGGTCTTTCCCTGGAGGTCACTATTAGATGATTCTTTCGTGCAAAATGCCCAAATCACTTCAGGAGTATTGTCTTTATCAACAAACGTGAAACGCAAAGAACGTTGTGTCAAATCTGTTGGTTCAGGATAGTTAGGCAAAGTATTTACATCTGCTGCATACAAATCATAATTAGCCTCCGGAGCTCTTGCCCAATCAATTGCTTCTTTGCAAGCCTGAGCAGCTGTTACCCATTTATTAGGATCGTAAGTTGTGCTAATTAACTGGGTCCCATCCGGATTCTTAAAATCACTATATAATGATTTAAACTTCTCACCACCATTAAACTGCGGCGAAGCTGCGTACAACAATAACCGCGCACGAATAGCCATAGCAGCTACACCGGTAGCTCTCCCATAATCAAGTCCGGTACGACGCATTGGCAAACGTCCGGCAACATTCTTTAGTTGCTCTGCAACCCATGTTACACACTCATCATAGGTATTTCTTCCTAACATTGTTTCCGGAGAATCAGCGGAAGAAACTTCCGGAAGTTCTTTAACCAAAATAGAAGGACCATAAGTACGCAAAAGATAAAAATGATAGAATGCTATCAAAAAGTCAGCTTCTGCATCATAAGCCGCTTTCAATTCATCACTAAGCCCCGGTACATTCCCTAAATTTTCTTTTAACAGATAACATTGCCGAATCCCCTTAAATAAATCATGCCAGTAATTAATATAAGGATTACTTGGAGTATAATTACCTTGTGCAAATTTTCCAAAAGTTTCATGCTCCCAAGGAGTAACAACATCATCGCCTGTAAGAAAATCTAAGCTAGCAGTTGCATGTCTGGGATTCGGGATATATGCATAACAAGAATAAAGATAACGTTCGGTCAATTGAGGGTTCTTAAATGCGTCTTCTTCCGTAGGGTTCTCATCAGGCACAATATCCAGATAATTACAAGAGAAACATACAAAGACACATAGAAGTATCAAGTATTTATTAATAAGTTTCATATCAATTATATTTAAAGATTATTTTATAGTCATCTGAAAACCAATATTAAATACACGTTGGGTCGGGTATTTTAATCCGTTACCACCGCCTTGTTCGGGATCCCACAATTTAAACTTGGAGAAAGTCAACAGATTAGAACCACGTAAGTATAAGCGCATAGATTTAAAGGTATATCCAATTTCTGCATTCTTCAATTTCAAGAAAGCACCATTCCGTTCCCAATAAGTAGAGGTCGTAGAATTATTGGCACTTCTCTCAATAGTTAAACGTGGATATTCCGCAAATATATTTTGATTTTCAGGACTCCATCTGTCATCTGCTATAAATTTCTGTACATTTTTATTTTCCATCATTGTGCCGAAAGGTTGCAAACCACTCATAAACAAAGAAGTCTTAGCGACTCCCTGAAAGAAGAAAGAAAAATCAAAACCTTTATAATGAAATGAGGGTCCAAATCCATAAACAATTTCAGGAGTAGTCGGATTACCAATAGGTACCATGTCATTTTTATCAATAATATCATCATATACTCCATACACATTAGGCTGATTGACATATTTAATGTCACCCGGTCCAACAGTACCTCCAATCAATTGAGTCGGATGATTATTTATCTCAGTCTGATCGGCAAACAAATAATCAGACACGTATCCCCATTGCTGAGAAGTGCTATAACCAATTCTGGAAAGATTAGCACGATCTCCTACAGATTCCTCGTACGCCCTAATCTCATTGTGAGCATAGGTGAATGTTCCTTTGAATGTCATACTGAAATCTTTATTGAATTGATGTCCAAAATCAATAGAAGCATCAATACCTTGATTACGTACAGCTGCACTATTGACATAATATTTAGTCCCATATACTCCTAAATAAGAAGGAATAGTTGCTTTCTCCTGAAAAATATCTGTCCGGTCTTCACGAAATACATCTACCGTCAAGCTCAGATTATTAAAAAATATCATATCTAGCCCGATATTATATTTTTTTCCTACTTCCCATCCCAAATCATAATTAGCAAAACGCTTATATGAAGGTCCTTTCAATGTTCTGTCCATATTAATACCAGTCGTAAAAGCCGGACTTCCCGTTAGATCAACATCTGCTAAATAAGTAAAACGTTGTCCACCAATATTGCCATTACCAACTAATCCGTACGAAGCTCTGACTTTCATTCTGGAAATTATGTTTCTTAATGGTTCAAAGAATTTTTCTTCGCTAATATTATATCCGACAGCTATAGAAGGGAAAAGCCCGAAACGATTCCCCTTCGCAAAATTCTCAGAGCCGTTGTATCCCAAGTTTACCTCAGCCAGATAACGCCCATCGTATGCATACGATGCTCTGGCTGCAATTCCCTGACGACGAGTCGGAAGAGCTACTAATAAGTCCGTCCCCGGATTATTATCCATATATTCATCCTGATTATAAATCAACAAAGCTCCCACATCATGCTTTCCGAATGTACGATTGTATTCTAACATCGCTTGTAAGTAAATACGCCGATCACCGGTATTACTACTTTTTGTTTTAAGCTCAGTTCCTACTTCAGCACCTTCCTGAATCACCTCCATATTATAGGTACCATCATCATTGAGAGACCAATTATTAACAGTAAACTTATTCCAATCAGAATATCGGGTCTGAACAGATTGGCTGAAATTCTTTAAAGAAGCCATAGCCTTAAAAGTCAAACCATCCACCAAGAAATCCAATTTTTGGTCAAAATTCAATGAAGCTGTTACCGTACTCTGAAACGTATCATCATATCCATTTACCAGTGTTGCTAATGGATTTACTGTTGTATTTGTAGGTACCCCCCATTTAATATAGGAAGTTGTTCCATCGTCCGGAAACATAATCGGAGCATCTACCGGATTCGTATTCATCACACTAGAGAACAAACTACTTGTACTTTCATTCGGACCACGTTTATCTACCAACATTACGTTCAGTCTCAAAGATAATTTAGATGTTTTACCCAAACGTGCATTGATATTGTTCTGAAAAGAATAACGCATTCGACTGATATTGTTATCAAATGAAAAGAAATCTTTAGAACGACTTTTTAACATACCGCTTTCATGCCCAACAGAGACACTGGAAAAATAATCCACCTTTTTACCACCACCCCGGATGTTAAAATTGAATGTTTCACTGAACGAACGGTCTTTAAACATCTCACCATACCAGTCAACATCCGGGAAAATATAAGGATTCAGTCCTTGGCGAGTTCCGTCAATACGTTCCTGTGTATAAGCTTCTTTCCCTGCCGGTTGATTACGTATAGCTTCATTATAAAGTTCCATAAAGGTAACACCATCCACAAACTCAGGTATATTGGTAGGCGTAGACATACTACCTTCCACACGAAAATTTATAATCGGTTTATCCAAGGCAGCACCGGACTTGGTCGTCACAATCATCACACCATTAGCACCACGCATACCATACATTGCAGTTGCTGTTGCATCCTTCAGAATTGAGAACCCATCAATGACTTCCGGGTCAAGAGCATTCAAGTCAGTTGTAGTTGATTCAATACCATCAATAATGATCAGCGGAGAAGTACTTGCACTACCAAGTGTAGAGACACCACGAATCCAAAAGTTAGCGCCATCAGCTCCCGGTTCACCACTACGTTGCACAGCAATCACACCAGCCAAACGTCCGGCAAAGGAAGTGGAAAGATTAGACGCAGGAACTTTCAGATCGGCTGGTCGTATAGATTGCACCGAACCTACCATACTGGCCTTTTTCTGTCCGGTTCCGTATGCTGTAACCACAACTTCCTCTAAGTTTTTGGCATCTTCTTGTAATGTAATGATAATATTCTGACGGTTTCCAACTTTTATTTCCTGTGTAGCGTAACCAATGTAAGAAACTATCAAAATTGAGTTTTCTGACGGAACCGACAAATTATAAAGCCCATCCATATTGGTAGTAGTACCTATGGTTGTTCCTTTTACTTTGATAGTCGCACCGATAATAACATCTCCTTTATCGTCTTTGACAAGTCCCTGAATCAGTTTGTTCTGCCTTGACTGCTGAGGAACTTCTTCCGACCGTTCCAATCCTTTCTTTAGGACAATCTGCCGATCATTTATTTCATATACGACAGATGTTCCTTTCAGCACTTGCTCAAGTATCTGTTCTATACTCTGTTTTTCTACTTTCACAGAGACTTTCTTAGATGTATCGAGCAGATCTGTACGATACATAAATATAAACTCACTATGTTTTTCAATGTATTGAAAAATCGTTTTAATAGAGGTTTGTTTAAATTCAAAAGAGAATTTTTGATTTTGTGCATATACGGAATTGCTCGAATAACTCCACACTGAAGTCAATAGAAATCCCAGTACAAACATAATTTTCGTTAATCGATTCATTATGATTGCGTTTTTCAACTTTTTTTCCATAATTTTGTAAGATTGATATAATACCAGTAACTCGGTGTTTTTCACTTTATCCGGGTAATATTAGCAGTATTACTCGGATTTTCTAATTAGACAAATCTTTTCATGTTATCATACGTATTCATTTTTAAGATTAAACATTCGGTTTCAAAATCTATTGTACAATTTTCTCCAGAGGCTTTAGCGTGTAGGCACCCTCTTGCTTCAAGAAAGAGAATCCTCCTGTAGCAGATATTCTTTTTAATGCTGCTTCTATGCCACACTCCAAGTCTATTTTACCTGCTATCTTTATAGTTGAAATATCATCTGTACAATCAATATCAACTCCATAATATCGACCCAGTTTGGCTAAAATTACATTCAACGGATCATTATTCAGAGACAATATTCCTTCAGTCCAAAGTACATATTCTTCTGCATTTACTGAAGACTCTTCAATCAGACCATCAGACAATATTGTAGCTTTATTATCAGGTGAAAGAACCAGTTCCTTACCCGATTTGCTTTTCACATTTACTTTACCACGTACTAAAACAACTTCTGCATTTTCAAATGTGCCGCTATAAGCCTTTATATCAAAAGCAGTCCCTAATACTTGTACGTCAAATTGTGCCGTTTTCACAATAAAAGGAGCTGATTCATCTCGTTTCACATCAATAAAAATTTCTCCATCTACAAAGATTTCACGTCTGTTTTTCTCAAAACGTTTAGGATAAATCACTTTCGTACCCGCATTTATATGCAAACTAGAACCATCAGCAAGAATCAAACGGGTATATTTACCTTTAGGAACAATAATCTGGTCGTATAAATCTTTTGTAGTATTCTTAGATACCTTTTCTTCATCTACACTCACAATTCCCTCTTGTGAATAAGCTACTGTAGCCCCTTTCTTTACATGATGAACTTCTTTCTCAGAGACAATCAAACGAATATCCTCTCCTTCTATAGATTCATTAGACATTTGTGCTGCTATCACGGAAATATCCGACTTATTATTAAAAGAATACCATTCAATTCCCAACCATATACACCCTATAAAAGCAGCTGCAGAAGTAATTGCCACAAGTATATATCGCTCTTTCCTTCTTTGTTTTTTCTTTTCAACTCCTTCTTTTATTTTACTCCATACTTCAACTATTTCCTTTTGAGAAGGAACTTCGTTTTGCATCTTGAAATAATCTATAAGATTGCGTACAGTATTCCTGATATCTATTTTACTATATTTCATTTTTATCCTCTTTTATAATTAGAATGGAATTAAAAGAAAAACCTACT
>OHHS01000137.1_pt1 | contig 50543 bp, 79 predicted proteins | sample 1568161 | NCBI WGS metagenome assembly OHHS01 (sample SAMEA3879519, study PRJEB24766) | human gut metagenome | biome: human-associated habitat; feature: feces | place: USA | collected 1985/1987
TTTATTTCTTTTTCCAATAGTTTTAATTTAAGTTCTTGTATTTTTATAATTCTGTTTAATTGCTTTTTGTGTAGCATAAACTCTACTTCTGAAACAAACATTTTCTTTATACCTCGTAATTTTCTTTTATTTTTTGACCTCTGAATTGAATTCTTCGACTAATACACTAGCCATAAGGTTTCCTCTAGCTACGCACCTGCAAAAACTTATAGGCTCTCCAAAAAATTTTCTGTGCTTGGCTCTTTCTTCTTCTGGTTGCGATTCTATAGCCTTTTGCAGATATTTTGCAAAATCACTTATCGTTACTTCCGTAACTTTTGGCATAAAAATATCTATATTGATATCTTTACCTTTTTCGGCGTTAGCTAGTATCGTCGTCTTTTTCTTTAAATAGTCATCAATATAAAGCTTTGCAGCTAACTTAATGATATCTCTAGCATTCATTTTATCACATCCCTAAATTTAAAAGTGGCTATATTACGCCCCCGCAACGATACAAAAACCTCTTTAAATATTTCTTTGTTCTTTAGTCGGTATTCATAGCCTACCGACAAGCGAATTGTGATATTGCGCCGATAATATCCCCGTCGAATGCGGTAAAGTTTAGTGAAAAATCGCCCGTATTCAATCATTTTATCACTTCTTCCGTGTCGATTCCTAAAATATCAAAAATAGCTTTCATTTGTGAATAAGTAATGTCGTCTACTTTTATACTGTTTCGGTAATATTTGCGCGCTTTAATCATAAATAAACCTGTTTCCGCTTCTTCCAACGTTGCAAAAGCTTTGACGTCTAAAGATGATTCTACAGCTTCTCCATTTGTTTTTTTATATTTATCATAATCAGTATAAATATAAAGTATTCCAACTTTATTGACGGTTAATATTTCTATCTGCGGCTCTTTCAAGTATCCACGGTTTGAATTTAAAACAAATATTTTATCGCCGGGCTTTACATCCTTTAATGATTTCAATTTAAAACACTCTCCCCTTTAAGCAGTATACTTCCTTTCGGGGGGGTAACTCCTGAAAGCTCTTTTTTTATTTCTTTCACTGCTTCTAGTTGTAGTAATAAAATTTGTTCAATATCATAATCTGTTGCTTTTTCCATGCTCAAAAAGCCTGCAAGCAAAACACTTTGCAATTTCAAAAAGATTTCTTCTGCGTCGTCCTGTGTTCCTGTAGTCATAAAAGTACCCGTTTCACCCATAAATAAGCAGAGTTCATTTTTCATTAACGCTTCTTCTACTGTTTTTAGCATGCTTTCATCACTTACTTTCTTTTCCGTTACGTTTATATCTAGTTTGTTGTCCATTTTCTACCTCTTTCCGCGCCATAATCTCCATATGGGCGTTTTTTATTTGTTTTAGGTGTAATGTGTTGCGCTTGTTGTTTAAAATCGTTCAAGGCTGCTCGTATCGTTTCATATAGTTAAATACTGACGTTTGTGGAATTCCCAATGCGGCAGCAATCTTATATGAGCTGACGCCGTTATTTTTCATTTCAAAAATTTGATTATGAAACTTTTCCCAATCGTGCGGGCTGTTTGGGTGTGGTTTAAACGGTGGAATTGCTTTCACCATTTTCGGCGGCAGGGGGGGAATTTCTTCCTGTTTTGGTTTAAATGGCAGGCTTGCAATGTTTATATAATGTTCCCCTCTTACGCATTCTTTAAGGTCTAAAAACGGGCAGTAAACAGTATCGTTATGGCGGCGCAGGCGGTAACATTTTAGGCAATCAATCATTTTTCTAAACTCTTTTCTTTAGCTTCTTTTACCGAATTGCAGTATTCATCTATTTTTTCTTTGCTCAAATGCCTATTACCATACTGCTTATATCCCTTGATTTTTTCCAGCACCTCGAAGGGGTCATAGTAATACCGTGTGCGTCGCCCTGTATGGAATTTAAATATATTCGTGCAATCTTCCCGCAGTTCTTTTAGCAGCTTTCCATATTTCCAGCGTTCAATCGAACAGGCTAAAATAATTCGTCCAACACGGTAGCCGCTTATAAATCCTTTTGCCTTTGCTGCTTCAATGCTGATATTCTGCATTATTCATTCTCCTCTTTATTGATTTTTTTCTTTAACGATAATAAACAAGCATTGCAAAGCTGAATATTATAGGTTTCGTATCCGGCTACGCGGATAATAAAGCTGTTCCGGCTCGCCCCAATATAACCTTTTCCACACCCGTCGCAAACAAAATCTTTTTTCTTTTCTTTTTTTAATTTAATCACTTTATCACTTCCTTAAAATCTGCGAATAATATAAATATTTATCATAAAGGCTGCCAAAAATAATAATGCGCCTAGTGAACGTACCCCCGCCTATAGAGGCGGAAGCTTCCTGCTTCAGCGAGAACAGCACCACTAACTCCGACGAGTTGTGGCGACTTACACTCTCTCCACAGGCGTAGATTCCCGTGCGACCCACGGTACTTTATGAGTTACGCTAGGCAGATATTCGCCTAGCTTCTTCTCTAATATTTATTGCAGCGTTCTTGTCACGGTTATGATGACTGCCACACTTAGGGCAATCCCATTCCCGCACAGACAAGTCTTTGGTGTCATTGTTCTGGTAGCCACAGACATGGCATAGCTGACTGCTTGGATACCATTTGTCTATCTTGATAAGTTGCTTACCCTGCCATGCAAGTCTGTTCAATTGTCGGGTAGAGCCTGTATCGGTATGCCTTATTCACTATAATCACCTGCCTTGATTTTCTATGTATTTACGAATTGTCTCAATAGGAGCACCGCCTGTCGTCAGCAAGCAATAGCTTCTTGACCAAAACATTTCTTTCCACAATTTACGCCTAACTTCTGGAAAATCTTTTTTGATTAGCCTAGAACTGGCACTTTTGTAAGCGTTGATGAATTTCGACATCTCTGTATTAGGATGGGCATGAAACATGATATGTACATGGTCTTGATCATGGTTCCATTCTTCCAATGTGATGTTATATGAAGAGCCTATGCGAACAAACATGTCTTTTGCATATTGGCTCATCCGGTCGGAAAACACCTTACGACGGTACTTTACTACCAGAACAAGATAGTAATACAGTAAGAATACTGAATGGTTATTATTGTCTAATTTCATAGTATAATCAGCCCTTTCACTTCTATGACTGATTATATCTTAAATTTTTAGTCATGGTATCGCTCCCTTTATTTTTGTTTTTCCTTACCTCTTGCTTATATTGTAGCCCCCCCTCATCCTGTTGTCAAGTCTTTTTTTTGAAAAATCGCAAAATAAAAAAAGCAGGACATTTGCCCTGCTTTTTGGTATTACGATTTAAGTTTTTTCCGACGCCGCAAGCTTACTTCATAGTTGTGTTTACGGATTTCTGCCAAGTGATACTCTAACGGCTCGAAGTACTTACAACGCGCATTTCTTGCGGAACGTGGTAGATTGCACTTTAAATTTTTAGTGCAATTTAAGCAATTCTTCGTTACATTCCAGTAAGTCAAATCTTGCTTTGCTTTTTCCGCTTTCGCTTCTTCTTCTATACGCTTGTTGATTAGCTCGAACGCACTGCCTAAAGGATTATCTCTGCCCAGTAACCCCCCCATTTTACTCTCCGTCTTTTAATGTTGCTGTGTCTTGAGGCAGGCGCGCACTAATCAGCCCTGCAAGAATTTTTAATTCTTTATCATCTAGGCTTTCAACCAATTTAACTAAATCCAATTTGTTATTTTCAAGCAAGCCTATAATATGCTGGTTAAGGCACTCTAATACATTGCTTTCACTGATTAAAAGTGAAGCGTCTTTGAATAAATTAGCCGCTTGTTTTGCAGCTTCCGGGCTGGCTGTTAATTTTTCTGACCCATTCTTTAATACAAAACCATAGGCGGCGTCTACCGTCGCTTCTGTGTATCGCTTATGTTCGGCTATAGCTTTTTTTGTTGTTTCAAACTGCTTTTGCTGTTCAACGGTGATTTTAACATAATAAGGCTTCAAATCTTCTCCTGCCTGTTTTTCTAAAACTGTTGATTTTTCTGTTTTGTCTGTCATTTTGGCACTTCCTTTTTTTATTTTTTTATGAGGCTATATGTTAAAGCGGCTGCCGCAACTACATATGCGGCATTGCGCTGCCTTTTAATTACTGCCAGTTTTTTCTTGCAGCTCTCGGAGTATTCTGTCAACAATTTGTTTGCTTCGTCTAATAGCTTCTCTGTCTGCTGTTTCTCGGCTGTCAAGCTCGTTAACTGCTGCGTTTTCGCTGTCAATGATTCTGTCAAGTTCTTCGAGGTCTTTTCGGCTATCTCTAATCTGTTCCGTAACGCGTTCACTATCTCCAATGTTTGATTGTAACGCGATAACAAGTCCCTGTAGCTCTGCGATTTCTCGTTGCTGCTGTTCTCTAGCAGAGTTAATTCCTGCTGTAGCTGCTGCAAGTCGCTTGTCCATTTCGCCGCCTGCCCTGGCGTAATAGTAATAGGTTGCTCCTGCGCCCAGCACAAGCCCGGCACAGGCAGCAATAATAAGGCTAGTAATACTGCTTTTATTAAGTTCCACATATTTAACCCCCTTTTATTTTTTGGTAAATCCACCAAAATAAATACGTGATTACTATTCCAATTATACCAGTAACAAGACTTATTACCAGCCCTTTTAATCCATTTTCTAAAAACATTTTTATAACTCCACTTTGCAAATTTTGAAATACCTCGGATTTTCGCTTTCTTGTTCAGCTTTTTCGTTCCATAAATTCAATGTTTTTTGAGCTATAATAAGAATTGTTTCTAAATTTGATTCTGATGTCGTGCATTCTTTATTGTTTAAGAATGTTACTTTTCTGATGATACTTGGCGGCAATGTCACAAACACAGGGAATTTAGTTTTTTTCCCAATTTCGTGGATATAAATTTCAATTCTTTTATCATTTACCATAAAAATCATAAGCAGCCTATCCTCTCTGATTTTGTTTTTGTTTTGTTTTTTTCTTACCTCTTGTCTATATTATAGCCCCCCCTCGTCCTGTTGTCAAGTATTTTTTTGAAAAAATCGCAAAATAAAAAAGCAGGGCATTTGCCCTGCTTTTTGACGTAAATGTTAAGTATTGTTTTTTATGGTACTACTGTTAAAACAACGTTGTTTCCTGTTTCTATAATCATTCTGCTTAATTCTTCGCCGTCGATATTCTGCATACGCAGACAGCCGTAAGTCGGTACCCAGCCTTGACGTCCTGCAAACGGATTAGGCAAGCCGCTGCCGCCACCGTGAATATCTCTTGCTCGTGGGTCGTGGGTAGTGATATAGAATGTGCCATAAGCTGCGCCATATGCGCCGTTAGTAACTTCTGCGCTTACGTTTGTATAAACGCCGTCCGGTAAGCTTCCACGGGGGTCGCCTGCTTCGTTGTAGCCCGGAACAAAATCGTCACGACATTCCCAATCACCAATAACATTATAGCTTTCATCCATTGCGAAAATGCGCTGTTTACTACGCTGAAACTGGATTTCTTTGACCATGTTTATCACTCCTTTTTACCATTTTAGCACGTTATTTCGTGGTAGGCAAAAATTTATTAACTACATAATCAATAACCCTTTTTACTGCGTTAGCAATACTGCTATATCCTAGTTCTATCAGATTCTCGTTTATGCTGGACAGTTCTACTACTAATATACATACTGTGATAACACCCGGCAAAAAGTCATTTAAAATTAAGTTTGTTGAAAATAATTTAATATTCGGAACGACTTGCCCCGCATAAAATGCAATTACTAAACTAGCATTGTAAACCAGCAATTTTTCTATAACTCTTGAAAGGGCAGCACTGTTTAAATAAGTCTTTTTCCATGTTTCGGCTTTAAAGCAGTAATACAAGGCTTTACGGAGTGAGATAAATTCAATAGGTATATCCGACATCAAATTTTCATGTATATATTTTTTACTGATATATACGATTTTTAAAAATGTATCATAAAGCACTAATCCAAAAGCTAATATCACGACGTGCCAAAACCCTTCACCGAATGTCCTATATCCAAAAGTCCATATAGCCACAGCATATGCCCATACATCAATATTCGCAAACCTGTTAATTATATATTTAAGGTTTTCATATAAATTTGTCCACATAAAATACACCCCTTGTTTTTACTATATTATATCACAGTAAAAACAAGGGGTGTTCCCTTATTTCTTCCTAAAGTAATCGTCTATGCCGTGCGCCTGTACGCTGCTTATGCTTTCATAAAAATCGGGCTTTAAGCCATGTTTATCAAGCCACTTCATAACGGCTGCTGTTAATGTTTTTTCTAGTTCGGAACAGGCTTCTTCTGATATATCTTCTAGTTTTAGCCAATCAGCAGCAGCAATTCCTGCTATCTCGTCAGCTTCAATCTTTAAGATATCCAATACTGTTTCTGATTTTAAGGCTGGCGTGTACAGCTTTGCAATCCCTGTGTATACTGCTAGGTATTCTTTGGTGTTTTCGTCGCTTGTAGCTGCCTGCATTGCTTCTTCTCGGCTATTGAAATCACCTTGCCACGTTTCCCTATCAAAAGAATAGGCGTATAGCTGTGCTGTCTTTGTGGATTGCTTTTTTGCTACCATTTCTTCACCTTTTCTACCTGAGCTACCAACGCTTTTATTTTACTTTGAGTGATGTACTCCCACCACTTCCGCTATCCCCTGCATAACGTATAGCGCGTTTGGTAACGCTATACCGTTGCCCCACATTTTATATTCAGAACTATCGCTATGTAATTTGTTGTACCATGAGAGCATTTGTTCTTTGGAGTATTCTTTAGTGGTTTTATTATTGATTTTTGCGTAAGTATTTCTGACGTTTAGCCAAAAGGTATATTCGTCATCTGTGAGGTTATCTTTTTTAGGAATTTCTCCCCACCAATCTGGGAAGCCTTGAAGTCTAGCACACTCTGTAGGGGTTAATCTTCGTACAATATAACGTATAGGACTAAAAGATTGCTCGGCTACAAGATTTTCACTACCGCCACCATATGTGCCGCCACTTGCTTTAAGAGTAGCTTCAATATCTTCTTGTATAAATTTATTGTAGGCTTGCTGCGGAAAACATACAGCGTGTCGGTCTATCGTATTTAGCGTATAGCATTTATCCTCACACACTCCTTTACCGTTACAGCCTGCTGTGTCTGCTCTGTCTATGCCGTTGCCTTGCAAGCAGTAGACAACTCCCGGAACATTATTACCACCCGTACCACATCTAGCCGTTATCGTAGGGCTTTTTTCAATATATTCGCTTGGCGTTCGCAATCTTGCTTCGCCTATATCGTAGCAACGTGTTATCGCCAAACAAGTGTAATCGGTAACCCTGTTATTGTGGTCACCTGTTATCGTTGGTACAGTTTCACCGGCGCCGTTGCCTCTTGTATCGTAAACAAGAGTTTTTTTATTAATAACGTAAGGCGCATTTCCGTGCGCTTCGGCCCTTAAAGTAGGGCTTTTACCATCAGTGCAGACGCTGATTTGCTGACCGCCTTGGTCGTCTAAAATAATTTTCTCTACGATAGCAATACCGCCTTGATTTTTCGACGGGTCAGGATACCCTGTATCTAAAGTTTTAGCGATTTCAACAGCACGGCAACCGCTATGCGGATTTTTGCTTTTCATACTATTCGAGGACAAGCTATCAAAACTATATGCAGTTAAACATTTTCCCGCTCTATCGATGCCGTTTCCTTGATGGCAATATACGGCTACTGGTGCTAACACTGTCGGTGTACAATCTCCGCCGCTTTGTGCAAGTCCCGGCAAAAACGATTGATTATACCTATCTACTCCGCCGATTGCTGTTCCAACGCAGTTTTTAGCACATCTGGCAGTTTCTTGCCCATGCGTTCCGCTCTGCGCAGAATTCCTTCGCAAGCCTTCTGGCTTAAGTAGTATTTCTCCGGCACGTTGTCCTCTAAAATCTGCGACAAGGTAGATTCGACGGCGACGCTGGGGTACTCCCCAGTATTGTGCATCAAAAACTCTGTACGCAAGGCTCCATCCGTTGCCACTGTAACAGTCTGCGTAAGGCCAGCCTGCTTTCGGAACGTCAGGCATAACGGCGTCCTTTTCTTTGACTCTAATAAATTCTTCAAGGACGGTTCTAAAATCTTCTCCTCGGTTACTGCTAAAGGCTCCGGGAACGTTTTCCCAAATAGCGTATCTTGGATAAACTCCATTTGTTGCTTCCCTCATTTCTTTGATAATTCTGATTGCTTCTAAGAATAAACCGCTTCTTGTTGTTTCATCATCGCCCATATCAGCGTGTTTCAACCCTGCTCTTTTTCCCGCTATCGACATATCTTGGCAAGGACTGCCGAATGTGATTATATCTACAGGCTCTATTTCTCCGCCCTTAACTTTGCTAACATCTCCCAAATGTTTCATTTTTGGGAAACGATTTTTAGTAACAGCTATCGGGTATGGCTCAACCTCTGCCGCATAAACAGGCTCTATCCCGCACAAGCTTGCTGCTAAAGGAAATCCTCCACTGCCATCAAATAAGCTCATTAGTTTCATATCAATCTCCTATATACTGCCTGCCGTATCTATTTGCAACTCTGCAGCTTGTACCGCTGCCGATAAACGGATCAAGTACAACGTCACCTTCAGCAGTACCACATAATATACACCGCTCAGCTAATTCATTTGGGAACTTAGCGTAATGCGTAACACCACCGCTCGCAGTTGTAGCCATATTCCAAACACTTCGCATTCTGCGTTTACCGGTATTATTCTCGCAATTACCATGACTATTACGTGACAACTCTTTTGAATTATCAAATGTAACTTCTTCTGTTCGTATAAGCTCTCCTGCGGCATTATATGTTCTTACTGTTTCCACATAACCTTTAAGGTCACAGCCTAACTCCACGTTGTACGCCCTGCTATCCTCCCATGTGCCCTCTTCTTCGTACTTAGGCAACCAGTGATTTCTGCGATGCCATACCGGATTACATTCTGCTTTCCAGCGATTATATTCTGCTTGTCGTTTCTTTTCCATTTTTTCGTTAAAACTACGGGCCATTACCTTTACTCCTCTCTACATCAAGACTTTCCAAACTAAATACTGGCCAATCTCCATACCTACTCCAGCGCACACTCCTTTAAATTACCAGCTTATCCAACCCGGCATTACTGTTATTCTAGGTATAATAACTTCCCATGGATGTTCGGAACTTGGTCTACCATGTTTTTTGTTGCATTGCACGATTACTCCCCACTTGCGTTTCCTTGACGATTTAGCATAAACAGAAGAAGCCATTATGTAAAAAGCTCTGAACTCTTTTATTGTTTTTTTATTCCTCATTTAATTAATGTCGGATTATGTTTCAATTTTCTTGTGATTTTACGTTTTATGGCAGAGTTTAAATCGTCGTCCCGTATCGGTAAAGTTATTAATAGCTGCGATAACGATATATATACATCTGCCATTTTTTCTACAATTTTACTGTACTGCGGCTCGCTTTTTACTAACTGTTCAACTAATTTTGCACTAGCAACACAGCAATTTTCTATGATTTTTTCTTTCGTTTGAGCTTTAGCAATACATTCTATGCTCAATCTGTCTAATATCATAGCAGACGGTAGAACACGATTTTTGTTTAGTTTTTGATTTTCAATCATTTTTGTCCTCGCGTTGGGCTTCGTTCCATTTTCTAGTCGTTTCAAGAATTCCGTCACCATATGCGCCTGATATAGACTGTCCGCAGTTACATTCAAAGTAAAAGGATAGTCCCAATTTTAGTCTTGGCTGACTTTTGCATTTTTTACAAGCTGCAATTTTTAATTTTAAGCTGCCGTTTTTCTTTGCCATAGCTATAAGCCCCTTTCTGTTTTTTCATCTAACGGAATACCCACATCAACTAACTGCTTGACGCCTTTCAATATGTGGTCTATAGAGTTTTTTCTCTTTTGAATTTTTAAAATGTATCCTACTAAATTCGCGCACACCACAGCTGCATGAAATTCGTCTAAATTTAAAAAACATTCGTCGCTGATTAAATCGCCTGACGCTTCCCGTGTTATTCCCACAACGACTACGCTGTCGTTTTCTTTTGCTAATATCCGGGCTACTTCTTGAGCGTTCATATTATCCCCCTAAATCAATTCTAAAATCGCTTGCAATTCGACTTCTGTATTATATTTTTTTACGTCCTCTTTAATGGTGAAACGGTCTTTAAACCATAAAGTTAAAAAGCAACTCATTGTGAACAGGCGAATGAAAAACGCGCCATAATTTTTTAAATAAAGTTGATGAAAACCAAACCAGCCGAAAAACGACCATATATATATAGCTCTATCTAAATCAATTCGCTTTTTGGCAACTTTCATCCTAAATTTAGTTTTTCCTGTTTCTGAAAGTTTTTCATACTGTTCGTTAATAAAGTCCTCTTTTGTTGAAAAATCCATAGTGTGTAGCATAGTTTTTTACCCCTTTCTTTTTATAAAAAATTTGAAACTAATTCGTATCCCTCGTGGCTCTCGTTGAAGCATACCTTGTTATTCAATTCTTTAGGTACATCCTTTAATACGATACTTGCCCTAATGTCTAAATATCTTACTGCCGGGTTAACCTCTTTGAATACTCCTTTAGCTAGATTCCTAGCCTCACTGTAGTTGTAAGCAAAGGCTATAACTATTCCCATCTCGGGAAAATCTTTGCTGGAACACTTAAAAGCTCTAACTTTTTCATACTGCTTTATCATGTTAGACATATTACATCCCACCTAACCAGCCGCGCCATATAGGATATTCTATCAACACTTCGGCAAGTCCGGCACTTAATTTAACCGCGAAACTCACTAATCCAGCGGCGGCAGCAACTTTAATTATTGTTTTCCACTCAAACAAATTATCAACTCCTATCTTTACTTATATTATAGCCCCCCTCTGTTCTGTTTGTCAATAGGGTAATAAAAAATATAGTCCCTGTTAGAAGCTGGTAGGCAGAAAAACCCCTAACAGCACACAGTATTACTACTGTCTACTGAAAAGAGGTTTTTGCGATTGCGTCCCCGCCGTCGCTGTATAGTTGAATTGCTAGCCATTTCATAGCGTCCCCAACGTCCCACGCTCCATGACTTACCCCCGCGCACTCTGCGCCCGTTGCCGCCAGCCGTATATTTTATAGACTATGCCTGTCTAAAGGTATATACACCATACCAGAGTAGGTTGACCTCTGCCAACTTCCTCCCCGCATAAAGCCCACTACAGCTAAAGCGGCTAATAGTTTTTGCAATCAAAAAAACTACTAGGGGCAACGACTTTATAAACTTGGCTCGTTGCAGCACCAACCATTTTTTATACACAGGTGGGGTTATTCTGTGTCATTCCTATAGAGGTAAGGAATTTTTTCTATATTTAGTTAAAATCTAGTGTCAGCATTTACTTTTTTATATTGACATTACTTTAAAATTTAGATATAATTTCTATATAGGCGTAACAAAAGGGAACCTATAACTTCTAAAAGTTATAAGTTGATAATTAGTGTCGGCAAACATTTTTTATTGACATTGTTTTTTTTGTTGCGTTTGCGTATGAGGTAGCAGCTCTGAAAAGAGTTGCTACTTTTTTTATTTTAACCTCATTTGATAAATTTGTCTAGTTGTGGATAATGTGGATAACTCTGTGTATAAACTATATATAGTATTTAAACCGGAGTATTAGCCTATAAAAACACAAGATATAGTAAAAATAAAAGTTGTAAAAATTTTTAGCTTGATTTTTTTAGCCGTGCCGTTTATAATAATTCTGTAATTACAAATGCGTTAGGGGGGCAATGCCTGTTCTCGAACGAATCAAAAGCCGCTCCCCGATAGTTCCTAACGTCGTGAATAACAAGAACATCACAAGCGCATATTTTCTTTTTCAAAATAAGTATCCTTTCTGTATGATTTATTAAAAAAATCTTAGTAGGTTATCCCTAGAATGCAGCTATACATTCTAGGGATTTTTTCTTTTTATTTTTTTCAAAATTCACTTGACACCTTCTTGTATTCGCTTTATAATGAGAATAAAGGGGGGCTACAAATGAGGTTTGTGTTAATGGCGTTAGGGACTGGTGTTGTTGCCGCAACAGCGGTATTCGACACATTTAGTCAGATATTAAATTTACTTTTTATCACGGTCAGCAACCAGCGACATTGCTTGCTGAATTTACTTTACTTTATAAGCGCAGTTCTTGCGCTGCTGGTGATTTTGAAATGAGGGTCATATTAAATCCTTTAATGCCGAATAAAGACGGTTACTTGACGCCTGTAAAGCCGTCACAAGTCTATCATTGCGATAACATAAATCAATTTGTTACGCAAGTTGTTAAATCCGGCTCGCTCAATACTGAATATGTTGATTTGTGCAACATAGTTGGCTATTCAGAAGAAAAGGCGGATGTTAAAACATTAGTCGAGATTTTGAAAGACTTATTTTTTGAAAAACATCTAGCTTTAACAGCGGATTTTGACGAATAAAAAAACGCCTGCACAAGACGCACAGACGTAAAAAAGGAGTAAGCCGCTACACATAAATAATATAACTAAATATGTGCTTAATCAAACTTAAAGGATTACTAATGAGAAAGAAGGGCAAAGCTATGCAGATTAAATTCCCATTACTAAACGCAGAAGATATAGAGATACGCGTTAACCGTATCATTAAGTGCTATGCCGAGAATGCACAAGGCGAACGTGTTGAATACTATAAAGCAGATTTACTGCTTTATAAAGACGCTCGTGTTGATATGTATTATCTTGATAGATATGTTGGAGCAGATAGCTGGCAAAGAACACATAGGGCGGAAGGAAACGACTTCATCTGCGGAATATCCATAAAAAATGAAGCTGGAGAATGGATAACTAAAGAAGATGTAGGCGAATTATCCAACGTTTCAGCGAACAAGGGGCGCGCTTCCGACGCTTTTAAACGTGCTGCTACTAATTGGGGTATAGGTCGTGAATTATACAGCTCGCCCAAAATTCAGCTCATACTAAAAAAATATGAAACGTATATCAACAATCGAACGAAAAATGTAGCCTTAAGCAATGATGTTTCTTTTTTCGTTTCAGAAATTGAATACGACGAAAAAAAGCGTATCATTAAAGCTCTTGTGATTAAAGACGGGAACGGTAACTATCGTTTCGCCTACCCGGACGGCAAGCGCAACGAGATACAGAAACGAATTGAAGCAGCGCAGCAGGTCGGCGCATTAGTTGCCGCCAGCGTCGAAAAAGGCAAAGAAAAGCCGTTGCCCGAAATTATCCCTGTTAAGCGGGAACGGGCAGAAGAAGCACCGCCAATTATTAAGCCCAAAAATACGCCGCCACCTAAAGATGATGACACACGGAATATGTGTATCATGTGCGGTGTCGGCATAAGCAAAGCCGTAGCAGCTATATCTAACCGTAAAGTTCAGCAGACAGTTTGTTTGCAATGTCGAGAAAAAATATTGAAAGGCAGGTATAAAAAGTGAATTTAAAAGGTATCATTTCAGGTGTCGTTTGCGAAAAATGCGGGGCAGTAAAGCTGTTCCCATTTTCAACAAAAGGTCAGACAAAAATCAAAGCCCGGTCTTTAGGCTGGACTATTTCTAAACAAAAGCAAGTCGGTACCGAATGGCGTTCTGTCTGTAAATGTCCCGATTGCGTGAATAACGGTTAAGAAAAAGCCCCTAGCGTCGATTGTGTGACACGACGCTAGGGGCTTTTAATTTTATCTTGCTTATGTTTCCTTGTGTTGATGATTTAAACGGCTTATAACTTAAATTTGACGTTCTCGCACTTTAAAACCTTTACATTCTACTATTGCCGCCGAATTTACTTTCTTATTGCTGACGCTGCTATTTATATACCGCCCTTTCACTGCTGACCATGCCAGCATATATTTATCAACAGCAGGTGTAACCTTCGTTGCTGCCTTTTTTGTAATCAGCCTTAATTTACTGTAGCGTCCTTCGTGTGCAGTGATAAAGCCGATATGTGGCGGCACTTCGTCGACTAGCCCCAGCTTTTCAAGCTGCTTGAACGTGTCTGACGGCACAACGTAGTAGTTAACATCACCCACCAAGTTATGCCCGTTAGGGCTTTTAAAATCGCTTACAGTGCTTTTTATCTCGAAGCACATAGTAATTAATTCGGTAGGTAAGTCAAAAGCCTTAAAGGTCTTTATAACGTCGCCCCTGTAGTTCTTTTTTTCACAAGTAATATAATGCTCTTCCGGATTAGTTACACCGTAGGTTATAGGCGGCAGCATAAAGCTTTCGCAAACTTTTATACAATCTACCTTCCCGGCTTCACTTAATCCATTTTTAACAGCAATTTCATACGCGGTTAATATTCCGCGTGCTGTAGCAATTCTAACCCCGTCAATCTTTGACGGGGTATATTCTTTTAATGCCTTTTCTATTCTTAATACTATATCACTTTTCATTTTTTTACCTCAAATAAATAACAGGTTTACTGTCAGGCTCGTTAACGACTATAACGCCAAGCAAAGGGCAGCCGTCCGAGTGGTCAAGGTCTGCATAGTCGTTTATTTTATAAACTTGCGTTTCATCAGGCAAGCCCATTAAAGCATTCATTAGTTCTTCTTTAGTCATTGTTTTTTTTCACTCCTTTACTTCACGGTATCTTTGCTATTCTTCACTTAACCGAATTTGAACAATACAGCCACCAGCCATGACTTAAAAGTTCTTTTGCTGGTATTCTTTTACTATCTCCATATTTATCAGCCCACGGAACGCGAGAAACCCGCATTTCTGTAAATTCTCTATCGTGTTCGGCAGCAAGCAACGCTTTAGCTTTTCCCGGGGTCGCCGCCCAAACTACATGACTTTCCCCATGATATTCGTCGTCCCACGCATAAGCTTTTAGGTTCATTCTTTTTTCATCTCCTATTTAAGTTTTTCTTACGTTTTGGGAATAATTTTAAAAACACCTTGCACATAAGAAGCGGCAGAACAGGCAAAAAAATCATCTTCGCGATAATTATTAACGTAGTCTTTAGCTTTTGCTTCCGCTTCTACTCTGTTGTTTGCTTCTACTTCAAAGTCAAAAGCATATGTTTCAATTAATTTTACTTTATATTTTTTCATGGTTATTCTCCTGTTAAATATTCATAGTCCTCTTTTAAATGTTTTTCTGCTTCAAAATACGATTTATAATATTTCCCTGATTTTTTTAAAAGTAAAAACTTTATGTTGTTTTTATTAAACAGTGTTTCGTTATGGATAACACCTTTATTCCTTCCTTCGTCAACCGCGACGTAAAAATATACGTCGCCTATTTCAGGCTGCCACGGTTTCTTTTGTACGCCATAAAAGCCAGTTAACAAACCTAATAATATATTCGGGCAAAATCTTTCTTCATCTTTAGATATTAAAATATCTCTTGACGAGGTTGGATTACCGTTAAAGAAAAATGTTTTGTCTGGATGTATATGTCTGCCATTTTCATTTGTCAGCATAAATTCTTCGCCTATTTCTAAATTATTTTCATCTAAAAAATATTGGATATATTTACTTAACATTATTATCACCGTCCATTTTAGCCCCGCACTCCGGGCAGTATTTTGTTTCATCTTCTTGTGGATTTCTGCAAACGCTGCATATGCTCGTATCTAAATTAATGTCTATCCAGTATCCTTTATCACGTTCTTCTACTGTAGGAATTGTATCAAGCCTATCAGCAGCACTTTGATAACCGCTTCTAATTCCGTCGAAAAACTCACCCCAACCGTGTATATCTCCGGCTATTCTTAATAATTCAGCTTTCGCCTTATCAGCGTCTATTAATCGCATAAGTTTATTCACTCCTTTATGGCAGTCCCCTTACTGCTACTATTTCCTTTTTATCGTTGGCACGAATTTCTACTGTATGAATTTCAAATTTTTGCACATAGCCGCACTTGTTATATATCGCCTGTGCGCCTTGTTTCGCCCTTGCAAACGTTTTATAAAGCTTAACTTCTCCATTGATTGTTGGAACGTGTCCCGGTACATATATATCGCCTTGAAGTCCTATTGTTCCAGTGTAGTAGCCTAAATTGTTGCCTGTGCAATTTCCGAAATTATGAATTAAATAAATCGCATACCGGGTATGTGAATCTAGTTGAAAAAAATCCCCGTACTGCTTTGCCGCCGTCAAGGTCGGAAAAGATTTTATCATTCTATCTCGAAAATATAATATGTAGTGTCGGTTCACTTTTTCTATCGTGATTAAATGGCTATGTGACATTTTATAACAGTCATTTACTTTATCTTTAATCCACATTCTGGTAAACCTCTCTTATAATGATATCTGTAGTTATTCGGTATATTTCACGAATAGCAATCGTGTTTTCTTGGCGGTACTTCAAACTAAAAAGTTTTATGTAGTCTTTTGCTATTTCCATGCTATCAAAATCTAACTTTTCTTGTATCTTGCCATTTATAACAATGCAGTATATCTTTTTTACAACAGCGTTACTATCTTGCATTTTATTCCTCGTCTGCTTCTTCAACTTTCGGGTAACGCATATCAAGATATTCGCAGTCTATATTGCCCCCTTTGTTTTTTTTTATTTTTCCTTACCTCTTGTCTATATTATAGCCCCCCTTCGTCCTGTTGTCAAGTATTTTTTTAAAAAATTGCAAAATAAAAAAACAGGGCAAAAGCCCTGCTTTTTTGCTTTTCCGCTTTTTGGTTATAAGTTAGGAAAAATAAATTCAAAAACAGAAAGACTGTCAGCTTGGTAAACTGTAGCGATTATTCTGTGATTAATTAAGTTTTTAAAATTATAACACACTTTTTTCAAAATTCAACTGAAAAAATTTTGTCCGCACGTTTGTATTTATTGACGGCGTCCCGCGCTTGCTTGAAGCGGTTGTATGCAGATTGTTGCAGCAAGGCTGATTTCAGCAAGATACTTTCAAAGTCGCCTACCGTTAACGTTACTAGCTCATATTCTCCCGCTTCATTTTTCGCCCTAAAAAGGTTATCGCCTTTCATTTTTGCGACTTCATGCGCCGAATTAAATTTAATAATGTTGTCTGTGTCCCTGTCAATGTAGTAAGTCTTACCGTTGACTTCGTATTTTGTGGGGGCTATTAATTCGGACTGATATTCTTGGTATAGCTGGCTAATGCGTATAGCTCGGGCTTCATCCGTACTGTAATTTAATTCTAATTTTAATATATTTAACGCGCTACACTGTTCATCTGTCAATGTGTTTGGAAGTGATACATTCGGCATAGCTCGCCGCAACGCGTTAATGCTGGTGTAGTCGGTCCCTTTGTATCTGTATACTGTTTTTTTATCCATTTTCAAACCCCTTTCTTAACCGCTATACGGCAGGACTACTGTGTCGCATACCTGAATTGAAAAGCTGCCTGTATCATTCACTATTGCTATAACATTAATTATATTGTTCGCATTTGCCGTTAAGGTCGGCGCAACACCTTTAGGGTAGTAGACTGCGCTACCCGTCGGGAACGTCCAAGTTACCGCCGGAACAATAGCCCCCACAGGTAACCAAAAGGTTAACGTCTTACACATATAAGGCACACTTCCTACGGTCGCTTTGAAGTTCATGTTTGAAAAATTCATCTTTAAACTCGACGGGTTATTGATCGAACAGTTAATCAGATAGCAATTTGCTGCTGATTGATAACTAATGGTATTCCCTGTATTTGGCGTTGCGAAGTAAGTATTTTCCGCTGTTCCCGTAAAGTAAAGGCAGCTTTCATTGTTCCCAGCTCGAATAACGCCGTTAGACGTGCCAGTATTTAACGTTGAGCCAACCGTTAAGCCCTGTGATATATAAAAGTTACCATTGCTATCAATGCTGCTTGTGTTGCTGGCTAGGTTGTTCGGCGTGAATAGTATCTGCCCATTACGGTCTGCCTTTATAGTTACATTATTGTTATTTCTGTCAACTTCTAATATCTTAAAGTTTCCAACTTGCAAGGCTGCATTTTTCGTATAGCTGATAGCAGAATTATTCTGTAAAGAAAATATACTGTAGTCAGTGCTAATGGCTTCTGCTTGATTTGAAAGCCGCATACCTGCCGTGTTATCGGCTGCCTCGGGGTAAAAACCTATGATTTTGCTTGTACCGCCGCCACCTACTCTTAAACCACTTGAAGTGCTATACTTTAGAATACTATTAGCTAAAAAGTCAAGTGTAGCCGTCGTTGCAGTTCCGCCTATTTTGGCAACTTCTGTTGCGCCAACGTTAAAAAAGTGTGCCAGTCCTTCTGTTGCTGTATAATACATTGCTCCGGTGGTAGTAGAATTTATCTTTGCTTGCGTTGTTGCGCTATTAGGCTTCATGCCTAATGTGATAGTTCCACCAATGCCAGCAAGTGCGCCGTCCCTCACTGTTATAGGTTTATTAAATGTGTTCGTTCCTGTAAAGTTGTTATCCCCTGCGGCAGTAACATCACCGCCACCGCTTGCCTCAATGGTAATATCTTGCGTGCCGTCGAAAGCCACACCATTTATTGTGCGGGCAGTTTCTAGTTTCGTAGCTGTATTTGCATTGCCCAGCCATTTTGCAACTCCTGTATGAGTTACCGTTGCAAAAGCTTGCTTGTTACTTATTAAAGCCATTTTTGAGGTATCACTACGTATACTAAGCACATCGTTGTTAGTTCCAATTCTAAATACATGAGCTTGCGAAGTGCTTGCGTGATAAAATAATCCACCTAAATTGTCTGTACCAATTCTCGCCTGTACTGTTTCATCTGCTGGAGAAATGCCAAAACTTATACTGCCACTGCTACCTGCCGTTGTGCCACTTGATATAGCAATGTTTGCTCTGAAAGTATTTGAAGCGGTAAAGGTATTGGCTGAATTTAATTGAGCGTATCCACTTAAATCGTGGTTACCGCCGAGAGCATCCCATTGTGCGCCGTCCCATGCTACATTGTCCCCCGCTTCAATACCGTGGTCGGGGTCTGCTGTTTCAATGTTCCACACGTCGCCTACTTTCTGACCTGTAGTTGGTAAATCTGCGTAAGTCGCAACGCTGCCTTTATATTGATATACCGTTGTTAATCCGAGTTGTTCGGCGGTTACTTTATGCGGATTACTGAAGTCAGCTTTATGTGTAGCAAGGTTATTCGCTACAGTATCTATCCTTTTAGTTAATGTCGTCGTAGTTCCGTCAATATCTGCTTTTGTAGCCAGCTTATACCATTCTGACCAACTACTAACAGTAGCCGGGTCACTGTTTTCTACAATTTGCCCGAAACGGTTATAAATCGCTCCGGTCGTTTTGCTCACCCATAGCTGTTTACATACACTGTCATTATAGTCGTTATCAACGTTTAAAAAGCCCGGGTTTGTTTCGGGCGCGTTAGGATTATTAGAAGCTTGTAAATACCAGCGATGAATATCAACTAATGTGTTTACATCTGTCGCTTCTGTCAAGTTGTTATAATAATTTAAAACGCTTAACTGCTCAATTTTTGTCAATGCGTCCTCTGCTTTTGTTAACGCATTTGTAGCGTCATTAGCTGCGCTGTTAGCGGCTTTTTGCGCTGCGTCAGCGGTTTTTTGCGCTGCGTCAGCGGCTTTTTGCGCTGCTGCTGCGGCTGTAGCGGCAGCTGTTCCAACGCTTAAAGCATTTTTTGCAATATTCAATGCAGTATCAGCGGTTTGTTGCGCTGTTTGAGCCGCGGCAAGTGCATTATTCGCCGTTTCTAATGCTGCTAAAGCTATGTTATAAGCCTGTTGTGCTATTTTTAACGCTTCATCTGCGACTTGTTCCGTTGCATATGCTACGTTGCCTATATCGTTAATAGCGTCCTCTGTTTGTTGCTGAAAATATAACCCGGGCAGTGCGCCCTCTAACGGCAGATATTTGAATTTGTAGTATTCTCTGTTTAATATTTTGTTATTTATGTCATCTAATAACCTAGCATTTCTTATACGGGTTGAGTTGACTATATTGTTAATATCCATTTTTTCACCCCTTTGTTAGTCGCTTATTAATGGTAGCCAGCGCACATAGTTCGCGCCACTCACTAAATAGGTAGCACCTTTTGGTACTGGAAAAGATATTGAACAGCTTCCTTGTCCGTATTTACTTCTACCTGCGGTATACATTACTTCTAAACCGTTTACATAGCCAGTAATCCCAGTATTCGAATAACTTTTTGCAGTTATAATTCCGTCTGTAGTTACAGTGCCACTTGCTGAAACACTTGAATAACTGCCGAAATGTGTTGCCACAGGTTTGGGTATCTCTCCAATGGATATGTTTATCTTATCTTGTACTTGTTCAGGTGTGATACCGCCTATATATGGCAATAGCTCTTGCCAGTATGTTGTATCAATGCCCGGAGTTTTTAGCCCTGCCGCCGTATCTACGCCATTAGCAAGAATGCACATATAAAGCTTGTTGTTGTGATTTACTAGGCAGTTTGCAGAATACTGTAAAGTCGTCTTGTAAGTCATTAAACCGCCGCTTTGCTGCCAATAAGCGAAAGCGGATAACATATAAAGAATACCGTTAAAGTCCGCCCGTGTGGGGGCTATGCCGCCTGCCTTAATTGGGACTTGCGTTATAGCAGGAAAGCCGTTCGTCTGTGACGCTAATCCCGTTGTTTCGTTATTCGTTGCCGGAATTATGTTTTTTGTTCCTTCATTAGCAAAAGGTCGTTCAAATAAATGCAATGGTTCTTGCACGACTGGAATAGCCATTTTAACACTTCCTTTTTTCTTTTTTTCTTTACTCTATAGATTGGGGGGGTACGGGTCAAAGACGCCATTATTGAATGGCTGCAATAAGCTGCCATTAAAACCAAACGTATTATCGGTATCAATCATTACCAGCGACCAGCCTACGCCTGCGCCTACTATTAAATTCGCGCCTATCCTAAATACGGCAAGCTGAACATCTGTTAAATACATTGTGAATATGAAGCGAACGTGCATGGGATAGTTATTGTAAAACGTCCCGTCCTCTCTTTGCTTTTCGTCGATAACGTTGAATACAACGCCGCCCAGCTCCGGGAAAAGCTTGTTCAGCATATAGTTAAGCGTTGCAAGGCTTGCGTCGGTGATGTTAGCTAACGCTTTATAGTAAAGCAGTGAGCGGTATTCATCATCTTCTAACGTGAATTTTTTCCCGTTAATAGGGTCTGTTATCGTTCTGCCAATAACAAGGATTTCGCCCCATGTATCAAGCCCGGCGCCATTAGCCGTCGCTATATTAAATATGTTATCATAAAAAACTAGCATATCTTTACTAGGGTCGATATTCGCGCGAAAATCATCTAAAATCTGATAAATAGTTGTGCTGCTACCGTATTGACTTTGGATATACGGTTGTAGTTCAACACGTATATTGTCGCACTCGCGCACATCTTCTTGCCCCCTAAAGTCCATATTTAAGCCCCCTTAATCTAGTACAGTAATCGTGATATTGCTTTCGCTCATTACTGGTATCTGATTAGCTGGAATATCAACGCTATCAGTCCATTCTGACCCGCTAGGGTATGATATCTCAATATTTTCAAGGTTATCTACACCGACGTCAACTATATCGGCGTAGAAGCGGCTTGCGTAAATCGTCTGTGCCATTTTCGCGCGTCCGTATTTATTTAATTCGCCGTTGAAGTTTTGAAGAACAACTTTTTTAATTTGTTCTTCGTAATTGGTCGGAAGCGTCGAAGTTTTCCTTATCTTTACAGACAGCGCGAATGTTGTTGTTGTCGGTATCTCAATGTAGTAAACGAATTCATTGCCTTTTTCATCTACATAAGCGATTTTTGTGTTTCCCGAAATTCCACAGCCGCCGTCAATTTTTTCGTGAATCGTTTTGGCTATACTCTCTATGTTCCCGCCATAGACGCTACAGTAAATGCTATGCGGGGGCAGTGTGACGCCGTAAAGCACTTTGTCCGTGTCACCGCGGTTTTCTAAAACCGATACGGCTACTACGTCGGAAAGGTTAGCTAGTGCGCCCTCAACCGCCGACGCTATGCCGTGGGCGTTCTGTGCTACGCTGGCACGTCTGCGCTGCTCAAATTCTGCCTGCGTTTCGCTGTTTCGTCCGGTGACGCCTGCGGCTAGATTTGTTATGCTGTCCCAGCCGGGAACAACGGTAACTATCTTCGTAAGCTGCCCTACGCCTATTTCAATCGCCCCACGCTGGCTACAGCGGAAAATAGCTGTAGCTGTTCCGTCCTCTCCTATGGTCGTTACTGTGACGTTAGTGTAAGTATACCCCTTTTGGTCTTGGACTATAGCTCCATAGGGTATAACTGTACCGTATGCGCCTTTGATGTTGCCCGTAACAAGGGTTGCTATGGCTATATGGCGTTCAATGAAGTAAATGCCTGCTAGTGCGTCCTGCCATATTCCAAGCGCGGTTTTTGGATTGAACATATTCGCAAGATAAAGAATCTCACTATCTTTCCTGTTAATTAATACCGCCTGTCCGTCAATGAGCTGCCCCGCAGGTGTTTCGGGGGCTGTGTCAAGCAATGGCTTATTGGGGTCTGTCGCAAACGCTTTTTGCCATTGAGTTACAAGGTTAGCCCGTATCGCCGCCGTTCCGCTTGATATAAGCCCCGTATCCGGGTTGAATGTTATCATTGTTAATCCCCCTTAATCGTTTAATCTAAATGGATTGATATGAAAAGCGATCATAGATTGCCCCGCAGTCCCCTTGAATTTCCAGCCTAAATAAATTCGCAGATAAAACCATTTGCAATATTTTTTTGTGTAAAATATGCTCCATGTTTTATTTAAAAATATTCGATTATCGTTAACGACAGCGATATAGCATTTGTCGTTTTCAGCATAGTTATAGTCAACGTATGTTTTTACCTTATCGGCGAATACGTAACGTCCGCAAACTTCATAAGAAAAGCCATAAGCAGTGTTTCTATAAAGCCAAACGTTACGGCAAAAATAACGCTGAATTTTTTCCCATACGGTAAAATTCGGGTCTAATATCTCTACGTATCCCGGCTTCATGGCGTATTTATTTTTGAATTCAGGGGTGTATTTATAATGCTTGTCAAAGTCATATCTAAACAGCTTTGGAACGCCGCTGTTAATTGTATGCGGTATGTCGATACAATTATCGTAAGTCTGCCACCAGCGCAGAGGATATGGAAGTTCTCCGTGTTCGTTTGAGAATAATATTACAACTGGATTAGTTACATAGCATATCAGCGTAAATATGATATCTAATATTAGATAAAAAATGTAAGTCATGTTTTCGCTCCTTAAAAATCAATTTGAACGTTTTCGCTTTCCAGTACTGTCGCTTGCACTTCACCGCCCATGACACGCCCGCTTTCATCAAATGTTAAGTCAACTTCTGCTCCTGTTACTCCGTTCACATTCAGAACGGTTTCACGTATGCGAGTTCGCAGGATAGGGGCGGCAATCGCCGGGGCTTTGCCCAGCTCAATTTCAAAATGTGGAATCCCGCGCGTTTGTGCTAAATAAGCGTCGTTTTTGAATAACCTGACTGCGTTCGCCGCGTTCTGCGCTATAGCATATGCTCCGGATACTAACGCTATCTGTCCGCTGGCGTCACTAAATATATCCCACTTGTCATTAAGGTATAGCGTACGCCCTATATCGCCGGGCGTAAAATACGGGTTCATTTCAATTCCATATTTACCTGTGACGTAAATAGGTTCTTGGATATTGGGCGGCTTTGGCGGTTTCGGTTTATCTTTAGCTTTAACTTCAATCTGATACGTATTATCAATATCTATTGAGCCTGTAAGTGGTTCAAACGTGTATATCTGCGTTATAGGTTGTAAGTTAACTCCCACAACGCGCATTGTTTCGCCTTTGATATAGCTGCTTTCATCAGATTGAGCTGTAACATATCCTTTCACTGTAGGAGCAGTAACAAACGCTTTTAATTCAACAACTTCTGCCATGTTTACACCCCCTAACTTTTTTTAAAATAACTGGTTTCTTTTATTTCAGGATTTTTTTGCGCTTTCCTGTTCATTCTTTCGTATATTTTAGGCAAGCATTCTTTGCATATATAATAAGTCTTATGATATGCGGGCATATCAAAAGCCCACTCAATAGGCTTTATCTTACCGCACGAAGTACATTGATGTATCATTTTAGCAATTCCCCTTTTTTAGCGCAGCTTCAACCTCTTTGATATGTAACTGGTTTTCGTTTCGGATTTCTAAAACGGATAATTTAGTAATGCAATCTATACATATACCGAATTTGTTATTAAAGTAGTAGTAACCAGTAAGCAAAGGCTTATTGCAGCGGCAGCAAATTCTATCTATATCCATTTTATCACACCTTAACTTTTGATATTTAAATTGAATCAAGTGATATTAAGTAATCTACATTCGCATGAAAAACAGTATCTTCTAATATTGGCAAAAACCTATCATCTTGCACTGTTATTTCATATACCGTTTCCGCATACAAATTCACAGGAACGCCAACGGTAGAATTTACTTTTGCATAGTAAGTTAATTCTTCTGTTTTAAAATCTGATATCTTAAAAGTTACAGGTAGGTCTATAATTCCCGGCTGATAATCAGGGCATTTCAGATAAAAATTTATAGTTACTACAGCGGGTATGTCCCCCCCGAATTTGCAATCAACAATCTGCGGTTAAACATTAGCTTGTCAACTCCGTTTCAGTAAAGCTAAAATTTAATAAATTCTGCGGGTATAAATCGCCTACTTGTGCGCCGGGCTTTATTGCTACAATAAAAAACAAACAGCTATTTACAGAGGTTATTTTATTTGTAGAATTTATGGTAAGAGGATTGTTTGGCGATATCGCAGCGTATATATTACTTCCGTCTAAAGCCTGCAAGAGTGCTGTTTTATCTTGAAACAATACTGGTCTAACTTGGCTTTGCTGTGTTCCTATCGCGGATATAATAATCGTACTGGACTGATACCCCGCTGTTAATGTTCCGCTAGATATTTCAAAGCCTGCCTCTGTTCTTAAATATAACGGGAATCCGATTAAAGGGCAAAAATTCGCAACACCTACTGTTGAGGTTGGGTACGAGATGATATCTGTAAATGTATTTACAGTGCCTAAACTAAAAGGACTGCTTATGTCGACTTCTTCACCGTCCGCTGCTCCTATAGTGCCACCAGTGTACCAATGTAAATGATTAGCCATTGTTCGAACTCCCTTCCTATTCGATTGTTTTTCGCAAATCTATAACATAAGCATAGATTTTTATAGACGTATCTACAGTAGCCCCGTCACTTGCTGTTGCGTAAAAAGTAAAGGTTAATTCTTGATTGACATCCGAAACTGTTTTTAATACGGTTTCAAAATACCCCCCTGTTAAACCTATCGTTTGCGTAATTGAGTTGTTGAATGAAGTTATACGGCATTTAGTAAATTTATCGGCATTAACTCCAACTAAAACCTGTCTATAACTTTCTCCCGCGTCTGCTCTGATATATACCTTAACGCTTTTGCTTGCTGCCGTGCTACCCGACGGGAAAAGCCCTGTAGCTGTGATAGGATTTATTGATGTAACTTCTGTACCGTCTTTTTGCCCTGTTGTCCCGTCTATATAGAATCTAATCATTTTCTAGCCCTCTTTCTACCTTTTTTATCGCACAATCAATAATGTTTTTTAAATCAATAAATATATTGGTGTTGCAGTCAGGCGCGCAAGACATTTCTGCTTCTATCGCTGTCATACATTCATTTAACAGCTTTTCTACGACTTTTTTGTCGTAAGTTATACTTAATGCCGTTTTTCTAAATTCTTGGCAGTATATATCTAGCTTGCCTGTTAATTCTTTATCGTTGTCAGGAATATCTATTTTTATAGCCTTAATATAAGCGTTTCCGCTTAACATCAACAGTTCATCCTCGCACTTTATTATAATCATTAAAATCTACCCCTCTGTTAATACTGTTTCAATATATTTCAGCAAAAATCTGTTTAATACGGTTTGTCCGAACTCTGCCCCTTCCGGAATATTCGACCGCACATAAAACAATGTGTTTGTATCGCCGATATTCGCGAACTCTAACTTTTGACCCCATGTGTTCCCGTCTTTAGATAACTGTAACCATTCAGGGTTGCTGCCGATAACAGAAAGCGAAACGTTATAAACATTAGTCGTTAACGCCGCCCGCAGCGCATAGGCTACAATGTGTCCAAGCTCCCCTTTTTTATCTGTGTACTTCAAGATATCGCTTGTAGTGATTAGTGTTCCGTCTGTTCCGCCGGATGTAACACTGCCGTTATAAATGCTTAATTGCGCCATAAATAAGCCCCCTTTTATTTTTTATTTAACTATGTTATAATTTTAGCGTAGCATAGTCATATCCCTTATATTTTTTCATTCGACAAAACCTCTGCAAAATTAGCAATCGGCAACGGTTGCTTTTTTTGCGTCCTGCTGCTATAATGTAGACATTCACAGTCAGCGGTGATTGCTGGTAACTAAAAGGGTCACAGAAGCGCAAATGCAACGCACATTTGCGTTTTTCTGTTTTATATGATAAAATAAATCCGGTACATATCAGGTTTATCTCCCCAACGATAAAGCTGGTAGTAAAAAAGCCCTGCGGGGCTTTTTTATTTTTGTTTACATTATACCATATATGCGCTATAATAAATATGGTACAAAATTAAACCGCCTTTTTATCATGTGACGCAAAACAAGTTAAAAAGCAGCAGACAAAAGCAAAGTTAACGCTTTGCTTTTTCTGTTTTTATGCTATAACATTTATGTGGCGTCAGCTCTCCGGTTGAATTAAAATAAAAGAAGCAATCATAAAAGGTTGCTTCTTTTACGCCTTGTTGCTATAATTAAATATGCAGAAGCTGCCCCTTCTCACAATTCTTTTTAAACAAAAAAACACCCTGCTTTTTAGCAGGGTGTTTTTTTACTTCGTCACTTGTGCTAATCCTGCGCCGATAATTAAAAAGCAAACGCAGAAAAAGACGAAATTCATAATTAAGCCGTTTTCTTTTAGAACAGTAAAAAACTTATCCATGATATACCCCCTCTCTTGAACGCTGTTTAGGTTACAGCGTTTTATTTTTGCTTGTATATAGTAATTGTCCTAAAAGTATTTTGAAGCGATTACAGGGCGAATATGGGCGTCATTCTTTTCCCGTTGACCCAAAACCGCCCTTGCGGACTTCGTTTGTATCGTCGCTATCACATACAGCATATTTTACAAAAATGCCTTGCATAATTCGTTCGCCTTTTTTAAAGCTCACGATTTCATCACTGTTATTTTGTAAACAAATGCCTATATTGCCGTCGTTGTCAGGATTGGAAAAATAATCGGCGTCAATAATTCCTGTCCCGTTCGCTAATGTTACATGATGTTTAATGCCTATTGAGCTGCGAATATATAGCATTAACACTTCATCATCAGGCATAGACGCTTTAACGTTTGTTGGAATAATAGCCGATACGCTGCGGGGATTTAAGCGCACATCACAGGGTAGCACGAAGTCATAACCTGCGCTTTTTGCTGTTTTCCTTTTCGGCAGCACTGTATCGGCAGGGGCATTTTTTACGGGGTAAAATTTGCGGGAAACTTTTTCTTCTTCTAAAATTCCGAATTTTACCGGGGCTTCAATCTGATTAGAATTTTCCATGTTATCACCTTTAAATATTTCATTTATTTTGTTTTGCAAAAGTTTGCTCGGATTATCTACGATGATTTTTTCACCATTCGTTAATCTAATAATAACTTTTATCACGTTATTTTTCAAGTTTCGCGTTTCGGTAACGTTAGTTATGCTTCTTATTTGATTAATGTTTTGAATTATTTTTAAAGCTCTGTTCTCTGCTTTTATCTGCTCTCGGTAGGATTGTTTAAATTGGTTATCAAAAAAAGATTTAAAATTATTGCCGCTAGATGTTTGGTCAATAACTTTTTGGATCGATATATAGTCTTTTGGTATTCGGCATTTCGTGATTATTTCCTCGGCTGCTTTTGCAGCTTCTATATCACTGCTATATTTACAACATTTTCCTCTCAATAAGCAACACCGCGGTTTAAGCTTGCTGTTTTGTTTAACTATTTCGCCCATGTAATACCCTTTTGTTTCGATTTCAATATAATAAAAACTCACAACTTCAACTCCTTTGATGTGTCACATAACTTTGTACGCTTTCAAGTTTTTCATCTGTTATACCTTCTATCTCTGATGATTAAATCCATATCTAGGCTATCCAGCAGCTTTATTAAATCGTTAATGTTGACAAAACCTCTTTTAAAACGGTCGTGCAATCCTGTTTCATTGATATTCATTTCTGCTGCAACTTCTTTTAAATACCTCTTGTCCCTGCGTACCAGCCTTCTGACCCATGTTTTAAACGCTACCGGGTCAGCTAATTTCTCGGCAGCGTTCCATTCTTTCAGTGTTGGTTTTTCAAACTTCACTTTATCACCTGCCTACTTTCTTTTTTCATTTCTTTCATTAAGGGTCTATTCATATGTTTCAACTCCTAGCGTTTCTGCATATGCTTTAGCGGCTTTTAATGTATCGAATGCCTTAATAAATGTATCGTTGTCATATAGTTCCCAGCCATTTTTTTGGACTTTAAAACTCCTATTTTGTATCCATAAATTACTGTTACTACTATAATCGTGAGGAAAAAGAGTATGCGGCGTTCTGCCGTTGTACAAATACTTTCTTTGCCATTTTAATTTTTTCATAATACTGCCCCTTTATTTTTGTTTTTCCTTACCTCTTGCTTATATTGTAGCCCCCCTTCATCCTGTTGTCAAGTCTTTTTTTGAAAAATCGCAAAATAAAAAGCAGGGCAAACGCCCTGCTTACTGGTATTAATGGGGTAGTTTTTTATAACATTCTATGCACAGAAGCCCTTTTTCCTGCTGCCTTTTCCCGCATTGAGTGCATAGCCCGGCAGCTTTGAGTTTTTCCCGCCGCTGCTTTGCATATTCAAGCCGCTGCGCCTTGTGTGCGTGATAGTAGGCATAATAATACTTTTCGCACTCTTTACAATGCAGCTTGCCTGCTACAGCTTTACGCTTATAACATCTTGGGCAGTATCCTTCCGCTTTCAATTCCTCACGGTAGGCTTTCGCCTTTTCTGCTTTATTCATGTCAATTCACTTCACTTTGTTTTTTTCTTAATAATCTAAAACGTTTGGAGTTACGCCGTTTATGCTTGCAGAGTAGGACATTATAATCTGAATATTCGTAGTAATTGCACCCTCTACTGCATCTCCTGCATATGAACTTACCCATTGCTTAAAATCAGAAGAACTATTATACCTGAATACTTGTACCTCCCAATATTCAGGTTCGGGAATACTTCCTTCTTCTACAGTAGTCCAACGCATATTATAAGTTTTACCGCCTGTTACACCAATATATCTAGGCAGATTAGGGTCAACAAACTCATTTACATAGGTATTTTCTGTTGTGATTTTTAAAACTTTCACACCTGGCGGGATAGTGATAGTAAAAGCATTTACAGTGCTACCCTTCCACAATACAGTTTCCTTTGTTGGCAGCGGGGGTTCAGATGTCCCCCCCCGGATATACTAGTAAACGTCTATTAAACATATTCGTACCACCTTTTTTATTGGTCTATTAATTGAATATCTACTGTTTGTCCGTTCCTTCTGTCAAAGTAATCTATTACCGTAGTATCATCTAACATTTCGAATGAATAATAGGTAACACCACCATTATAAATAACGGTATTAAGCGTATACATAGAATCAGCCACATAGATTGTTATTTGACTTATAGAACTCCGGGTATCTCCTGTTAACGCTACTGTTAACGTGTTTGTCATATACATACCTGTCATTGTATCCATTATCGCGTCTATTCCAACTTTTTCTATTGTGTGCTGCATAAATTGAGCCGGGCTTATCCCGCCAAAATCATTTTTAAAAAATCCCGATTGATAAAAACCCATTTCGACGTCGTAGTTTTGCCCTATAGTTAATTTAAAATCATAGTTAACGAGGGGGGATAAAACAACATACTCTGTTTCATATTCGACGTCGGTGGGAATAATCCATTTCCCTGTAGCCGCATTATATCCTGCCGCCGTTATCGTATAAGATATTTCTGTTCCTGTCGGCACTCCATAGAAAACGGCTATTCCTTTATTATTAGTATTAGCTAAATTGCTTTCACCGTTGTAAGTCAGCTCCACTCTTGCTAACCGAACGTGACCGCCGTCGGGCGTGTCTACATGGATTTCAAGCACAGAATAAGTTTGCTGCTCCCCCCCCGAATCTATTAATAAACGCCTGTTGAACATAGTTATCCTCCTATCACGCTATACTTGCTGTTATAGGCAACTTTTCAATCTCTCTATTATATCCGCAATACAATACGTTGCAGGGAAACATAAATAAACCAGAACTAACGGCAGCTCGAAGAATATCATCATTAAAATAAACTAATCCGTTCGCTGTATCTAAATACTTTCCGTTATTTACATTGGTTAGCCGTAATGTCCCGCGTGCGTTACTAGCAAGGTCAGCCCAATTAAAGTAATCAACTCTATATTGCTGTCCTGCTGCCACGGCAACAACTTGCCGAAATAGTCGGCTATATGTGACATTCATTGTACTACGCGGATACCAGTATAACCCTAATCGCGTCACATTTTCGGGAATGGTAAATGTCGGCATATATTCCACATGATTTTGAGCGTTATATTGATTTCGTGACGGAACAAAACAGGCGGTAGGAACATCAACGGGAATAGGAATATCCCCCCTGATGTGGCTTGAAGTAATCTTCTATTAAACATTTTATCACTTCCTTAAAATTCAGAATAAATCATATAGCAAATACCAATGATAGCCCACGTTATCGCACCCATAAATATCGCTTCCATATCAACGCCTACTTTTCTTTTGTCGCAGCGTTTTTCTCGCCATAACTGCCCATTCGTGACTTGACCAAACTAGACAGGTTGGGCAAATATTTACGTCAAGCCGCCCGTAAGTAAAGCTTTTGCAGGCGTCCGCTGAATATTCTTCATTGCATAGATTGCACTTAATTTTCCCGTTTTCCATTTCAAAACCTCTCTTAGTTTGTATGCTAAATTTGCTGGTATAAATGCGGTAAAATACGGTATTTTATCGCTAAATTATTTATGTAGTTTAAATGTCAAAAACAGCGTTTTTTGCTATCTCTTTTTTTGAGATATCAAATTTACCCATTTTTGATGTTTTGCTTTATTTAGGTGTGCCAGTATTACTATTGCCGCTTTCAACATTTCCGTGAACGTGGTCGGCAAAGCTAATACCTTTGATTGTCGCATTGTCGATAACATCAAGCCGCTGCTGCACGGTTGTGTTACCTGTAACGGTCAGATTGCCATTTATGGTAGTGTTACTGTTAATGGTCGTCTGACTGGTGTTAACTGTGACGTGCTGCGGGGCTGTGACGATAACATTGCCGTCAGGTAGAATCTGAATGTAGCAGGTCGGCTGCTGGTTTAAAAATCCACCAATAAAAAAGCCGTCTGAAATATCAAAGTTTCGGAAGCTTCCGGGCTGGACTGGTTCAGCCGTCCCGTTAACAACGTTGGATACGTCCCGCTGACAGAATACCGCAAGTCCAATATCACCCGGTACAGGGTCGCAAACTAATGCCGCTGCGCCGCCCTGTATTCTGCAATAGGGTAAATTATAAAGCGGGGCTGGATTTATGGCGTTGTTTTTGGCGTCTAGGGCAACTATTAAGGGCAGTACATCAACTCGCCCTGTGGGGCTTATTCCGTCGCTGTAAACAGCTTGGACTTTGCACGGCAACGCCGTATTTACCCTGCCATTCAAAAAGTTTTCGATAAAATACGCCACTTCGTTGCCTTGACTGTTACCAGTGAAAGGCGAACGAGTGCTTTCAACAGTTGGCGCCACTATTTGAGATTTTTTCAAAGTATCCATATCAGCTCTCCTGTACGTAAACGGCTTTGACTACGCTGTCCCACGCTCCCGCTGCCTGTGCGTTAAAACATTCTAGGTTATGCGTCAAGCTTGTAACTTTCCATACGCCTGTAGCTCGCGGAACAACGCTTTCCAGCTTTACTAACCCGCCTAGTGTTATAGTAGGGTCAAATTCGCATTTAAACTCTATACCGTCCTGCGTGAAAGACGGGTAGCCGATTAAACCAGTTCCTACCTTTATCAACACAGCATTACCGCTGCGCGCTCCGTTTTTCGGAGTTATCACGACTTTACTATCGTCAATATACAAGTCAATGCCTAGTTGCTTTGCTAGCTTGTGCATTTTTTCTATTGGGCTGCCTGTAAAGGTTGTGTTTCTGACACTCGCCGAAACGCCCTCGTTGATAAAGGTGTATCCCGCTTCTGTCGCGAATTGCTCGAACAGTTTCGCGGCGTCGGTAGTGCCTTGTACTGCGATTGGCGGCGTTGCCAGTAGCGCAGGATAAATACCCGCCGCTGCTTTGATATCAAAAGATATCTCTGGCGCACCGCTAAAGTTGGCGGCTGCCAGTGTAAACTCACCTTCAAAGACTGTCCCGACTATACCCGTATCGTCGCCAGCTTCAAGACGAATAAAGTTCTTTTCTGACTGCTGTGGGTAAAATGCTAACGTGCTTGCTGTTTCCATGACGCTTAAAGGTAAACCGTATATACTGGCGGTTAAAGTGTTCTTGTCCTCGCCGCCCGGCTTCGCTATCGTCGCTTTAATGCGGTGATTTTCGATAATGATAGTATTGCTATTCGTATTCGGAAAAGTCCCGCTACGAAGCGTTATAGTCGCTCTAAGGGCTTTTATTGAAAAACTCATGCTACATCTCGCTTTCCTGCACGAAGCACAAGACAAAACGTGTTCCTAGCTCTTTATAGTCCGGCTGCGCTCCGTGTCCTTCTTTGTCCACAAATAGCAGATTTCCGCTGAAATTCAATTTAGGCTGCTGTAAGATCAACTCATTAGTTACACACAGCGCGCCTGTACATATCACTTCATCCTGTACGCTTAAATCACAATATAGGTTGTCATAACGCCAGTATAAGCGAATTTGGCAGATTTGACCGTCAAGCGTTACCGTGAATTGCTGATTAGGTATAGCGTTTAATGGTATCGTTTTATAAGTCATAATGTCCCCCTACAATCCCAAAACCTTTTTTATATCGTATGCTACACTACTGTTTTCGGAATCGTCCCCGTCGCTAGGATTAGTGTTGCCCCTGTCTACGGTTGAAGCGTCTGACGCGCTGGCGGCGTCGTCGGATGTTATCGGCTGCACATCAACATTTGTATACTGGCTTTTCTGCTGCCGAATCTCGACAAGATGAATGTTTACTACAAGGGTCGTTAATGCCTGCCCCTCGTTAAAAGCATAATCATATTTATCTAGCGTCATGTTTTGGTGTTCTTTAAGCGGGGTTACAAATGATATTAATTCCGTTGTTGTCCGCAGACGTTCCAGCACCGCTACAGCCTGTTGAAGTTCTCCCGGCGTTCCGTCTTTAGCAAGCGTTACTGTGATATCCATAGGGGCAGTAGTTTTATTGTAGGCAGCAAAGCTACCTTGTTCTAGGTAATCGTATGTAATATTAGCTTCCGCTTTTACAGTGCTGCCTAGATAGGTCGTAAATGTGGCTAGTGCTGTACCTGCGCTGGTGGCAAGTAGCCAGTTCTGCCACTCTTTACCGCTCCAATTCCATAATTTCGCCATTTTAAAGCCCCCTTATTTAATGCCGCTTGCATTCGTAAAGAATAGCCCTGATTTCTCGCTGATTGCTCCACCCATGTCGGCAGCTATGCCGCTTGCGTCCGTTGCTGCGGTATGGATATCAATTTTCCCAACATTGATTTCTTGATTGGTATTGCTGCCCCCGTCGCCTGCTGCAATAGCCTGCAAGGACGGTATCGGAGTATTAGCTTGTTCCCACCGTTCGGAAATGGTAGCTTTTATGCTGCTCAATGAAGGAATTTTGTCTAAAATCTTCCCTATCCATTCCCACGCTGATTCGAGCGGGGATATTAAGTAGTCGTTAATAAACCCTGCAATGGCTTTGAACGCTGCGCCGCCTGCTGTAACAAGTAACGCCATTGCTGTTACGATTTTATAAAAGCCCATTAAGGCGAATAATAAGATTTGTTTCAGTATCTCCCATGCTATTTGAGCTGCCTGTTTCAAGTAATCCCACGCCGTTTGTAGTGCCGCAAGGACTTCATCACCTGTTCCTAACATTTTCCATAAATCTTCAAAGGCACTCTTGCCGCCGTTGGCGTATACCCATAAATCTTCTAGGACTAATAGAAACGCTGCTATAAGCATTATAACCCACGTTATAGGATTAGCTAGTATGGCGGTGAATAAACTCCATAGGGTAGGCAGTAATAAGCCCGTAACAACGGCTACAATAGCGTATAACGCCATCGTTAATATATCGCCGTGTTTCTGCATATATGCGAATACATCCGTTAACGCTAGGGCAAATTGAGTTAACGCGGGAGCAGCAAAACGCAGAATCGGCAGAAAAACGAATGTGAAAGAACGGCTTAATTCTGTAATGCTGTCATTAAATTTTGCAGCTATAACCGTATCCTCTTTCGTGAAATATCCCAAATCCTTTTGACGTTTTATAAGGTCGTCTAAAGCTTGCCTACCACCTTGCAAAAGTCCTATCGTACCTTCGTCGAGTTGTAATGAAGATAATATACCTTGACTTTCCAGCTTGCTCATACCTTCAACAGCTCCGGCTAAATCTCGCAAAACGTCAAATACATTGCGGACTTTTCCGCTGTCGTCTACTACTGCAACGCCCAGTTGCTCGAAGAATGGCAGGATACGGCTTTTACCTGTAACAGCGATACGGGCTAACTGTTTATTAAGTCCTTCGACGCTGTTAAACAATCCCCTGACGCTGCCGCCTGATAGTTCTGCCGCGTTGCCCCATGCGTATAAATCCGGCGCACTTGCGCCTATACGGTCTGCAACTTTACCGACGGCGTCAGCTCCTGCGGCTAAACTTTTTACTTGCGCTATAATTGTACCAAACGAAAGGAAAGCGGCGGCTGCTGCTGTTCCTTTTTTCGTTAGCTTTGAAGCAAAGCTTTCTGTTTTTTTGTCGGCTTCGTCTATTCCTTTGTTAAAGTCTGTGGGGTCTAGCCCTAGAGTTATCATAAAACTATCAATAACTGTAGCCATTTTTTAACCCCCTTTCGTGTTTTTTCGCATATAGTCGGCTAGTAAAAAGTCATTAGTATTTTTATTAGCCAAAATCTCGCACATATCTAATAAATCATCATAGCTGTAAATTGTTTGAAGTTCATGCAGTGTGGCAAGTCTTGCGGCGACTACGTTAGCAACAGAGGGCGTGACATTTACTGTTTTTTCGAGAAATGAATACCGCTGCTGCTCGGCGACAAGTCGGGCGTTTCGTTTGACTTGCCGCCTTTTAGAAAACTAGAAAAATTCACCTCAAAGGCTTTCTTTTTCAACGTCCATAGGCTACCTACTTCCTCAATAACTGCGTCTATTGTTTCCGGCATTAATTCTTGCTCGACGCCGTCAGAGGTGATAAGCGAACAGCATTTAAGCAGCTCGTTGCCCAGCTCGGCAACTTCTTCCACGTTAACATTTCCTAAAGATTTAAAAACTTCATCAATGTTAACATCACGCCAGTTAATCTCGGAAATGCCTTTCCCTTCCGGCAGTCCGTTGAATGAATTTGCAATTCCGCCGTGAAGTGCCACGGCTGCAAGTTTAATGATAAACATCTCGAGTTTTGTGGCGGGCATTTGTCGCGCCTTAAATTTTAGCGTTCTTTCTGCATCTTGTAGCGTAAATATGATTTCTTTTCTAGCCATTTTTTGCTCACTCCTTTTATAAGAATAGGCGATACTATGAATATCGCCTATTAGTTAACTATATTATATTAGCTTCTCGTTTCAAAAGCAAACGCTGCTGTAACGGGGTCAAGCACCTGTTTAAGTGCTGGGAAGTCTTTAGCGTTAGTTAATACGCCATTCGAGAACATGAACGAAGTTGAAATGCTCGGAATGTTTATTGATAAACCTAGCCGAACGATTTTTTTCTGTGTTTCCATGTATTTAGCCAACGCCCTGATATAAGTTAAAGACGGGCTATTTGCTTCAAAGGTAAAGTGTATAATATGCGGTTGCGGTGTCCAGCCTGCCGCCATATGTCCGTCAACGCCCATACGAACGATACTGATTTGTCGCTCGTCTTGGTCTACAGCTTGGTCGGTAGCGTAGTTTTGCAACAGAACACCTGCAGGGAACAGTTCTTCAATCGTTAAGAAACATTTTGCATTTGCTGATGTAATATCCATTTATAGCACACCCCCTTTTTATAACACTACGGTCAGCGGAACGACTAATCTGTTAACGCTGCCGCCATACGTGTACCAAACATTTATAATCGGGCTATCACGGTTAACCCTTGCTGCTGCGCCGGGGTCTAACACTTGGATATAATAGCCATTGGTGTAAAGCTCTGTAGAGATATCTTCCCCTGCTTCCGCATAAAGCTGTGCTTTTTGGCTTTCACTTAATTCGATACCCGTATCAATAACGCCGTTATTCAACGCCCTAGTAATTGGGTCGTTCAGCCATGCACGAATTTGCGTGTACCCAATCTCGTTATAAGGTGTCCTACCGATTGACGTCAAGCCGTTTGCAAGTGAGATTTGCATAACATTTTTAAGCCATATCATGTTGATATACGTATCAACGAATCCGTAGTTGCCGCTAAACATTTTTGCGTCATAATAGAACGAAAAATCAGTGCTGCGGGCGGCGTAACGTCCATAGAAGTTAACGTTGTTAGCCAGCAACGCTGTTGCGCTGTCGTCGTCCGTTACAGACGCCGCAAGTCCTGTTTGCTTACGGAACGCATAACTTACAACACTGTTCGCCCTGTTCCAGTCAATAGAAGCTGCTGTAGCCATGACAAGCGTAGCAGTGTATACGTCAGGCGCATAGTTCATGCAAAGTCCTTCGTAGTCCGCTTCTTTCAGCGTGGTTACAAGTGTTCCCTCGCCGCTGGTTTTCAGGGCATTAGAAGATTGCCACGGAACGTACAAGAATTCAATCGGGTTACTGTTGTTCCATTCTGCAAACTGCCGAATTTCTGCATCTGTAGCTTCTTTCAGTGTGGTAAAGCTTACCCAGTTAGTCGATTGATTTACAACAGATTGCATATTAGCGGCAGGCGTCAAAGCGTCGCTGCCGTCGGATACCAGCGCGCCAGTTGCAGCAGTTAAGCCTAATGCGCTTGCGGTATCCGTGCCGAGTGCACCAACGGTCAAGCCGTCTGTGGCTACTGATACCGCGCTATCTGCGCCTGTTGTTTTGCTGGTAATGGTAAAGCTTTCACTGTTGCTATTATAAACAACGGTTGTTCCAGTGACTTTAGCAGCGATTGCTGCGGCTACGTCGCTTGGCGTTGAAGCTGCGCTAAAATCTAATCCGGTAACAGTGATAGGGCTGCCGTCTACGGAGATAGTAAAGCCGCCAGCAGTGATTTTTTTAAGGCTGGTCAGTGATAACGCTTCTGCACCGAACAGCTTTCCTGCGATTGCCTTAGATACCCGTTTTGCAAAATAAAGAATATTAGGCTTTTTAAAACTGTTATCGTAAGACTGGAAGTAATGACTAGCCGCAAGATATTCTACGCTGTCCAGCCCGTAGTATTCGCCTACAGCGTCTTTGCTCGCATATGCTTTAAGCGTCGGGAATGGTGTTAATTCGTTTTCGCTTAAATACAAGCCAGCAATTTCAAGCTCTTGGCTACCCGCTTTAATAACGCGCGGGTTAATTTCAACGATTTTTGAAATAGGTATTGCCATTTTTTTATAAACCCCCTTTTTCTGGTTTATGATGTACATCAACATTTTCCAGCCGCGTTATCGCGATTTTATCAAAGTATTCTGTCTGGTATTCGTATACCGTCCAAAACGCTAAATGAAGCGGCAAGCGGTATCTGTTGATATATTGATTTGTGTCGTCAGTGTATGGTAAAAACTGCATATTTTCGCAGTACAATAAAGCTATATTGTATTTCTTTTTGAAAAAGTCAACCGCAATATCAGAACGCCCCAGCGTTTCAAAATATTCAGCCCGCTGCAATGCTCGTTGATAATCGGCGTCACAAAAATCGACGTTAACGACATATTCACGGTAAGAACGTGTTTCCGTCGTTCCTGCTTCCGTTACAATCTGTTCCCCGACGTTCGTACCGATTCGACGGGTACCGGCAAGAAAAAACACTACGTGTTCCCGTGTCTTTGGCAGTGCCGAGTTGTTCTGCTGCCCGAGGTAAATTTGTTCAGCAGTTAACGGCGGTTGCATATAAGCACGCAAATAGGCTTCTACGGCTACGTTAATCGCTCCATGCTCCAATTACTTCACCGCCTTTCTTCCGACGCTTGTAAGGTCGTTTCCTTCGTCGTCAGGCTGATTGGTAAAGTCAGGGTATGGCGGCACTTGCAATGTTACTTCACAGTTAGCCCAACCGACATTAGACCAGTCCTCAAACATTGCTGTGATTTTCCAAAATTCACCGGGCTTGCGCTCGATATAATCGCCTGTGCGTAAGATTGGAACTCGTGCAATGCCCTCAATAGGTCTATTGTTATCGCTGGCAAGGAATATCTGTTCTGTATGCGCCGTGCTGTTGATGTTTTCGAGATGTTGTAAGCGATTCGCTTCGTTTGGCTGAAACTGCACATTTACAGTTGCAGGGCTAAAAAAAAGCGGTGTAACAATGCCGCTGATATTTTTTTGCCCTGCTGACTGATACAAGATAACTTGTTCGTCAGGATTTATGGCAGTTATAGCACTCCTAACTACCATGTGCAAATTAATTCCGTTCATCTGTTACACCCTCTTTATTTAACTTTTACGTTATTTGTTACCGCGTTTATCATAGTAGACGTATCAATCAAAGCCCGGTAAGGGTCAGTTGCTACGGCGTTTTTACCGCTTTGTGCCTTGCGCTGTTTCATGCGGATAGTGGCAGGGCTATTCGGGCGCGGGTCGTTCCACTCCCATTTTTTTATAGTATCCTGTATATCCGCTTTCATTTCTTTTGATACAGCAGTGTAAGCATTTAAAAGCGCGCCATTCTGCGCCGACTTACCTTTTAACAGGGCAGTAAGTTGCTTGCTCCATTTGTTTTGTTGTTCATCTACAGTCCTTTGCATAAAGGGGCGTTCAGGAACGCCACCAATGCCCTTGTTTTGGATATAGGCAACATAAGCAACATTTATCCCGCTTGGATAAGTTGCGTCCGCTGTAAAGCCCGCCTGTGCTTCCGGCGTTTGCCTTACTAGGTTTCGCAACTTCTTTTTCCAGTTGCCGGATGTCCCTGTTCCGTTACCTGTAACAAGCTTGACTTTTAAACGCATAATAACGCCCGCCTGCTCTGTACTTTGCCGTGAGTGTCCAAAAAAGCATACCACATTGTGTCTGGTTATACCAGTTAAGCGACATTGGTAGGGTATAGCTTGTTGATACCTTTCCCTGTGTCGCGCCGCTCAAAACGCCTACAACAAACGCTCCGCGCTGCTGTAGCTCGCTTATATGGCAAGTGAGCAGGTAAAGCAGCGTTTTACGTTCGTCAAGGTCTTTCACGGCTGAATTGACGGAATTATTTAAAGCCAGTGTTGCTATTTTGAAGTTGTTTTCCAAAACAACATCATCTACACCCGCTAACTGCGGATACAGCTTTTTAAATTCTTCCGGGTCGAATATAACGATATTGTTATTATCAGCCATTTTTAAGCCCCCTTACTTAAAAGGGGTCGTTGAAGCAATAACCTTTTTCGGGTCAAGTGGCTCGTTCCCGTTACGCAGTTCTTTTCGTTCGTGGATTGCGCTTTTTGTAAAGCGGGTATCTCCGGTTGATGCAAAAATCAAACCGTTAATGATTCTAGGGTCTGATTTATGCTGTTTTTTAATCAATTCCCACATGTCAGAGGGAACGCCGAAAGTCATACCGAACGCGCCACCGATTGGGTTTTTGCCCATTTCAAGCCCCGCAAGATGTTTGTTGTTGCCGTTAAATTTAACCTCGGCAAGACTACCGTTTGGCAGTCTTACAGCAAAAATCACGTCTTGATAAGAATTGCAGCATACCGTAACAGTGTCAACTTGTTTGGTCGGGGAAGCTTGAACGGGTTGTTTGGCGTTAACTTTTTCAACTTCCTTTTCCTCTACCTCGCTGACTTCGTCGCTTTCGTTGGGGTCATAAGTAACGGGCTTTTCTTCCTCAATCACTTCTACCCCTGTCGGCTCGACTTCCTGCGGCAGTAATGCTTCTGTATTCTTATCATCAACGATTGTTACAACTTCATCTTCTTTTACTTTTTTTGGTCTAGCCATGTAGCAGCACTCCTTTTTTATTAGTTACTTTAAACGCTTGTCATTTTGCCGATTGCAAACGGTCTATAAATGATAGTGCCGTAAGAAGAACCGACGAATTTTTGATGGAAACTGGAGCTTTCCGGAATTAAGCGCATAGCACGGAATTTTTCGCTAAATCCGATTTGAGCGGTCGGCAGTCCTTCGATTGTCGGAGCGACAAGGAGAATGGAAGTGCCGCCAGTTGCGGTAGCCAGTTCAGGCAATGCAACGAAACGGATTTTCGGGAAGTAGGTTTCCAACATTTGACGTGCAGAGATATTGAAGTCAGTTGCTTTGCCAAGTTGTACCTGTGTAGCGGGAGAGGTGGCAAGTACAAGCTCGGTGTTAGCGTCAATGTGTCCTGCGCCGCGGTCAGCCATTTTGCCGAACAGATACAGTACATCTTCGTAAATTTCTTTAGTGGATTTGTCAGCCCACAGAGTTTTGGATGCTGCATTTGGCAGCGAACTAACAGAAGCAGGCAAATTCGGGTCGTTGAGCAAACCGTAAATCTCCAAGCCTGCCACGCCATACAAGGCGAATTTGTTGCTTGCAATATCAATTACAGTAGCAGCAGCACGTTGTTTATCGGCTGCCAGTTGCAAACGTGCGCGGCTTGCGACGTCGACTTCTCTATCGCCATAACGGATGTTAGTTTGATAGATGTATTGAGTTCTTACAGGAAAAGTCGGGTTTACATCAGAAGCACCGCCTTGACCATAATCGGTATAAGCTTCAACCTCGCCTGTGATTTCGGAAGTTTGGAAGCGTGCGTAAGAGGTTGTCCAATCACCTTTTTTCGCTTCTCCGAAAATCTCCCTTGCGCCACGGGTAGCGGTCAGGATAGGGATTACCATAGGGTCAATATAAGATGTAAATTCAACAGGAACGCCGCTGTTTGCTGCTGTAACCATAGCAGCGTCGTTCGCTAACTGGTCAATGCTATCGTTTGCCAAAATGCCACGGATAGGCGCGCCAGTATCGAACACGATACCATATTGTTTCATAACATCAAGCTGTTCTTGCAAGCCTAATTGATTTTCAAACATTGTTTTATCCCCTTTCATTAAGCCCAGTTACTGATGACGATAATATCGCCTACATCACCGCCGCCGTTAATATTTACTACTTTATAATCAGTTTCTACTGCACCTTCTACAGTGCCGCCTGCTGTGTCAGTTTTGATAGTACCGTCTGCAAGCACTGCGAAAACGCTTTGTCCTACGGTGGCAGCCGTCCCGGTAACAACAGCAAAGTCACCTTTGACTGCTACGGATACGGGAAAGCCTTTAGGAACAGTGTTAGAAGCTGATTCGTTATAACCCAGCGGGTTAGTGATTTCACGCACTGCAAAGCCCAGCGGCACACCTCTGCCTGTGGATTTTACAAAAGCGTCGTTTTCTTTTACGTTTGCCGCCCATACAAACCCGCCAATAGTTACGGTGTCAGCAGCGCAATAGCCTTTTTGAGTGCTTACTAAAGGGTTGGTACTCATATGTTGACCGGGTACACCAATAGCAGGCAGGATGTTTACTTGTCCTTGAAATTCGTTAGCCATTTTTCTTTGCTCCCTTCTTATCGAATAGTGATGTTTTTCAGATTTTTCATGTATTCAGGAGTTTTTTCACTGGATACGCTGAATTTCTTGATTGCTTCGTCGTTAGCGTGGGTTACGTCAAAACGTTGTTTTTGCAACACGTCAACCATAGCTTTGTAAGATTCTTTGGGATATTTAGAAGTATCAATGCCTTTAGCTTGCAAGGCTCTTGCGTAGATATCTTCTGCACTGTCATACGCCATAGCGTCGACGTTACCGAGTGCGAAAGCGCAAGCGTTAGCGGCAGCGTTAAGTTTTTTCACGCGTTCCATAACATTTTTTTCCGCTTCTGCTTTAGCATTAGCCAGCAATGCGGGAAGTGCGTCTTTAGCAAGGTATTTTTCCTCACCTTCGCGCTCGTGGTCGCGGTCAATCCGTTTCGGATTGTCTTTTTCGTAACGCTCGCCTGCTTTGATACCCATTTCAAAACCCGCTTTAAAAGCAGGGTCTTTCATGCGTTCTTCGAGTTCATCATCTTCGGCTTTTTCTTCCTTGTCCTCGTCTTTAGCTTTTTTTGCTAAATATTCTTCCATGCCTTTACGCTCATGTTCTTTATCGAGTTTTGCGCGTTCTGCTGGATTCTTTTCCAATTCCTCGCCTTTGGATACGCCATCGGCGTAAGTCAATTTTTCGTCCATACCTTCACCGCCTTTTAATTCTAACAGTTTCGCCTTAATGGTATCTTTTTGCGCAGCTTCCAGCCCTGTAAAGAATTTGTCTACAAGGTCATCGATTGAGATATCTGCGTCTACATCCAAGCCAATTTCTCGGGGGTCGTAGCCTTCTACCTGCGCTTCAACAACATTTACAGCCTTTTGCAAGTTAGCTAATACAACTTCTGCTGCTTCAATGCCTAAATCAGCGTCTTTTGCGAAAATAACACGCTGTAAATCAGCTTTGCGGCGTTTAAAGCTTAAAATATCTTTTGAAAGATTTTTCATTTGTTTTTTTTCTCCCTTCGTTGTTTTTTCTATCTCAACAGGTAAACTGTCGGATACAACTACATCACTGCCAGCCCTGCCTTGCGGTACAAGGGCAACGTGATTACCTCGAATATCTCTCATTACAAAATCATATTTTGCGCCCTGATATTCCCCTGCGGTCATATCGGGTGTATAGCGGTAGCTGCAAGATATCTGCTTACAACTTCCGTCCTCGACGGATTTAATCGCCTTTTTATCGGTGATAGATAACGCATTTAATAAATACGGTTCTTCAAAGCGTGCCTCTGTTCCTGTGCTGCCTACCTGATATTCTTTAGGCGGCGCGTCGGCGGTATAGTCGTGGTGTCCCTGCATTAGCGGCAAGCCGTTAAATGTTGGGGCAGCTTTCGCTAATTCTTCCGGGTCACGCAGTCCATAGTAGACACGTTCGGGGTTTAAGCCTAAATCCTGCCAGTTCGGAATTTCACGCCCTAAATACGGGTTTACAGTCGCCTTACTGATTGGGCAGGCGTCAACGTGCATAAATCCGTTTTCGTCTATTCTGCGCGCTGTTATGGCGGCGTCAAACGCTAAAATATTGTTTTCCCGTTCCATATGGTCAGCCCTTTCGTTTTAACTATTTTTATACAAGTGTCTTTATTTGTTATTTTGATTATATCACAGGTTAACTTAATTATTGCTCGTTAGCGAGTAATTCGGTGATATCGGGTCGAAAATCACACCTGCAATATGGCAGTTCTCCCGGTAAAACATTTCTGCCTACATCTTCGTCATAAAGCCCCTCGTCTAAATCAAATGTCTTTCCATTCATTGCAATGTGTGTTTTACGGCTGCTTTTCTCGCCGGGTATATGTATCCATATGCCTTTTTTTATACCGATATCCTTCGTCTGCATAACGTTTAACGCCTGCGTTGCCTTGTTGGTTTGGTCTATGGCTATCAGTTCTGCCCGCCGTTCTGTAACCTTGTTAAGGTCTTTTATGTGCTGAAATATGCTTGCCATATCCCGCCCTTTAAGTGCGCTGTCAATTACAACATTGGTTAATTTATCAAAGTATTTAGGGGCAATACTCTTTATCAAATTTACGTTACTCGCTACCATTTCTTCAAGTAGCGGTTGATGTAAGGCACTAATGTGAAAATCTATCACAATGCCCGCTTTTTTTAGATTAGCCATAAGCCCCGCTTTAGTCTGTTTATCTATCTTACCGATAAACTTGCTGGCTATAGCGTCCAGTTCCTCGGCTTCCCATTCGCTTATATATCTGCCGAAACGCGCTTTTATAGCGTCAATAAGCTGCTGTAAGCGTCTATTGTCGAAATCAACGGGCGCGTCATTCGTTACCATTTCCGACGCTCTAAACAGCTTGTATTTTTCAAGTACAAACTTTAACGCTGCCTTTTCCATTTGTTTTATTAAGCGGCGTATCGAACGGGCGTATTCGTTCTGTATTCCGACGCTGGCAGGTATTCCAGGTATAGTTACCTGTCGCCGCCGTCGTCTGATTTTCGACGCCATACATTAGCCCCCTTTTGTAAGGTTTATGCGGGATTATTTGATATAACCCCGCATTTTTTCCCATTTTACTTATTTTTAATCAATTATTTCGTTTTTTTATTCAACTTCTTTTGGCGGCTTTTCATCTTGGCTCAAAACTTCCCGCTTTTCAGTTAATCCTAACAGTTCGCGTTCTTCCTCGCTTAATTCTTCCTCGGGTACGCTTTCTTCATTGAGGTTGTTAAAACCGCTTTTCGGGTCAGCTTTCAGGCACTCTCTGCCCTCGTCAGGACTGATGACACCATTAGATATATAAATCTGCTGCGTTTCAGCTTTGATTTTGTTTACCGTAGCTATGCTTTCTTCTTTTTCCTCTGATAATGGATTGAAGGTAAAAGTTATTTCGTTGTCTATCTCTCCCCATTCCTGCACTTGTAGTACCTTTAAGACGTATTCTATTTGGTCACGCAGTTGCTTTTCTTGCTGGCTGGCTATGTGGTCGTAGTGGTTATTTAAATCACTTTCACCTGTATTAAATCCGGACGGCGTTAAGCCCCACATTTTTGTTACAGGCTCATTAAAGTAAGCCGCCACTATCTCCATTGCCTGACTTACTATATCCTTTACACCAGCTAACGACGTTGATTTTATATCAATATCTTCCGATTCTTTATCTATCAGCATGACGCCATCATTACTGCGATACTGTACGAAGTTATTTACACGGTTATCAATCTGCGCCCAGTCACCGCCCGAAAAAATCTGCTCGTTAAGATTCGTTTTGAATACTGTTAAACTAAATTTAGTTAACAGCCTTGCTTCTGCTTCTCGGCACTCCGTAAAGTGCGCCACGGCGTCTAATACAATCTGTGCAAGCGGAATACCGAAAAAGTTATATGCCGGGCGTAAAATCGTCGGCAGTTCGTTTTCTTGCACTGGCGGCAGGAAGCGGCTTGCGTCTACCGCTTTGCCCATAACAAACCAATATCGTGGCTTGAAGTAATATTCTTGCAGCGGGTCTGCTGCGTTATATTGACCCGGGGAAAGGTTATACGGCTCTATAACTTTCAAACGCCGCAGTTTTTTACCTCGTAATTCGTTCTTCGTTAAAATTAATGGATTTAGCAGGTTTTCACTGGCGGTGTCGATTCCGTCGAAGTCCATGTATACTAAACTACCGCCATAATACTTACTGATACTTACCGCTTTGCGTAGTGTCGGCAGCAGGTTTATCTTGGTTATTAATTCGTTAAGTCTGTCCAGCTTTGCCTGTTTATCGGTATCAGGGTCATTGTTGCCCTTTGTTGTTAGCGTTATACCCTTTTCTACCATTTCATCAGCAATCATCTCACAGCCTGCCCGAATAAGCCCGTTTTGCGCAAGCCCTGTTAAATAACCGTAGCCTAAAAATTGCGGGTATGCACTCATGCCCATTATAGAGATAGCATGATGTAGCAATGAATGACATTGACCTATAGCAGCGTCATTTGCTTTTTTTGTATCTGCGTCTACCTCTGCTAGCGTAGCTGGCGCACCGTACATTGTTTTGATGTCGGCAAGGGTCGGCACTCTTGGCGTACCTTCTACCGGGTTAATAAGGTTTAATGCTTTCAATCTCGGGTCTTTTCTGATTCGTTCTTTGTTGTTGAAAGCCTGATTTTCGTTGCCGCTATTTTTTCGGGCAGTGTTCAGTGCTTTCTGTCGGATACGTTTCTGCGCGTTTTTGCTGTTGTTCATTTCTTTTCCCCCTATTATATGCGTTTTACTTTCATTGGCGGGTGACTGTTTTCTAATGCGTACCTAACGGCGTCTATAGTATGGTCGTTGCCGTCAGGATAGTTAGCGATATAATTACCATTTCTATCTTTTTTTAGCTCGTATTGGGCGAATTCTCGCGCTGCATTCGGGCAGCGCATAGGGTCTATAACGATTTCTAATAAATCATCTGTCAAATATTTATAGCCCCATTCTCTCGAGCCTTGCCCCTTTTTAGCCGGAATAACATTAATCCCATAGCTTTTTAGGCTCATTAATGTTTCATGCTGGATGTCGCTTACTATAAGCCTGTTGCGTGGATTTTCTTTTTTGATGTGTTCTGCTAACGTCCAGCTAGGGCACCCACGGGCATAGTATTCATTGAAAATATATAGCTTGCGTGCTGCCGTATCTAGGTGCATAGTCATGTACGCCATAGGGTCTATTGATACACCTAAATCAAGCCCACGCTTAATATTATCGAAATGCGATATTTCTTCGTTCGTGATTGGTCGCAGTTTTAAGTTAGTGAATATCTCTCCGCCTGTTCCTGTGACTTCACCTAAATACTCATGTCTAAACCTGCGGGGCTGATATACTGCCATAACTGATGCTTCGTAGAGGAACTGTTTCCCTACCCATTCGGGCGGGGCTTGCAGGTAGTTGCTTTTGTGTAACAGTTTATCGGGTCGAGCTTTCAGTGCTTCGTTGTTCACCCAGCTTTGCATAGACGCAGGCGGATTGTAGGAGTAAAAACACCAAAAACGCTCACCGCCACGCAATACTGATTGCAATACCTTTTCTATTTCTTCGATACCTGAAAATTCTTCTAATTCCTCAAACCATGTGATAGCATAGTAACCTTTTTTTACTTTTACGGACTTGCGTTTTGTGGGGTCGTCCAATCCCCAAAACAATATTTTCTGCCCGGTTTTTTTGTAGATAAACGACGGCGGCGACACTCTAGCTATAAAAAAATCATTTAGCCCCAGCTTTTCTATAGCCCATGCTATTTGTTCGTAAACTGTTGTTTTTATCGTTAATCCAACTTTGCGGAAAACGATAACATTTATAGTCGGGTCTATTAGCATAAGCATGATGATAAATATACTTATAGCCGACGACTTTAGCGAACCACGCCCGCCGCTAAACCAATAATGCGTAAATTCGTGATTCATCACCTGATGATAAACTTTGTAGAAAGCTTTGCCGATACAGTCAGTTAAATTAATCTTTGGCGGGGTCATTTATCTTTTTCGCTAAATCTTCAAAGTTTTGCGCTGCTTTTAGCGCGTCGTCGTAGGTTGGCAATTCACTTTCTTCTGCTGGCTGTTCGGCTGGTACATCAGCGACGATTGTTGGGGCTAAAGCTATAGCTAGAGAGTTTTCTCCAAATAACTTATGGTATTTACCCATATTTTCGCTACCTGCTTTTATAAGCGTGTTTTCCATGATGTAACCGTCGGTATATATCTTTTCCATTTGCCCCGTTTCCTGATTCTTTTTAAGAACGTACTTTTTATATTCTATTGTTTCTTTGACCTTGCCCCGCATTTGGTCTGTATAGCTGCGGATTACTTCTTTGACTTCTGCAATGTCGTCTAATTCGTATTTTGCTCGAAGTTCTTCTACATACTCCTGCACCCACGGGCGGGAAAAAATCATGTATGCCGTGCGCCGGGCTGTTGTTTCTGCAAAGCCTGCGGCTTTTGCGGCTTTATAAAAATTAAAGCATTTTAAATATTCTCTTGCAAACTTTTTTTCACGGTCGTTCGCTACCCGTTTTTCACCAGCTATACGAACAACGGCAGAACGTTTGCGTTTTGGACTAGCCATGTTACGCCCCCCTTGTTTTTGTTTTCATTATAGCACAATCTTTAAAAAAACTATAATTTATCCTGCTTACGTGGTACAATGGTATAAAACGATTAGGGGGGCTAGTATGTCAAAAAAATCCTATACAGAAGCCGAATTGATTGAGGTTTTTAATCTTCCCTGTAGTAATATTCTTGACTTTTTCGACAAATACGAGTGTAAGCGTGTCGTTATTGGGTACCCTTCTATATCTCACGTTATTTACGGATATAACAATCCTGAATATCTGCCCGATATCGCGCATTTAATTGATTATGGCGTCGGAAAAACTGTAATCATAAGCAGCTACGAAACAGGCTCGCCAAGATATCAAGTCTATAACTTTCCTGATAGGCGGCAGGCTATTACTTTTGTAGATGAAGTCGAATATACGTTGTTTGTTCCTATTGATTGTATCTTGAATTTCATAACTCAAAAAATAGGCTTTTGGTCTTATAAGACTACAGTAAATATTCTTGACGATAACGAATATAATATCATTCTTGTAGTTGAAGGGCGCAGGATTGAGCTGACTGACGATAACTTTATGGATAGAGTTTTAATAACTCAAAAAACGCTGCTTATCGAAAATGATTTGATAACAAACGCTAAAAGCGCAGTGGAATATTACCGCAACATTTTTAAAATGTCCCGTCGCTTCGTTGCAGAGATAACAGGTATCCCACTTAAAACGCTTAATGCTTTCAGTTCATCTCCTGACCGTTCAATCTTAAAAACGAATGCGCTCAATGTGTATAAGCTGGCGCAGTTATTCGGGGTAAGCATGGAGCAGCTTTTATTGACTGAATGCGAAATAAACCCTACTAGTAAGGCTTTTTTGGAAAGTAAAGAGGTTTAAGTAATGAATATTGATAACGCATTATATACCCTGAATATCGCGCCTGACGCCCGGCAGTTAACCGTTTTTATCGACGGTGAAGCAATTCCTCAAAGCCGCCCTAAAATCGCCACACGGGGCAAAAATGGTGTTCCCTTGCCACATGCTATAGCATACTACAAGGACGCTTCCATTTACTACCGCCAGCAATGCGAATACTGTATTAAACAAGCTGTTCAAAAGTCAGGTATCTTTTTTAAAGATGTCGCCTTGTTTTGTGAAGTATATATATTTTTGCCTGTCCCTGCGTCGAAAAGTAAGAAGTTTAAACCCGCTGTTGATGTCGGCGCAGAATTTCCAAAAGTCAAGCCGGACTGCGATAACCTTTTTAAAAACATCACAGACGCCGCAGAGGGCTTGGCATTTGATACAGATAGCCGCATTGTTTCGGTGCATATCCACAAGAGGTATACAAGCGGCGCACCGTTCGCTGTGCTGAGGCTTACAGAAGTCAACGAAGAAATAACCGTCCTACCAGCTTTTATCAAATTGCATAGAGAAAGCAAAAAAAGCAGAGGTTAAAACCTCTGCTTTTTTATTTACTGTAAATTGATTCGCCATATAGATTTATTAAATACTTCCGGCAGTATTCTTTCACATCATTGCATTTTTTACCGTGGTGACGTTCTGTGTGGCAGTCCATGCACAGCAGTACACCGTATTCTATTTGGTCGCTTTTTATCCCGTTGTGTTCGTGATGAAACTTTTCTCCGGGGTCTACCCGATTACCGCAGTAAATACATTTATGCTGGTCACGCTGGTGTATCGTTTCATTTAGCTTTGCTAACTTCTGCCCTTTAAGTCGTATGATTTTCGTTTTGGGTATCGGATTCATTATGTTTCCTTTCTGTTATTCTATTTTTTTAGGTTTAATGGCAGTTATTTTCTTGTCTAATATTTCTGTCAGGCAATTTTCGCAAAGCATTTCTATGTACATATCATATTCTTCTATTGTCGTCGGAAAACATTCTTTATTCGTTTTTCCGCATTTTTTGCAGGTCGCTAAACGCTTTTTATTTAAATCTACTAAAATTCCTAACGCCTGACAAGATTCATTGAAAAAATTTATTGCGTTTGCTTCTATTGCGTCTTTAGGATTTAAAGGATCTAAAACTTTTGACGTAGGCAAAAACAGAATACTGTTACATTTTCTGTATTTTTTTAAGCTATCTTTTTCCCTTTCTACACATATGAATTGAAAGCCGTCTATAAATTCGTTGTATTCAAAAATTAAGAAGTCGCCGGGGAATAAATTGTATTGATAGCCTTTATAGTTGAAAAACAGTTGGTTTGATTCTTCGGTAAAAGATGTTTTTATGCTACGTTCAACCTTTAGCATAGTGACTTCGTTTCTTATTTCTTCCGGTATATCCTCTATTGTTATATTAGTGTTTCCTTCCTATTGCCACGCATAAACTTCTGTTATCTCGTAGTATTTTTCGATTCCTGCCATTTTACATATCTCCCTGTTTTTCGATTTCATCTAATGTTTTTTGAATTTCTAAAAGCTCTTGATTTATTTTTACACCTTGTCTTATTAAAGCTTCCTCGCTCCACAGCTCACTCATTTTTTCATTTATTTTTAAAACAAAATCAGTATCACTCATTTCGGAAGGTTTTAATATTGCTGCCATGGCAGTAAGTTGTATTCTTGTATCTATTTT
>OHHS01000184.1_pt1 | contig 42567 bp, 28 predicted proteins | sample 1568161 | NCBI WGS metagenome assembly OHHS01 (sample SAMEA3879519, study PRJEB24766) | human gut metagenome | biome: human-associated habitat; feature: feces | place: USA | collected 1985/1987
GCTCATAACAGAACGTCTAGAGATGCCGCTAACAGCCTCCTTTCCAAGCATCGGCGCATGCACCCCTTGATACAGGCGAACCGGGACCGTTTCCACCCTCGCCTCGTCCCATACATCCGCTTCCACGAAAGAATTAATCAACTGGGCCCCACCTTCCACCAATAAGGAATCCAACTTCCGGGCAGCGAGATGATCTAGCACTTGCCGGATCACCGGGCCCTCGAAATCTATCCGGATATACTCCACGTTCTCCCGGTTTTCCACTTCCTTCTCCGTAAATATTAATGTACGTGAGGAACCATTCAGCAACCGATAAGAATCGGGAATAACGAGCCGGCGATCCAATACGACCCTAACCGGAGAATTACCGGACCAATGGCGCACGTTCAATGAAGGATTGTCCAATAAAGCGGTCCGTGTACCGACCATGATAGCCGCCACCTCCGAGCGAAGTTTATGCACCAAGCGGGAAGTCTCCGGAGAAGACAAAACCGTGACCGGCTCCGACACGTCCGTACGCAAACGATCGATAAACCCATCCTCGCTCTGCGCCCATTTCAAGATAATATAAGGACGGCCTTTCGTTTGTAGCGTCATAAACGCCTTGTTCAACGCACGGGCTTCTTCCTCCATCACGCCTGTGACGACCTCGACACCAGCCTCACGCAACATCCGCACGCCTCGCCCCGACACCTCGGGAAAAGGATCCAAGCAACCGACCACCACCCGTGGAATCCCTTTCCGGATAATCAACTCGGCGCAAGGAGGCGTCTTCCCATAATGAGAGCAAGGCTCCAGACTCACATAAATCGTACTGTCTTTCAACAAAGACTCGTCTTTCACGGAAGCGATAGCATTCACCTCTGCATGCGCCTCCCCACATTTCCTGTGAAATCCCTCACCGATAATACGGCCCTTATGCACAACCACCGCGCCAACCATCGGATTCGGACTGACATTTCCCCTCCCTCCTTTAGCCAACTCGATGCAACGAGCCATGTATTTCTCTTCAACCTCTACCATAATCTTTGCATATAAACGGTTTTTACACTACTTTCGCGATAAAACAAGAGTAAGATATGACTGAGACCATCGCCTACATCCGAAATTCCCTCAAAGATATTTATCCTCCCGGCGAAGCCCAAGCGCTCGTCCGGCTCATCATGGAACGTGTTTGCGGCCTTTCTACCCATCAACTCCTGTTAGGCAAAGGTAAAGAATTATCTGATACGGAGAAATTTAAAATCAAGGAGATTGTAGAAGGACTGCGTTTATACAAGCCCATACAATACTTATTAGGCATAGCGGATTTTTACGGGATGGAGTTTAAGGTGACGCCGGACGTATTGATTCCCCGCCCGGAAACCGCCGAGTTGGTCGAGCGGATCATCACGGACTACCGAGGCCAAGCCCCTCGTATATTAGATATTGGTACGGGAAGCGGCTGTATCGCTATTTCCTTGGCGAAACATCTTCCGAAGGCTGAGGTAGCGGCGGTAGATATATCGCCCGAGGCACTTGCCGTGGCCGAGGAGAACGCCCGACTGAATCAAGTTTCCGTATCTTTCCTCGAATTGGATATCCTTTCCGAAGGTTATCCCAGTTTCATGCAAGGAAAACTAAAGTTTCACGTAGAAGAAACAAAAGTTTCACGTAAGGAAAACAAAAGTTTCACGTACATGAAACCAAAATTCCATACGGAAGAAACCGCTGTTTCTCCTATAGGCAACTTCAATTGCATCGTCAGCAACCCTCCTTATATAATGGATAAGGAGAAAGCGACCATGGAAGCGAACGTTTTGGAGAACGAGCCTCACATGGCCTTGTTCGTTCCCGATGACGATCCGCTTCTCTTTTACCGGGCCATCGCCCGCTTCGGACAAAGGCATTTGGTGGAAGGCGGGCATCTTTACTTCGAGATCAACGCCCTTTGCGGAAAAGAGACCGTAGCGATGCTACGTCAAGAGAATTACACCGAAGTCGAATTAATACAAGATTTATACGGAAAAGACCGTATCGTAAAAGCAAAAATATGAAAGAGATAACCGAACCCGAGATGTTGCACCGGGCAGCCGCCTATTGCTCCGCCGCCGAACGCTGCATACAAGACGTACAGAAAAAGATCGATGCCGCCGGACTTCCTCCCGACGCCTCCGAGCGTATCATCGCCCGATTGCTAAAAGAGCGGTTTATCGACGAATCCCGTTACACCCGTTTCTTCGTGAACGATAAGCTACGGTTCAATAAATGGGGACGGGTAAAAATAGGCTACGAGCTTTATAAGAAAAACATCCCCTCCCCGATCCGGGAAGAATCGCTCGCCGCCATCGACGAGGGAGAATACCGCTCCATCTTACTCGATTTACTAAAAAGCAAAAAGAAATCGACCAAAGGAAAAGACGAGCGGGACCTATTCAACAAGTTACTCCGTTTCGCCGCCGGACGAGGTTTCGAAAGCCGGATCACGTTGGATTGCCTAAGCCAATTATTCAAAGGAACAGACTGCGAGGATTATGCCGACGACATGGAATAATCTGCTCAACCTGTTTTTCCCAAACTTATGTAAAATATGTAAACGACCACTCGTCGAGGGAGAAGAACAAATTTGCCTGAAATGCCTATGCGACCTGCCGCACACGGGATATCATCGACAGGCGAACAACCCCGTCGAGCAACTTTTTATCGGAAAAGACCGGATCGAATATGCCACCGCTTATCTACGATACGAGAAAGGCGGAAAAGTACAAAGCCTGATACACTCGCTCAAATACCATGATAATAAAGAGCTGGGCTATCTACTCGGACGGCAGATAGCGAGAGAGCTCCAAGCGGATCACAGCCCGATATGTACCGTAGACCTCCTTATCCCCGTTCCCCTGCATCCCCGCAAAAAACGGCAAAGAGGTTACAACCAGTCCGAATGGATCGCTTCCGGCATCCGTTCCATATGGGATATCCCCATCGATACGCAAAGTCTGGCCCGCACCACCCACACAAGCACCCAAACTCGTAAGGCCATTTACGACCGCTGGTTAAATGTATGTTCTATTTTTAATGTCATTCATCTGGAAAGCTTAAAAAACAAACATATCCTGCTCATAGACGACGTGATCACAACCGGAGCCACGATTTCCGCTTGCGCAAAGGCTTTATCAGGGATTCCGGGCATACGCATCAGCATTTTAGCCCTATCTGTCGCATAAATATTAATAAAAAATTAACGTACGATATTCAAGGTAATGTCATTCAGTTTATCTATTTTTGCAAACTGATATAAATATAGGATTGTATGAAAACACTGGAAAGTTTAGTAGCAGAAAAATTATTAAAGATTAAAGCCGTAAAGTTGCAACCGGCCAATCCGTTTACTTGGGCATCCGGCTGGAAATCTCCGATCTACAATGACAACCGAAAGACTCTTTCTTATCCGGTCGTTCGTAGCTTCATTAAATTGGAGTTGGCTCGTGTGATTAGTGAAAAATTCGAGAACGTAGATGCCATTGCCGGTGTTGCTACAGGCGCGATCGCTCAAGGTGCTTTAGTAGCCGATTTATTAGGATTGCCATTCGTATACATCCGCTCTACGCCAAAGGATCATGGATTGGAAAACCTTATCGAGGGAGAATTGAAACCGGGTTCTAAAGTAGTGATCATCGAGGATTTGGTATCTACCGGAGGTAGTAGCTTGAAAGCCGTACAAGCCGTACGTAACTTTGGTTGCGATGTCGCGGGTATGGTAGCTATCTTTACCTATGGATTCCCTGTAGCGGAAGCCGCTTTCAAAGACGCTAAAGTAACATTGACTACATTGAGTAACTACGACGCTGTCTTGGAAGAAGCTGTCCGTACGCATTACATCGATGAGTCTGAGATCGCGGTTCTTCAGGAATGGCGTAAAGATCCGGCTAGCTGGGACCCGAAATAAGTAATAAACAAAAAAACACTCAATGACTGAAGAATTTGTGAGTGAGGTCAAACAGATCCCACACAATGATGAACGTATCTTCACGATGTTGTCCGATCTTTCCAACTTGGAACGTATCAAGGATCGCATCCCGCAAGATAAAATAAAAAATTTTGAGTTCGACAGCGATACCTGTAGTTTCGCTGTCGATCCCGTTGGTAAGATTACCTTCCAGATCGTAGAAAGAGAGCCGAATAAATTAATCAAGTTCACGACGACCAACTCTCCTGTTCCCCTTTTCTTGTGGATACAATTGAAACAGGTGGCCGAGGACGACACACGGTTAAAAATCACGGTTCGTGCCGATCTGAATCCGTTCTTGAAACCAATGGTATCGAAACCTTTGCAAGAGGCTGTGGATAAAATCTCGACCGTTATCGCCTCCTTGCCTTATTAATTCCTTTTTCATTATGGCTCAGAAACTTTGGGAAAAAAATGTACAGGTAGATCATGAAGTAGATATCTTCACGGTAGGTAAGGACCGTGAGATGGATCTTTACCTCGCTAAATATGACGTATTAGGCTCTATGGCGCATATCACGATGCTGGAAAGTATCGGTTTGTTGACCAAAGAGGAACTAAACGTCTTATTAGCAGAATTACGGAATATATACGCCGTAGCGGATCGTGGAGAATTCATCATCGAGGAAGGCATCGAGGATGTGCACTCGCAGGTGGAACTCATGCTTACACGCCGTTTGGGCGATATGGGCAAGAAGATCCATAGCGGGCGTTCCCGCAATGATCAGGTTCTATTGGATCTGAAACTTTTCACCCGTTCGCAAATACAAGAATTGGTTGAGTTGGTTTCCGGCTTGTTCGACGTTTTGATCTCCCAGAGTAACCGGTACAAGGATGTACTGCTTCCCGGATATACGCATCTACAGGTAGCTATGCCCTCTTCGTTCGGACTTTGGTTCGGCGCTTATGCGGAGAGCTTGGTAGATGATTTGCAACTTATGCAAGCCGCATACCGTATTTGCAACCGTAACCCGCTGGGTTCCGCCGCCGGATATGGTTCATCCTTCCCGCTAAACCGCCAGATGACTACGGATTTATTAGGTTTCGACTCGCTGGACTACAATGTGGTATACGCCCAGATGGGACGTGGCAAGATGGAACGCACCGTAGCTTTCGCTATGGCGGGTATCGCCGCTACGCTTTCCAAGTTAGCGTTCGACGCTTGTATGTTCAATAGCCAGAACTTTGGCTTCATCAAACTGCCGGATCAGTTCACGACCGGCTCCAGTATCATGCCGCATAAGAAGAATCCGGATGTATTTGAGTTGACACGTGCCAAATGCAATAAGCTTCAAGGCTTGCCTCAGCAAATCATCTTGATCAGCAATAATCTTCCTTCCGGTTACTTCCGGGATCTCCAGATCATCAAGGAAGTCTTCCTACCGGCTTTCGACGAGCTGAAGGATTGCTTACGCATGGTAACTCATATGATGCGTGAGGTGAAAGTGAACGAGCATATATTGGACGATGATAAATATTCTCTATTGTTTAGCGTGGAAGAAGTGAACCGCCGTGTCTTGGCCGGAATGCCTTTCCGTGACGCTTATAAGCAAGTAGGTTTGGATATCGAGGCCGGTAAATTCGTTCCTTCGAAGAGCGTTAACCATACACACGAAGGCAGTATCGGTAATCTATGTAACGAACCAATCGCCACCATGATGCGTAGCGTGATAGGTTCTTTCTCTTTCGAACGGATGAACGAGGCTGAAAAGAAATTGATCCATGGATAAGATAAGACGGATATTTCCACTTTTGATCTTGTTTACGCTATTATCTTGCGCAGATACGATAGAGACTCGCATTCCCTATCGTGCGGTCTATCTGGAACTAGATCTGACTTATCAAGATAAAGCGTTGAATGCAATACAGGCTTATAAGATCTACACCTCTAAAGATGTAGACCAAGCTGGCGAGCAAACAGGGTTTGGAGGCGTATTGGTCTATCATGGATTGTCCAGTAACGGAACTGGAGCATTCTTCGCGTTCGATGCCGCTTGTCCTCATGAGGCATCCGCTAATGTCATCGTAGATGTGGACGAATCTGCCGTATACGCCATTTGTCCGAAATGCGGTAGTAAATTTGAACTTTTAAACGGTATCGGCAATCCGGTGGAAGGACCTTGCGCTGAGGAGAAACAAGCCCTCAAACAATATGTCGTCGATACAAACGGTAATAAAATTTACATCCATAATTAAATTTTTCACCGAAAATGTTTGGTAGTATAAATATTTGTACTACCTTTGCACTCGCAAAAGAGAAACAAACAATGCGGAAGTAGCTCAGTTGGTAGAGCATAACCTTGCCAAGGTTAGGGTCGCGGGTTCGAGTCCCGTCTTCCGCTCAACTCTTAGAGAAGAGGTGGATGCTCGAATGGTGGAATCGGTAGACACGAAGGACTTAAAATCCTTTGGCCATTGCGGCTGTGCGGGTTCAAGTCCCGCTTCGAGTACGATCTAATTTAATTGCGGAAGTAGCTCAGTTGGTAGAGCATAACCTTGCCAAGGTTAGGGTCGCGGGTTCGAGTCCCGTCTTCCGCTCGCTTCCAAAAGGCCTCGCTGTTCGAAAGAATAGCGGGGCTTTTTATTTCTAAAATATAATCGTATCTTTATCTTCAATTAAAGTGAGGGTTATGGAATTACGTACTGCGAATGTTACCCGATATATCATGCCTCTGCGGGAAGGCGGATCATTGCCTGCTTTAGCGGAGGCGGACGATGAGTTTAAATATGTCGTTAAGTTCCGGGGAGCCGGACATGGGACAAAAGCCTTGATAGCCGAGTTGATCGGAGGTGAGATCGCTCGTTGCTTGGGTTTCCATGTACCGGAATTGGTCTTCCTGAATCTTGACGAGGCTTTCGGGCGGTCGGAAGGTGACGAGGAGATACAAGACTTACTACAAGCAAGTCAAGGGCTCAATCTGGGATTACATTTTTTATCGGGAGCCTTGACTTTCGATCCGGTAGTCAATCGTGTAGATCCCAAACTCGCCTCACAAGTCGTATGGCTCGATGCTCTTTTGACAAATATAGACCGCACGGTCCGGAATACGAATATGTTGATATGGAATAAAGAACTTTGGCTCATCGATCATGGAGCTTCCTTATTTTTCCATTTCTCATGGGTAAATTGGCAAAAACATGCGATCGGCCCTTTCATCCATATCAAGGATCATGTATTATTGCCACAAGCGACGCTGCTGGAGGAAGTAAACAAAGATTTCAAACGTATCTTAACGGAAGAGAAAATTCGTGAGATCGTAGGTCTAGTACCCGACGATTGGTTGCATTGGAACGATAGTCCCGGTACGCCTCAAGAGATACGTGATGTATATATCCGGTTCTTAATTGACCGAATCGCCCATTCTGACACGTTTATAAATGAAGCTCGACATGCAAGACAAACACTTATATGAATATGCCGTAATCCGTATCGTACCGAAAATCGAACGGGAGGAGTTTATCAATGTAGGCCTTATCATGTTCTGTAAACGGCCTAAATTCATCAAGGCTCGCTATCATGTAGACGAGGAGAAACTTCGTCTGTTCACATCAGATATAGATAAGGAATCTTTGTGTACGAATCTCCACGTTTTCGATAAGATATGTTCCGGCGCAAAGGATGGAGGTCCTATAGCCAGCCTAGATATTCCGGAGCGCTTTCGTTGGCTTACCGCCATAAGAAGTGCCTCTATCCAAACCTCGCGTCCACATCCCGGTTTTTCCAACGATCTAGAACAGACATTTGAGAGATTATTTCAAGAATTAGTCTTATAGATAATAAACATAAATCTCCGTATCACGATAAAAGAAAAAAGACGGATCGTCCAAACAACCCGTCTTTCCTTATAGAACTAATAGATATTATACTTATCCTCTTAAGTCCGCATCCATAGCGGCGGCAGCCTTACGACCGTCTCCCATCGCCAGAATCACGGTAGCTCCACCACGAACGATGTCACCACCGGCATACACATCGCCTAAAGCGGAGCGCATACTGTCTTCCTCCACTACGATCGTACCCTTCTTGCTCACCTCCAAGCCTCCAAAGGCACGGGGTATTAATGGATTCGGAGATACACCGACGCTAACGATCACCTCATCCACATCGATTGTTTCGATAGCTCCCTCGATAGGTACCGGACGACGGCGACCAGAGGCATCCGGCTCGCCCAATTCCATCTTCTGCAAACGCATCTGTTTCACACGGCCTCTTTCATCACCTATATATTCGATCGGATTATGAAGCGTCAAGAACTCCACACCTTCTTCCTTCGCATGTTTCACCTCTTCCAGACGGGCAGGCATCTCCTCCTCGCTACGACGGTAGACGATCATAGCACGCTCAGCACCCAGACGGCGGGCAGTACGGACAGAGTCCATAGCTGTATTGCCACCTCCGATCACGGCCACCTTCTTCCCTTGTAGCACCGGCGTATCACTTTCCGGATTCGCCGCATCCATCAAGTTTACACGGGTCAAATACTCGTTGGACGACATCACGCCCACAAAGTTCTCACCCGGAATGTTCATAAAATTAGGCAGACCGGCGCCACTTGCCACGAACACGCCCTTAAAGCCATCCGCATGCAAATCATCATAACTGATCGTCTTGCCCACGATACAATCTTTCTCAAACTGTACGCCCATCTTCCGAAGGCCATCAATCTCCACGTCCACGATCTTATTCGGTAGGCGGAACTCCGGGATACCATATTTCAATACACCACCGATCTCATGCAATGCCTCGAACACAGTCACATCATATCCACGCTTCGCCATATCTCCGGCAAAAGACAATCCGGCAGGACCGGAACCTACCACGGCAATCTTGATACCGTTCTTCTCCGCAATCTCCGGAACCGAGATATTACCGCTCTCACGTTCGTAATCAGCGGCGAAACGTTCCAAGTAGCCAATGGCAACCGCTTCCTTACCCATTTTCAAATGGATACACTTGCTCTCACATTGTTTCTCCTGCGGACATACACGACCGCAAACAGCGGGCAGGGCACTTGTCTCCTTCAAAGTCTTAGCTGCCTCCAAGAATTCCCCACGCTCGATATTCTTGATAAAAGTAGGTATATTGATATTTACCGGACATCCCTGCATACAAGTAGGATTCGGACAATCCAGACAGCGCTCGGCCTCTTGCATAGCCTGTTCTTTTGTCAAACCTAAGTTAACTTCCTCCAAACGGGTACGACTCCGGTATTCCGGGTCCAACTCGTTCATCTTCACACGGGGGATATCCGCACGTTCTTTATTTTTCTTGCTTTTGCGAAGTGCCTCCCGCCAAGGTTCGGCACGACGAGCAGCGATTAATTCTTCTGTTGTCATGATTCAATTACGTGGTTTCGTTATTTCTTCTCTATATCCTTATAAGCGCCGAGACGCATGATCATCTCATCAAAATCCACTTGATGAGCATCGAACTCCGGTCCGTCCACACAAACGAACTTGGTCTTCCCGCCTACCGTGATACGGCAAGCTCCGCACATACCCGTTCCGTCCACCATGATCGTATTCAAGGAAGCTACGGTAGGAATCTCGTATTTCTTTGTAAGAGCGGAAACGAATTTCATCATAATGGCCGGACCGATCGTAACGCATAAATCCACCTTCTCCCGGTTGATCACGCTCTCCACGCCATTCGTCACCAAGCCTTTCGTACCCAGAGAGCCATCATCCGTCATGATAATTACCTCATCCGAGTTTTGGCGCATCTGCTCCTCAAGGATTACCAAGTCCTTGGTACGGGCCGCCAATACGACGATCACACGATTTCCCGCCTTATGGAAAGCCTCCACGATCGGCAACAACGGAGCGACACCTACGCCACCACCGGCACAAACAACCGTTCCAACCTTCTCGATATGGGTAGCCTGCCCTAACGGACCCACCACATCCGTGATATAGTCACCCTCGTTCAATTCACAGATCTTACGGGATGAGCCGCCTACCGCTTGGATCACCAAGGTGATGGTACCTTTCTCGGTATTCGCCCCGGCAATGGTAAGAGGTATACGTTCGCCTTTTTCGCCAACCTTCACGATCACGAAGTGACCGGCCTTGCGGGAGCGGGCGATCAAAGGAGCCTCGACTTCCAGCTTCACCACGTTGGCTGAGAAATGTTCTTTACTTACAATCTTATTCATTATAATCGCTACTGTTGATAGTTTGTCTTGTTTTGCTGGCAAAAATAAGATAAAAAAGTGAATATAGCCCTATTTTCCTTAACAAAAGGCTTTATTCAAACAAACCTTCATCACGCACTAACATCAAAATAGCGGAATGAGGAACAATCAAGAACTTCTCGTCATTAAAATTGATCTCGTAAGCGGCATTTTGCAAATAGACAGCCAAATCACCTTCACGGGCTTGAAGCGGCAAGTATTGCACCTCCTCCCCTTTCTTTTTCTCCCAGACCTCATGCTCCTCAGATTGAGAAGGCAACGGATATCCGGGCCCCGTCTTTATGATATAACCCGCTTGTATCTTCTCCCCTTGTTGAACCGAGGGAGGCAGATACAATCCGGTCTTAGTCTGGCTCTGTGGATTCTTAGGCTTGATCAATACTTTATCGCCTATCATCAGAAATTTATCGATGTCTTTTTGATCTATGGATAGTTGCATGATTATAAGATGTTAAATTTTTATTTCGCGAACTTACGGAAAGTTTACCGAACAAAAAACCCTGTTCATCGAATAATTCCGCCAGTTCACTGATTCTATTTTTTATACTTCTCTCCTTGATTTACATTTGCACCGTTAGGACTTGTGAAAGCCCTAACAAACCGGTTCATCATACAGACCGGCAGAATAGGTAAACATTAAAGAAAAGGACACCTGCCGGTGTCCTTTTTCTTTGCCCAGACGGATAAAAAACAAAAGAATTCCACCAAAAGTTGTTCGCCGATTAAAAAGGCTTTTTCACCGAATAGATAAAGGCATTCATTGATTTTTATTGGTCTTCGTCTAAACAAACCTTAATATTGCCTCAGTTTACTAGACTTTATTAACCTATTTATTATGAAACACAGACATGCGATCTTTAAAAGCAGGCTAGGATTGGCCTTATGCTTTTTATTGGCAGGCGGTGCTATCATACCGCAAAGTTCCGTATTAAAAGCGGAAACCTCCGTTACGCAACAATCCCGGAAAATAACGGGTACGATCACCGACGCTAAAGGAGAGCCCCTATTAGGTGTTAACGTAGTCGTAAAGGGTACCACGAACGGAACGATCACCGATCTGGATGGTAAATACGTATTAGAAGTAGAGCCGAATGCCATTCTGGTCATCTCTTACATCGGGTACGTAACTCAACAAACACCTGCAAGCGGGAACGTCATGAACATTACCTTAAAGGAAGACACCCAAAATCTAGACGAGGTAGTCGTTGTCGGTTACGGTACCCAACAGAAAAAGGACATCACAGGTTCCGTAGCGGTTATCGATACCGAAGAGCTATTGGCGTCTTCCGGTTCTTCCGCCACACAACAGTTGCAAGGTAAAGCGGCGGGCGTAAACATCGGTACCTCCGGTGCTCCCGGTTCAGCCACGATGGTACGCATCCGAGGTATTAATTCCATCAATGACAACGGACCTTTGTATGTTATCGATGGCGTATCCACTCGTGACCAAGACCTAAGCTCTATCAATCCCAATGACATCGAGAGTATGCAAGTATTGAAAGACGCCTCTTCCGCTGCGATCTACGGAGCGCAAGCAGCGAATGGCGTCATTTTGATCACGACCAAGAAAGGGACAAAAACGGGACAACCGAGATTAACCTATGACGGATATTACGGTTTCTCTAAAACAGGTAAACGCTATGACGTCTTAAACGCTTATGACCGTATTGATGTTGAATGGCAAGCCTCGAAAAACAATCTGGACCTAACGGGAGCTAGCGCCAACGGAGAATTACCTTACCACCAGCAATTTGGAAGCACTTCCGACTCTTGGGTTAATCATCTCCCTAATTACATGACCGTAACCGGCGCCGGTGGTAGCACCTCCATCGATCCTAGCGATTACGATCAAGTGAACAACGTTGTCTATGCGCCCGTAGGCGATACGAACTGGTGGGATGAGATCAGTCAACTTGGTTGGATGCAGAATCATCAGCTATCCTTGTCTGGAGGTACCGATAAAGGGCAATACACCATGAGCATGAACTATTTCGACCAGCAAGGTACCGCTATCGAATCTTATTTCACACGCTATCAAGCACGTGCTAATTCGTCGTATAACGTCCGCCCATGGTTGCGATTCGGAGAGAACCTAACTTATAGTTTTAGCAAAAACAACGGACTTAGCTTCTCAGGTACAGAGTCCAACATCTACTCATGGACTTATCGGGCCTCTCCTTATGTACCGGTTTATGACTATGCGGGCAATTATGCAGGCTCCTTATTCGCCGGGACCGGCAATTTCCAGAATCCTGTAGCTATTCGTGAAAGGAATAAGGATAATTATGCCACTACCCAACGTATATTTGGCAACGTATATGGAGAGGCAGACCTATGGACTGGACTGACTTTTAAAACAAACTTCGGTATCGATTATCGTAATGACTATTCTTACTCGATGACTAAAAACAACCCGGAGTTCTCCGAGTCCGGCGGTCAAAATAACTTTTACGAAAGTAATTACTTTAATTATCGTTGGGTTTGGACCAACACGTTATCTTTCAGCCGGACATTCAATGAGATCCATTCCTTGAACATCTTATTGGGAACAGAGGCTATTCGGGACGGTTTAGGCAGATCCCTCAACGCACGTAGATATAACTATTTATTCGAAGACAATACCAATACATACACCTTGGATATGGGCGAGAACAATAGCCAACGTACCAACTCTTCCACTTACAATGGAGAATTCGCGCTATTTGGTATGTTTGCCCGTGCAGACTATGGATATAAGGATAAGTATCTATTAACCGGTATTATCCGCCGGGACGGTGTTTCCCGTTTCTCGGAAAATAATCGTTACGGAGTCTTTCCATCTATCTCCGCCGGTTGGCGTATGTCAGAGGAGGCATTTATGGAACCAAGCCGAGATTGGCTGGACGACTTAAAGATACGAGCCGGTTACGGCGTCACGGGTAACTCAGAGATTCCTGTCGCGACTAATTTCGCCAATTTGTTCACGACCAGCACCTCCTATACGAATTACGACATGACCGGAGCGAACAATAGCGAGACAACCGGATTCCGCCTCAGTACCTACGGTAACACTGATACGAAATGGGAAATGACCAAGATGGTCAACTTGGGTCTGGACGCAACCTTCCTGAATGGTAAATTCAGCGGTTCATTCGAATGGTATACGAAGAAGACATCCAATATGTTGATACAAGCGGCCTACACCTCGATGGCCGGAGAATCCGGAAGCCCCTATATCAACTTCGGAGATATAAAGAACACCGGTTTCGACTTCATGTTTAATTACCGTGACCGAAAAGGAGACTGGGCATGGGATCTATCCTTGAATTTATCCCATTATAAAAATGAGGTCTTGAAACTCGCGGAAGCTGACGATTATTCTCTATGGGCTAGCGGTACGCGCATCGAAGGATACGTAACCCGTACGACAAAAGGACATGCCGTGTCTGAATTCTGGGGGTTGAAGCAAAATGGTTTTTATGAGTCCGTAGCCGATGTTATGGCAACCAAGCCATTCGGACAAAGTGATATCACAGAGGCAGACGCTGCCGCTTATGTCGGCCGCTTCCGTTTCGAGGACTTGAACGGAGACGGCAAATTGGATGATAGCGACCGGACCTTTATCGGCTCTCCTCATCCGGACTTAACCGGAGGCCTCAACGCCACGTTAACATGGAAAAACTGGGACTTTACTATGTTCTGGAACTTCTCTATCGGCAATGACTTATATAATAACACAAAATATTTTACCGATTTCTGGACTTTCAACGGTAATAAATCCTCACGCCTCAGAGATCAATCATGGACATTGAATGGCGATAACAGTAATGCTATCCTTCCTATGCTGAATACGGAAGATAACTATTCCGGAGCTTATTCTAGCTCTTATTACGTAGAAGACGCCTCCTTCTTACGCCTGAAAAATCTCGTATTGGGATATTCCTTGCCTAAGGAATTACTCAAGAAGGCTGGTATCCAGAATCTCCGCCTGTATTTACAAGCCGAGAATATCCTTACGATCACCGGATATACAGGCTTAGACCCAGAGTTTACCAACGCTTATTTACGGCAAAGCGATTCTGACAACGATGGAGCCGGACGTGTAGACTTAAAAAGAGGAGTCGATATGGGAGGCTGGCCTACAACCATGCGGTTCTTATTGGGCGTGAATTTTACTTTCTAAATCCATTTTATAATAAAAACGACTAGTATGAGACATAAAATATTAATAGTAAGCGCAGCTACTTTATTTACCTTGAGTTCTTGCGGTGAAGATTTCCTGTATAAAGCTCCTCAAGGCAGTATTGACCAAGAAGCATTAACAAATGCTGAAGGGGTTGAGTTATTGGTGGTCAACGCTTATGCCGGTTTGACCCGGCCGACCGGATATGACAATATGTTCAATTGGGTATTCGGTGGTGTATACGGAGGTGACGCTAATAAAGGCTCCGAATCCAATGACCAATCCGTATTGAACTCCGTAGAGACGTATGCCGTCACGGCCACAAACGACTATTTACAGAATAAGTGGAAAGACGCATATTATGGAGCACAACGTTGCAACTTAGCACTCAATGTGATGAAAGAAGCGGCAGACATGGATGAGACAACCAAGGCCTACCGGACCGCGGAGCTAAAATTCTTACGTGCCCTATTCATGTTCGAAGGGGTAAAGATTTTTGGACCGACCGGCATGCCCTATATCGACGAGACGATCGCCGCTGAAGAAAATGACCCGAAAGTTCATAACGGTACGGACATCTATCCTAATATTTTAGCAGACGTAGAAGCGGCCATCGAAGGATTACCCGAAAAACAGACCGAAGTGGCACGCCCTACGAAAACAGCGGCAAAAGCGTTAAAGGCTAAAATACTAATGCAACAAGGTGATATGACAGCCGCCAAACCGATCTTGGCCGATATTATCGCAAACGGATTAAGCCCTAAAGGAGAGAGATTAGCCTTACAAGATGATCTGGACGCAAATTTTAACGCAACTACCGAAAATGGGAAAGAGTCTATTTTTGAGGTACAATTCTCTGTCGGAGCCAATAATAACGGGAATTACGGATTTTTACTGAATTATCCTCATAACACAGGCCCCGGTGGATGTTGCGGATTTTATCAACCCTCTTACGAACTGGTAAACTCATTCCAAGTAGACGAAAACGGACTTCCTTATCTTGACGGAGAGTACAGAAATAAAAAATCCGTAACAGAACGTGTTACCGATTATGATTACATCTCTAAGAATGATAAAACAATCGCCGTGGACCCTCGTTTAGATTTCGCCGTAGGACGTATGGAGATTCCCTATAAAGATTGGGGATTGCCTGCTAATGATTGGATACGAAATGTAAGTAGCGGTGGTGTATTCCTACCGAAAAAGCATGTCTATAGCAAAGCGGAACAGGATGCCGGATTAGCAGGCTCCACCTATTCATCCGGCTGGGCTCCCGGTTCTGCCATGAATTTACAATATCTATGCTTACGTGATTGTAAATTGTTATACGCGGAATGCCTAGCGAACGACGGAGAATTAAGTGCCGCCATGCAGCAAGTAAACGATATCCGTGAACGTGCAGCCAAACCGGACAATATCATTTATCTGGAAGACGGAACGCCTGCCGCCAATTATTTAGTGAAACCTTATCCATCCAGTCACGCCGCATTCAGCAACAAGGAAACTTGTATCAAGGCGATTCATATGGAACGTAAGCTGGAACTTGCGATGGAAGGACAACGATTTTTCGATCTGGTTCGTTGGGGAGGTGATTATATGAACAAGGAATTGACGGCATATATAAATTATGAGAAGCAATACCTAACTAAATTCTATGGTGTATCCGCTCCAACCGCTTCTAAGACGATGTTCCCGCTTCCCGAGACAGAGATCCAGACCGCAGGAAACGATGAGAACGGCCAAGCTTATCTGGTACAAAATGATGCTTGGAAATAGTCCAATCTCATCCTTCTTATAAACAGAAAGGCGGGCTTCCCGAAAGAAAGTCCGCCTTCACGATTCTTTGTATCTACATTAAATAGAACGTCCCTTGAACACATTCGACTCGCTTGAAGGATAGAGATTTCCCGTAAAGGATATACGGTTGCTATTAAAGTTAGGCGATACCGTGGCAGTACATTTATTCGTACCTTTTGCCATACGGAACGTAACCCTAGCGGATACCGCTACACCCTGCACATTCATCTCGTACATAACGTTTCCTTTTTTGTCAGTCTTCATCTGTACACCGGAAGTTGTTCCATCAACCGTTATACCTCCTATTCCGTTAGGACCGGCCGCCGGAGTATTAAACGCTAACTGAATGGTAGCCTTCTCACCCTTCACCGAAACGAAGTTCGTGTTCGGAGTAACATAAACAAAACTACCGCGCTTAAACTCTATACGATCCGCTTCCAATACGAAATCCTTATTCTTCAAAGCTTGCACCGCTTGTTCAAACAATGCGTTAGCCTCGGCTTCCTCCGCAGCTTTCTTCGCTGCCTTCTCTGCTTTCTTTGCTTCTTTCTCGGCCTGCTTCGCAGCTTTCTCTGCTGACTTGTCCTGCTGTGCCATCATCGACCCTGCACCAAATAATAAAACGGCGAGCAATAATACAATCTTCTTCATATTAACTCATTTTTAAAGGTTTGTCTATAAAAGTACTTTTATACATACAATAAAAATACAATTAACATCGACATAAGTTCATCTTTAACCCTTATTTTTCACGTTTTTAACATGATACCATAAAAAGCCCCATGCGGTTACCGCCGCGATGAAATCGGAGAAAGGTTGCGCTAGCCAAACGCCATCCAATCCCCAGATCGGAGGAAATAGCAGAATAGCCGGTATCAGGAATAAAACCTGCCGACTTAGACTCAGAAACATCGCTTTCCATGCGACACCGATACTTTGAAAAAACTGGCTGATCGTAATCTGGGAACCGACAACGAAAAAGACCAGCATCGTCAGACGTAACCCATTATCCGTAATCGACACCAATTCGGCATCCGTCGAGAATACGCTAACGATCAGTCTCGGGAATAATAAACTGACGATACATCCTACCCCTGTAATCAAGGTCGATACTATAATAGACAACCGCAAGGTAGCCAATACCCGGTCATGATGCCCAGCGCCATGATTAAACCCGACAATCGGTTGCATCCCTTGGGCGATACCGATAATCAACATAACCAGCAGCATGGCGATACTGGAAATAATACCGCTGGCACCAATCGCCAAATCGCCTCCATTCTCTTTCAACGCATGGTTCATGATCACCACAACCACACTGCCCGCCAGCTGCATGGAAAATGGAGACATGCCGATCGTAAATATATTCCAAATAATGGAACCTTTCAACCGGAAATATTTCGTATGGAAACGTACAATACTATCCTTGCTGATAAAATGACTCATCACGAAAGCGGCACCGGCGGCCATGGAGATCACCGTAGCGATAGCGGCACCCTGTATCCCCATATCCAGCCAGAAGATAAAGATCGGGTCTAGGATCACGTTCAATACGGCACCGATCATCATCGTGAACATCGCCTTTTTCGGATATCCGGAAGCACGCATCACGGCATTAAAGCTAAAGCTTAATGTAGCCAGCAAATTACCCGGGATAGCGATATATAAATAGTCTTTCGCATAAGGTATCGTCTGCTCGCTTCCTCCGAACCACGTTAACAAATCATCCAAGAAAATCATACTGGGGATAATCGTCAAGGCTCCGATAATGAATGTCAAAGTGAAAGCGTTTCCTAATACGTTATCTGCCAGATCATTCGCCTTACGGCCTAGATGAATGGAGACCCTTGTAGCGGCTCCCGCACCGATCAACATTCCAAATGCCTGCATAAAGAGTAGTATCGGGAAAGTCAAAGTCAATCCGGAGATAGCTAGCGCACCCACTCCTTGTCCGATAAATATACGATCTACGATATTATAAAGAGCATTAACCATGGTCCCGATAACGGCGGGAATCGCGTAATGTACCAACAAACGGCCTATATTCTCATTTTCCAGCCGCCATGTAATCTCATTTGACATATATAACTTATGATTTATGAATTATGATTGAGATCATCTCCGCCACACTTCCTACGATTCTCGTGCCCTCTTCCGCAGGGAACTGAATACGCAGGCTATCCGGAGCATTACAATAAACACTTATATAATCCTCGCTAACCGACGAGGGCTTAAAGCCATTCCGGATCAAGGCATTCCCAACCCAATAAGAAGTCATAAAATCCCCCTCAACCCCAATAAGCTTTGTTGGAGCTGCCGTATTCAATTTCCCGGTATTCGGATCAAACACGATTCCTTCCTTGCTAAAGAAAGTCTCGAAAGCTCCTCCCATAATCAAGTCCTCCGGCGTTCCACATGCCATTGGGCGACTTTTCTCCTGTAACCATAGACAGTCTCCCAGCTGGATCGCCAAATCAAGATCATGCGTCGATAGCAGAATCGCTTTTTGTTGCTCTACCGCTAAAGTATGTAACAAGACCATAGTCTCTATCCGACTTGTCACATCTAAAAAGGCCGTCGGCTCATCCAACAATATGATGGGGCATTGCTGTGCCAGCGCTTTGGCGATCATGGCTTTCTGACGCTCGCCATCACTAAGTTCCGACACATAATTATAAGCCTTATGAGCGATACCGGCGGCAGCAAGCGATTCCTCGATAATCCTACGATCTTCCTGCCTTAATTGTCCGAAAAAGCCGGTATAGGGATGTCTTCCTAAAGAGACCAACTCGTAAACCGTTATTCCACCGGCATTTGTCTTCTCCGTGAGAACAACACCTACCATCCGGGAAAAATCACCTTGCGAGTAAGAGGCCAACGGCTTTCCTTTCAATTCGATCTCGCCCCCCAGAGAGGGCTGGAAGCCGCACAGCGTACGCAATAAGGTAGACTTTCCCGCACCATTCAACCCGAGAAGGCAAGTCACCTCGCCCGGATATAAATTCAAGTCGAGGGCATCATGCACCAACTTTAGGTGTCCACCTTTCAAAACATATCCAATACTCAGATTTCTTGTCCTTATAACTGGAATCCTTTCCATAACCACTAATTAAAATATTGAATATTCTTCCGGTTCACGATTACGTAAATAATAACAGGCGCCCCAAGCATAGGGGTAACGGCATTCAATGGCAGGATCGTATTACTGCCCGGTACCACCATCAGCATATTACATAGAAGAGCAACGCAGGAACCTGTCAGCATTGTAACTGGCACCAACATCTTATGATTGGAAGAGCCTAACATCAACCGGGCGATATGTGGAACTGCTAATCCGACAAAGGAAATGGGGCCGCAAAAAGCAGTAGTTGTAGCCGTTAATACTCCCGTACACAAAAGAATCGCGATCCGTGTTCGTTTGATCCGGATACCTAAATTAGCGGCATACATTTCTCCCAATAATAAGGCATTCAAAGGCTTGATCAGCAAGATCGCTAATAACAGCCCGATTAACGCACAAGTTCCAAAGAATGGTAATTGTTCCAAGGATACACCGGAAAAATTACCAAGCCCCCACATCACGAACGCATGTACCCGGTCTGTAGATGAATAATAATTCAAGATAGAAATAACCGAAGAAGCTAGATAGCCAATCATGATTCCGATAATCAGAAGCATGACATTATTCTTCACTTTTGCCGAAAAATAGATAATCAGTCCCAGTATCACGCAAGCCCCCACAAAGGCCGCGAGGATTACCGCCATATATCCGCTGATCGGCCAATCCGTGAACTGCCCCAACGTACCACCGAAATAGAGCATGATAGCGGCTACTCCAAGATTAGCGCCATCACTAATGCCCAATATGGAAGGTCCCGCCAACGGATTCCGGAACAATGTCTGTAATAGCAACCCGCTGGTAGCCAAGGAAGCCCCCGCCAATAATGCGGTTATAGCCTGAGGCAAACGAGATTGCAACACGATATTCTGCCATGCGATCTTATCAGATCCCTTCCCCAGCAAAATATCCATCACGTGATCCAAAGGAATCGGTACGGCCCCATACGCCAGCCCCCCAACAAAAAGCCCCAAAAGAACCACCCCTAATAACGGATAAAAAAGTAGCGCTTGTTTGTTCATGGCGCGAAGGTATACAAAAAAGCGGAGTTATACAGTGAATGGTAAATCAATAAAAAGGCCATCCCTTACAGTAAGAGATGGCCTAAATTATTCTTAGTTATCCGATTCTTTTATTTTGAGAATGCAGCATAACCCGGATTCTGTTTTAAGTTCGGATTCACCTGCCAAGCATCCTGCGATACAGGTAACAACTTCAAGTAGTCATCAGCTTTACGCTCACAATTAGATTGCGGCCACATTCCTGTAGTGAAACATCCGAAACGGATATCATCCTGACGGGAATAAACCTCCCACGCTAATTCCAAACGACGTTCCAATTGTACTTCCTTCAAAGTTACAGTCGCATAATTATGGTCGCTATTGCCATATCCTCTCTCACGAATCGTATTCACCAAAGCGGTAGCTTCACTAACACTTCCCCCTCCGCGTAACAAAGCTTCAGCTTTCATTAAATAGATATCCGCCAAACGGAAAATATGGAAATCATTTCCCATAGAACTTGTCAAATCCGAAGCGAACTCCCACTTGAAGCAACGAGCTCCATCATGCTGTTCCACGGCACTCCAATTGGTTCCATCATATTCCATGCCCGGAATCATGTTCACATCGATCGTATGGTTCAATTCGTTGTTATGATCGGTCATAATCGGTTTGCCGGTTGATTTGTCTATCATCAAGCCAGTCAAGAACGTACCGTCCAAGCGAGCGTCTTCCTCATCGAACAAACGTACATACTCCGGTTGAGCGCAAATACCATTCCAAGTACCACTAGCGGTAATACCCAAAGACAGATAATCTTTATAATGCAACGTATTATTATGCAACTCATTCTTCACGTTTCCATCATTACCCGTATCACTGCTAGAGAACGTAGCGGCCAAGATAGCCTCCTTTGAATTCTCATTTGTCACGGAGAAGTTGTCTTTCCAATTAGGCTCTAAGATATATCCCATAGCCATCACCTTATCACAGTTATCGATAACTTTCTGATAAGCGTTGCCGGAGAACGTAACCCCCCAAGCCTCAGCGTTCAGATACAGTTTTGCCAACAATGAATAAGCGGCACCCTGCGTAAATGAACCATAATTCTCAGTTGTAGCCGGAGGACAGATATCCTTGATTTCCTCTACTTCCTGAATCAACCAATCAAATACTTCCTGACGGGAAGAATTCCCCGGGAATACTTTATCCGTAGGATGGAACTCCGTCAGCAAAGGAATATTTCCCCAATAATCCATCATCACATAGATCCAGAAAGCACGGACACCACGCAAGTCTGCCACGTCTTGAGCCTTCTCCTCTTCGGTAAGGATCTCTGAGTTCTGCAATTTACGGATAGCCTCGTTACAAGTACCAATCGCTTCTGTGGCCGCTTTCCATGCGCTTTTAACTCTTGAGGTCTGAGAGGTCCATGTATGCATATAGATTTCCCGGTATTGACCACCATCATACCAGTCACCACCTCGACGAGTCGGAGTCACAGCCATAGAACCGGAGCATTCGGACAAATGCATATACTCTGTCCAAAACTTCTTCATCGTATTATGTGAGTTACCGATCAAAGCATTCAACTCGGCCGTTGACTGGCCAAAATCATCAGCGGGCAACTTGTCATATACCGTTTCATCCAAGTCCATACAGGAAGAAAGCCCTCCTAATAAAAACAATCCAGTTATAAATGATAATATAGTTTTCCGTTTCATAATAAGCTTATCTTTTTAATTAGAATGTTAAGTTAACACCAAATGTAAATGAACGTGCCTTCGGCATGTAGTTACGAGGTTCAATACCCGGAGACAAACCTGCGTTGTCATCGCTAGCCTCACCACGGAAATTCTCAACTTCTGGATCCAATCCTTTATAACCTGTAATCACGAATAGATTCTGTCCGGCTACATATAAGCGAGCCTTATCCAACCAATCGATTTTCTTCGTATTGAATGTATAACCAATCGATAAGTTATCCAATCGCAAGAATGAAGCGTTTTCTACATAATAAGAACATACACGAGAGTTTTCACTTAATGTCAACAGATTATCGTTATCCATTACATTCGTTCCATCGATATATGTATTATTACCGTAAGCTGCCAATGGGTTGTTCAACACCTTATTGCCAATTGTTCCACGGAAGAAGAAACTTGCGTCCCAGTTTTTCCAGTTGAATGTATTATTCCAACCATATGTCAAATCAGGTTGAGCGTCACCAACATACGTACGGTCATCATCCGTGATCTGTCCGTCACCATTTATATCCTCAATGATAAATTTACCATTCTCATCAAGGCCATTACATTTCAGCATGAAGAACTGTCCGACCGGACGACCTTCCTCAACTACGTGTGAAGTCACACCTGAAGCACCGCGAATCCAAGGATCACCCACGTAAACACGTCCCGTAGAGAACAATTCATTAGACAGTTTTGTGATCTCATTTTTGTTATGAGCAAGATTGAGAGAGGTTGTCCACGTAAAGTCCTTATTACGGATCACGTCTAAGTTCAATAAGATCTCAACACCTGTATTCTTCATATCACCTACATTCGCTTGAATCTGATTGTATACGTAAGTAGGAGTAGAAACCTCGTAGTTGTAAAGCATATCTTTCGTACGCTTGTCGTACCATTCGATCGTACCGCTCAAACGACTATTGAACAAGGTGAAGTCCAAACCGATATTTAACATAGCAGTCTGCTCCCATTTCAAGTTCGGGTTCGCGTTCTGTGAAGGACGGAAAGCTGTCGGCCAAGATCCGTTGTTATAATAAGTACCAGAAGCTGAATACAAATCCAATGACTTATAAGGTCTCAAACCATCTTGGTTACCGGTAATACCGTAACCTGCACGTAATTTCAAATCATTGATCCACTTCGTATCTTTCATGAAAGACTCTTGGCTGATACCCCAAGCAGCGGAAACTGAAGGGAAAGTACCCCACTTATGGTTAGCACCGAATTTGGAAGAACCATCTCGGCGAACCGTAGCCGTAATCATATACCGCTCTTTAAAGCTATAATGCGCACGAGCGAACAAAGAGATCAGTTTATATTCATTCCGGCTGGAAGTAACATTACCGATCTTCAGCAAGTTTCCGGATTGGATATTATCAGCGCCCATCGATCCTACGGCGAAATTCGTAGCCTCCGATTTCTGGTCGGCGTACAAGTTATTTTCCCAAGAATAACCGACGATAGCATCTACCTTATGCTCCTCTGCCGAGCCAAAAGCTTTCGTATAATTAGCGGTCCACTCTAACAAGTTACGGTCCCATAGTCTATTACGACGGATTGCCTTACCCGTATCACCCTGTCCACGAGAGTTCTGAGGATCTTGCCATTCGCTATAGTCAGATGAGAAACGGCTCTTATACAGGTTCACCTTGGTTGTCAATCCATCCCAAATAGAGAACTGTACATCACCTTGTCCATAGAAGTAATTATTAGCCGCTTTCTTATAGTTCTGATCTTGGTTCTGAACTGGGTTACCTTGATCATAATTGTGGTTGGCATCCGTGAAATAAGAGCCGTCCGCATTATAAACCGGATAAACCGGAAGCATATTGTAAGCCAAGATATAGTCATCAGAAAATGGCATTTGCATATCCGTCAGCGTTGCGGCACCCGTTAATCCAATACGTAAACGGTCGTTGATAGCACGTTGTTGGAACTGGAAACGGAAGCTATGGCGAGTCATGTAGTTATCGCGAGCCACACCGTTACGATCCAAGAAAGTATAAGAAGCACGATAGTTGCTCTTAGAGGAACCACCCGACAAAGAAAGAGCGTGTTGTTGAGAAACACCTACACGAGTCATCTCATCGAACCAATCCGTGTCCGAGTTGTACTTATCATAAGTAGAGATATCTTTACCCAACGCCTTATTAGCGGCACGCCACTCAGAAGCGTTCAACATGTCGGGCTTGTTCGCAATGGTAGAGGCGGTAAGATAACCATCATAATTGATCTGGGTTCTGGAACCGGAACCTCTCTTCGTCGTGATCAAGATTACACCACCAGCGGCACGAGAACCGTAAATAGCGGCAGAAGAAGCATCTTTCAATACAGAGATTGACTCAATATCCGAAGGTGATACAGTAGACATATCACCACCCGGAACACCATCGATCACGATCATCGGGCCTTGGTCGTTCTGCAAGGTAGAAGTACCACGTAATTGAATCTGGGAACTACGAGTTACATCACCGGAACCAGACGTAATAGTCAGACCCGCTACCTTACCTTGCAGCAAGTCGGATGCGTCACGATTCACACCTTTATTAAAATTTTCCTCGGAAATGTTCGCTACGGAACCGGTAATCTCCCTACGAGTCTGCGTACCATAACCGATAGCTACAACCTCTCCCAGATTCACGACAGAGGCACCAAGCTTAACATCTACGGCCGAGCGCCCTTTCACAGCTTCCTCTACCGAGTTGTAACCGATAAAAGACACTTGGAGAATTGCTTTTTTCAGGTCATTCACACTAAGGGTGTAGTTACCGTCAATATCAGTGATGGTACCGTTGGTAGTACCTTTTTCCACGATATTCGCCCCGATAATAGGCTCACCTAGTTCGTCCAGAACTTTTCCTTTAACAGCGCCTGACTGGGCAAAAGCGGCTGTCATGCAAAAAGACATTAACACGGAAAGTATGGCTACATTCCAGTGTTTGAAAGAATCAAAGATTTTCTTTCGTTGCATAATTACTTAATTTTTAGGTTAACGATCATTTAATTCACAAACACAATTGAGAATTTCCATGGCAAATGTAACTTAATTTTTTTAAATAAACTATGATTATGTAAAAAAGTAAGGAAAATCAAGCAGGAGGTCTTTCGGTAGATCAAAATAAATGTCAACGGATAAACCTAAAGAGTGACGTTTTCATTTCGATAAGCCACTTATAGTGACACATCCTTTTCCCCGACAGGCTCATCTACAACCATAAATAAGGAGAAAATCGTTTCTTTAGTGGTTTTAAGGTAGAAAAAGAGTAGTTTTCCCTCGATTACAACCCTGTTGTAAGATACTTACAGTAGTATTATAAGGTACTTACGGTAGTGTTGTAGCATACTTCCGACTGTGATTCGCGTCACTTCCGAATGAAAAACCAATCACTTCCGAATAAAAAAGCCTCCTTTTACCTGTTAAACAGGAAATAGAGGCTTTCTTTTTCGCTGGAAGAAAAGGCAGGAAAACGATATACATCTGCAAGACAAGGTATTGCCATTATTTTCTTTCAATTTCGGAAGCCTTACGCCCATAAGCCCGGAAAAATCGATTCTCCGGGACTTTAAAATACAAAATGTCAATTTGTCAATCTCCCTTTATCCTTGTCTATAGTTCTGGACGGACTACGCTAAAATCTATCTCTCCATCCTCTCCTTCTCCTTTATCAACCCATTCCGATACGCATAAAGCAGTTTCTCCAAGTCCTTGATCTGGCTTTGAAGATCCGCACCCTTATCCGTATCTTTCACCATCTGGCGATGGGAGCTTAATTCTACCACGATCGTAGTGGATTTGATATCCAAGCCTTCCTCGATCGCTTTCGCCCGGGATTCGAAGGGTTCGTGTTGCACAAGCTGGAAACCACGGGAGTGATATACTAATGTATAGCCCGCGATACCGGTTTCCAAATGATACGGACGGGAGAAACCACCATCGATTACCAACATCTTGCCATTCGCCTTGATGGGATTCTCACCTTGATTGGAACGGACAGGGACATGTCCGTTGATGATATGCCGATGCATACCGGTCACCCCAAACTCATCCAATATCCTATCACAAATTTCCTCTTGCTCTCGTAACGTATAATAAGCGCCTTTTTCCTCCTTATGAGTCTCGGCCTCTTCGATAAAGGCACGCTCGAAAGTAGCCATCTTGCTTTTATCGAATAACGGGGAGTCCTTGCCGCCCCAAAGATACCAGATATAATCATGCGCATATTCCACTTCTTCCTGCTCCCCGGTCTTGAAATAAGCCGTACGGATCAGTTGGTCTACACGGTCCAACAAAGCACGGCCCTTATAATCCTGCCCCAAGATACGTACTGACTTAAACGTCCCATCCGGATTCATCGGGATAGAGGCATGAAACAGTAAATTGGAATTACAAACCTGATACATTCCCCCATGCCGGAAGAAACAACGCATATGCTTTTTCATCTTCTCGCTGCTCTCAAAAGAATGCAAGATCTTTCGGATCAAATCCTCCTCCTCAATAGAAAGACGATACGGATCTTTCGGGTCTAAAGTAGGCCAGTTAGTATCTTTAAGCGTATAATCCTTTCCATCGATATGAACCACTCCCCGCTTCAGATCGATATGGTGCAACAACATCCGGTCATCCATCTCAAACTCCGGACGACGGCGGATGATCTCACCCTCCAGCTTGAACTGGATGATGGTGATCGCCTTGTGCATCTGGGCGATCAAACGGGTGGTCTTCTCATCCATTGCATTATCGGCGAACTTTGTTTTCGGCATGAATAACGCACAAGGATCATCCCCGTACGCCTCCATCGCGAAAGTGGCCAACGGCAAAAGATTGATGCCATATCCATCTTCTAAGGTAGCCATATTACCAAAGCGTAAACACATACGAATCACGTTGGCGATACTTACTAAATTACCGGAAGCGGCTCCCATCCATAAGATATCATGATTACCCCATTGAACATCGAAATTATGGTAATCGCAAAGGATATCCATGATCAGATGAGCGCCCGGACCCCGATCGTAAATATCGCCGATGATATGTAACAGGTCGATTGTCAACCGTTGGATCAAGTTACACATAGCGATAATGAAATCGTCCGCACGTCCCGTGGAGATGATCGTACAAATAATCTGATCCACATAAGCGGATTTATTCGGCTCTACGGAAGACTCGTGCAATAACTCCTGAATAATATAGGAGAACTCCTTGGGTAAAGCCTTACGTACTTTCGAACGGGTGTATTTGGAGGACACGTTCCGGCAAACACGTACCAATTGATTCAAGGTCACTTGGTACCAATCTTCCAGATCTTGCTCTTGACTCTTGATCAGTTCCAGCTTATCCTCTGGATAATAAATCAAGGAACAAAGCTCCTTCTTCTCGGATTCCCGGAGCGTATTACTGAAAATCTCGTTCACCTTGCGCTTTACGGCACCGGAAGCGTTTCTCAGCACATGGCTAAAGGCTTGATCCTCGCCATGTAAATCACTCAAGAAGTGCTCCGTACCCTTCGGTAGGTTCAAGATCGCTTCCAGATTAATGATCTCCGTACTGGCATCTGCGATCGTCGGGAAACTCCGTGCCAACAATTGCAAATACCGTAAATCATTTTGTACAGATTCGGCTATAATATCTTTTGTCATCTTATCTCTTATTTATACGCGAATATAAATAGATCCGGTCATTTAAACCGAACCTGCTCCGGTTTATTTTTCTCGGCTACTTGCTGGATCTCATAGGGGCTGACCTCTACGGCGCCTTTCGTCAATTCCGGAATATTGTAGGAATACAACTGATAGTCATACTTATCCGGATCTTCTTGAGGCAATAAGAACGGTTTCGAAGGCTTACCGTCTTTCCCTATATAACAAATATAAGGTAAAGTATATAAACCGTTATCCCGGCGGCTACTAAATACGACCCAATCACTATTACTACTCCAAGAATGATAGCTATCCGTATCCGGGCTATTCAACGCAGACATATCCATCGCTGTCCGATTCTCCAAATCCATCATCCGGATCTCCGCATCCGGGTGCCAAATAGGGAACTGCCCATAAGCGGTTTCCGTGTACATCAGGAAACGCCCATCGGGAGAGATACGGGGAAATGTATAGCTCAAGCTATCCGCATGTACCAACGTATCGATCGGGAAGCTGATCTCGCCACGATCCGGATCAAACGCCACACGGCAGAGATTATAACGTACCTTATCATAATTCTCCGGCATCTTCTGGGCCGGGGCCGTACAGAAATAAAGCCATTTACCATCCGGAGAGAACGCGGGGAAAGTCTCGAATGCATCTTTTGTGATCAATGAGGCTTTCGAAAGGATTTCTTTGTTTTTCACGTCATACACCACCACATCGGACTCCAAGTCGAACACTTCCATCTTTTTCTCTTTCACGGAATGGAAAAACTGTTTGATATCATTTACCGATGTGGTGATATAGCGCCCGGAAGGATGCCAGAAAGGATACGTCATATTACTGATCGTCCCATTCGTTTTCGTATTCAATTTACTGATTTTCTTGTCTTGGACAATATAAGTTCCCCCATTCGCCGCACGCATATGGAACATCATCTGCCCCGGATCTCCCATACAGAACGAATGGCAGTTCATACAATTATAGCCGGTCATATCGTTACGGATAATCGGCTGTTCGTCAAACGACTCCAAATTCCGCTGATAAATACCCACAATATGCCATTTCTCGTATCCCGGCTCTATCAAACGGTATACTAAATGAGAGTCGATCGCTTGATCACTGATATAGACAGAGAATGGTGCCCATTTAGTCCACTCATCACCTATCTTCGTGGCGATCGTAACAAAAAAGGCTTTTCCACGGTTCGCACGTGTCAAGCGAATCCAATCCTTCATCTTAAAACGGATCGTATTTGTCCCATGATATTCAAATACTTCCGACTCACTACCTTCTATTTTCGCATAGCATTCATCCGCTGGTACATTTATCCGGAAATTCAACGGAGCTATATTATAAGGTATAGTCGTCCCTTTATAATCCGGAAAAATAGGAGGCGGGGACATACGTTCGTTCGTGACATTCGTAATGCCTTCCGGATGCAAGGACCAAAAGCCTAAATATACGACTATAGTGAGAACTTGTATTATTAGATATCCGATCACAAAATTTCGGACGATCTTTCTTTTCTTTGTATTATCCATGTATTATTGTCGTTTAGGAGTCGGGATAAATTGAGCGTAATAATAATAGGTATCACCAAACTGTTGCTTCAAGGCTGCCGGCGGCATAGAGCGTGCCACTTTCATGAATTGCAGGAAGCGATTCTGCACCTCCTGACTGATCGGGAAGCTCCGGAACGCCTCCGGATCTTTCTGTACGGCCGCGAAGAACAAGCAAATAGCTTCTTGATAAAGCACCGGGAATGCCTCACCCCGTTCTTTCATCAATTCCATATAATGCATAAAAGTCATCAAATCCTTATAAACCAAAAGATATCCCATCCCATATTCGAAAGCCGGACGGTTATCGGCATGATCGTCGATCAAAAAAGCCAATGCGTTCGGAAAGATCAAGGTCAGGTCCAAAGGATTATCGGTAATCGGAAGCATCGCCCGTTTTGCCGCTATCCAATCTTCCGACGCACAAGCCACGGAGTCCAATAATGGACGTTGAGCGGTTGCCCAATCCCGGTAATGCGGGTTCGATTCCAGTATCTTGATATATTTCTCCGCCGCACGATATTCGCCGGTTACCAGATAAGTCTCCACCAAACGCTTCATCAAACGAGGTTGCACGCAACGTTGTGAACTTAATACCCCCACAAAGGCGAAACGTTGGGCGGCGTTCACTTGCCCGACTTGCCAAGCCACCTCACTCGCCTCGATCAATCCCATCCGGCTTTTCGGATCGTGCGGAATAAAACCACCCTCACCGATCTGGGGGAAACGCATCAAATCGGAAGTAAAACGTCCGGTTTTCGACAAAGCCAAATTCAGATAAATCAAGGCATCCATATCCCGCACAGAATGCGCACGAGCGTGCGAGACAATCTTCTGCCATTCTCCCAGCCGTGCATAGTAATCATACCGATAGGCCTGCTCCATCGGATCTTTCTTATAGAGAATCCCGGCGACCATCGCTATCAAAAGAAAAACGTAAGAAACGATTCGTTTCCAAGATTCCTTACGGATGAAAACCCGGCTCCTTACATAATAAAGAATGAAAGCGATCAAAGGATACGCAAGCATGATATATCCTAAAGAATTAGGTATCGGATATTCGGGATGGCATAGATGTTTGCTGAAAAAAGCTTCCCGCATCGGAAGAATATAAACCGTACGCATGGCGATCAACGGTAGCAAACCTCCCCAAGCGATAGCGATAATGGCTACTCCAAAACGAGCCTTATCCTCTTTAGCACAACACTCATAAACTGCGATCAATAAGGCCAACAATAAATTAGCGGGTGCCGCAAAAAAATAAGAGCCCCCCAAAAACAAGAAGCCAAAGAGATAACGAAGCCAATCAATCTTGATTGAAGTATACAAATACGCAAGAACCTGCACGAAAGCGAGCATCGTCAACAAGGCGATTGACTCCTGCGGATAGATCCAAATTAAAAAAGAGGGAAGAATAGCCGCCAACATAGAGGCACGCACCCCACAAGCTTTTAAGTAAAGGAAAAAACAGCCGGAGATCAGTCCTAATAATAAAGCGATCACTACCGAAGCTCCATAAGGATGGATAAACGCAAGCGATAAGAACTCAGTCACATATTCATTCAATCCACCCGGTTCGGCCAATCGGTCTTGGAAATAACTACCGGTAGTCTGAAACATCATATACTGCTCCAGAAAACGATACCAATACCGAAAATTCAACTCTATGAATAGGAAACTTCCTATAATAAAAAGGAATAGTATAATGGTATTATTGTTAACAAATAGTCTATTCTTCATTCTCCAACTGTTTTTCGGATCGTAAAGATAGAAAGTATATAGAAGACGGCAAAAGAAAAAGTTTAATTATTATATTGAACACGGAATACACGAAACACACGGACTGATACTATATACCTCAGTGTATCGCTGTGTGTTCCGTGTGTTCCGTGTTCAATCCTGTACTTACATCTGCTGCTCGCCGCCGCCAGAGCCGCCGCTCTTCACATCATCGTTATTGATACCGCGTTTTACTTTCTTGATAGCATCTTTCAAGGTACCGAAACGATAGGATACGCTAACTTGTAACATGCGCATCGTTCGGTAATTGGTCTCACGGCGGAAGAACGTATCGTCTGAAGAAGTGTTTTCCATCTTCATTCGTTTCCAGAACGGGTTCTGGAAAGACAACTGAACCGAGAGCTTTTTCTTCAAGAAATCCTTATTTACGGAGATTCCCGTAAAATAGAATGGAGAACGTTTACCCTGCAACTGAATCCAAGGAGAGAAATATCCTCCATGCAAGTTCAAGCGAAAATCCATCGGGAAATTAAACTGCGTACCGGCGAATATACGACCGCTGAAACCACTGTTCGCCATATCATTCATATCGCTCTTCAAATCCGTATAATCCACACCTCCATTCATATAAATACGGAACAAAGGAACCGGGTTCCAATTTGCGTATACGAACAAGCCCGTAGATTGTTTCTTTCCTATATTACCATAAGTAGTCTGGAAAATACCCGGGTTCTTCGGATCGATAAAGGTATATTGCTCGATCGAATTATTCACGAACGTATAAGTAGCGCTCGCATTAATGCTGAATTTCTGGGCGAACATACTATAGTTCAAGTTAATATTATTACTTTTCTCAGAGTCCAGATTCGGGTTACCGAAGGATATATTCTGCGGATCCGCATTGTTTACATAAGGATTCAAATACCAGATACCCGGACGCTGGATACGCATATTATATCCCAAGCGAAGCTGTTGCGCCATGCTCAGTTGATAAGAGATCGTAGCGTTTGGCACCACGTCGAAATAATGGGTGTCAAAATTCATATCGGGAGCCATCTCGTATTTCACATCCAAAGAAGTTCCTTCCGCACGGACACCCGCTTTCACGCCAAACTTATCAAACTTCATCGAATAGCCCAGATAAGCGGAATAGATATGTTGGGTATGACGGAAATGGCTATCCTTGGAAGTAACATCTTCCCATATATTCAGCGAATCGTTGAAAGCGGTACGATCTGTATTACTCCGGCTCTGGCGGAATATGTATTTCGCGCCAACCTCCAAGGTCTGGTCCTTCCATGTAGGAGTCGTATAATCCACCTGTCCGGTGTGCTCATTCGTAGAAGCCTTATTGATATTATTTTGCGGATAGCCGAGCCAAGGATTGTAATTCACGACATTCTCTAATTCCGTATAATCCTTACTATCATTCGGAGAATGGCTGAAACGGTAAGAGACCGTCAGCAACTCATCTTTCTTATGGGTAGAGTGCTGGTAATCCACGTTCACGTCCGTAGAACCAAATGTCTCTGTCGTTTCCGAGTTACGGTTATAACTGTAGACCGGATTATGATTGATATCCTGCATATTCACGTTATACTCCGAGAAACTTTTCATCTCGCCACGGAATAAGTTCGCGCCAACGGTCAATAGATTCAAAGAGTCGATCTCATAACTTCCCTCCAAATAACCGAATTGGAACGGTCCACGACTCTTTCTACGTCCATTTTGTGTCAAGAAGTGTTCCCCGTCATTTTGCAAATCTTCCCGTACGGAGTTAGCGTCATTCCATGGGTCCCGCTCCCGATTATAGTTATAGTTGGCGGTAAGTCCTAATTTTCCGGCTTTTAGAGATACATAACCACCACCGCCTACACGCCCCAACGAACTACCGTTCACACGAACCGTACCAGTATATCCTTGTAAAGCATTTTTAGTTGTAATGATATTAATAATACCACCGATACCCTCGGCATCATATTTAGCGCCCGGGTCTGTGATCACCTCTATGTTTTTCACGGAATTGGCCGGCATACTCTTTAATACCTCAGCAGGATTATTACTCAACAGGTTAGAGGGTTTACCATTCATGTAGATCTTGAAGTTCGTGGAACCTTTCAATTGGATTTGGTCATCTCCATCCACGGTTACCATCGGCACTTTGCGCAACATATCCAACGTATTGTTGGTCTGTGCCTCGGGGTCATCTTCCAAGCTATAGGTAAGTTTATCAATCTCAGCCTTCACCAAAGGTTTCTGCGCCGTAACCGTCACTTCCCCCAGCCGCTGGTTATCCTCCTGCATATATAACTTACCCAAATCCAAGTTCCTCTGTTTATCCGAGATCGTAAATATTTTCTCGGCAGGAGTTTTTCCTATAGATTGCATAGAGATGATATATTTGCCGGCGCTACTCAATGGCGCCTGAAACTTACCATCCACATCACACGCTAAAAGCTTGACCGGTTTCTCGGGGGTCTTCGCAAAAGCAATTCTCAACGTCGCATAGGGTACGGACTCATTGCTTAGCGAGTCCAACACTTGTCCCTTGATAGAATAAGAACCTGTCTTGTCCGCTTGCGCATACAGAGGAAGCGCAAAGAACAGTACCCAAAATAAGGCAAACAATTTTTCTTTCATACGTTCATCATCTATTACATAATACTATACTTATCTCTCAACTTTTTGTACTAAATCACACTGTTTACGATTGATTCGTACAAATAAAGACATTAATATACGTTCGTAAGCATTTTTTCCTCACAAAAAGTCTGAAAAAACTTTATTTTCATACAAAGACGAGCTTTGATACCGATAAGTTGCATATTTCCTCATCTATATCCTTTATGAACCGCTCTCCAAAGCTTTTACATCATCGTTCCTTATACCACGTTTCACCTTCTTGATAGCGTCTTTCAAATTACCGAAACGATAGGAGATGCCGATACCAAATGTACGCGTCGGAGAATAGCTGATATCTTGCCTATGGAAAGTATCGTCGTAGATCGTAGCCTCCATTTTCCTGCGTTTCCAAAACATATCGTAAAAATAGAGGGATACGGACAGTTTCTTCTTCAAAAAATTCCTGCTCACATAGACTGTAGCGAAATTCAACGGCGAACGCCTCCCTTGCAGCTGTATCGCCGAAGAGATAAAGCCTCCATTCAGATTCAACCGGATATCGAGTGGTAAGTTAAACTGAGCCCCGGCGAAGACACGCCCGCTAAAGCCACTGTTCGCCATGTCATTCTTTTCGCTCCTCAAATCCGTATAGCTCAAGCTTCCATTCAAGTTAACGCGGAACAGGGGGATCGGATTCCAACTACCGTAAACAAAAAGGCCGGTAGTCTGCCTCTTCCCGATATTCCCGTAAGTAGTCCGGAAAATTCCTGGATCCGCCGGATCGATAAACGTATACCGCTCGATTGAGTTATCTATAAATGTATAAGAGATACTTGTATTGAAACTGAACTTTTGGGCGAATATACTATAATTCAGGTTCACACCGTTACTCTTCTCCGAATCCAAGTTCGGGTTACCATAAGAGATGTTCTGCGGATCCGCATTGCTCACATACGGATTCAGGTACCAGATACCCGGTCGTTGGATACGCATATTATATCCCAGACGAAGCTGCTGGCTCATACTAAGCTGGTACGATACGACAGCGCTTGGCACCACGTCGAAGTAATCGTTCCCGAAATTCATATCCGGTGCCAGCTCATACCTCACTTTCAAAGAAGTCCCTTCTGCCCGCGCACCAGCTTTCACCCCGAATTTTCCAAATTTCATCGTATATCCCAGATAGCTGGAATAGATCTGTTGCGAATGATCGAAATGGCTATCTGCGGGAGTCGCCTCCTCCCACATTTGCGATGTCTGGTTGAAGGCCTTACGATCCGTATTACTCCGGCTCTGACGGTAGATATACTTTATGCCCGCTTCCAAGCTCTGATCTTTCCAAGTAGGTGTAGTATAGTCAAACTGCCCGGTATGCTCGTTCGTCGATGCCTTATTGATATTATTTTGCGGATAGCCCAACCACGGCTCGTAGTTACGAATATCCGTCAACTCCGTATAATCCTCGTTATCGTTCGGGGAACGACTGAAACGGTACGAGAGAGTGAGTAGTTCGTCTTTCTTGCGCGTGGAACGCTGATAATCCACATTCATGTCAGCTGAGCCGGACTTGCGGCTCGATTCCGAATTACGGTTATAACTATAAACGGGGTTCCGGTCGGCATCCAGCATCTTCACCGCATATTCCAAGACGCTCCTCGTGGTTCCGAGGTACAGACCAATCCCTACAGTCAATAAGTTCAACGAATCGATCTCATAACTACCTTCCAGATTCCCGAAATGATAAGGGGCTCTCGATTTACTACGTCCCACCTGATTCAGATAATGTTCTTCCTTATTATTCAGATCCTCACGCATGGAAGAAGCATCGTTCCAAGGCGTATTGTCACGGTCACAGTTGTAATTGGCAGACAATCCGAACTTGCCGGCTTTCAGCGACAGATAGCCGCTCCCGAAGATACGCCCATTGGTGATGGTGTTCAAACTTACCGATCCCGTATAACCCTGCAAGGTGTTTTTCACCATGATGATATTGATAATCCCCCCAATTCCCTCGGCATCATACTTCACACCCGGCTCCGTGATAACCTCGATGTTCTTCACCGAGCTTGCCGGCATGCTTTTCAATACTACCGACGGATTATTGCTTAACAAATTCGATGGCTTACCGTTCATGTAAACCTTAAAATTTGAAGACCCCTTCAACTCAATCTTATCCTCACCGTCCACGGTAACCATCGGGACCTTACGAAGCATTTCAAGCGTATTATTGGTCTGTGCCTCAGGATCATCCTCCAGACAGTAAATGATCCTGTCGATCTCTGCTTTCACCAAAGGTTTCTGCGCCGTGACCGTAACCTCTTCCAAACGCAGGTTATTATCCTGCATAAACAGCACGCCGAGATCCATGACTTTCCGTTCATCCGAAAGGGTGAATACCTTCTCTGCCGGAGCCTTCCCGATAGATTGCATAACGATAATATACGTTCCGATGTTATTCAGCGGAGTCTGGAACTTCCCATCTATATCACACGCCAACAGCTTGATTGGCTTCTCCGGTGTACTCGCCAAAGCGATTCTCAATGTGGCATACGGTACGGATTCATTTGTCAGTGAATCCAGCACCTGGCCTTTAACCGTAAAAGAACCGGCTTTATCCATTTGCGCATACAACGGAAACGCAAGAAACAGTACCATAAATAAGGTTAACAACTTTTCTCCCATACATGCGTCACTTATTACAAAACATAATATATTTCACTCATAACTCTATGTTTACGATTTATTCGTACAAATAAAAACATTATAAACATTCGTTGGCTATTATTTCTCACAAAAAGTCTAAAAAAAGAAATATATCATTATTTTTGTACATCTAATTTTCTAAATAACAACATTATGAGAACTATTTTTTGTGTATTAGCCACTTTGATGTTAGGCCTAGCCGGTATGCAGGCCCAGAGTTTAAAAGCCATTAAGTTGAATGCTCCCGACAAGACCCGAGGCGCTTCGGTGATGAAAGCCTTGGCCAATCGTCACTCTGAACGTGAGTTCGCCAACAAGAAGCTCAGCCAGCAAGACCTTTCCGATTTGATGTGGGCCGCTATCGGTATCAACCGGGAGGATGGGAAACGTACCGCCGCTTCCGCTTTGAACAAGCAAGACATAGATGTCTATGTACTTATGGAAGAGGGCGCTTATTTGTATGATCCAAAGGCCCACCAACTAAACCCGGTAGCGGAAGGTGACCATCGTCCGTTAATCGGTGGCAAGCAAACCTCCGTGAACTCTGCCCCTGTTTGCCTGTTGATGGTTTCTGATATTTCTAAGTTCGGCAACGTGGGCACACCGCAAATGCGCGAGCGCTTTGGAGCGTTAGACGCAGGATTGGTCTCTCAAAACATCGCCTTGTTCTGTTCCGGATGTGGTTTGGTTACGGTTCCCCGTGGCAGCATGGAGGCAGATGAGTTGAAGAAGATATTAAAGCTATCCGACTCCCAAATCCCGATGATCAATCATCCGGTAGGTTATGCGAAATAATAGGATTATACACGTAGGCTCACGAGAATAATCTTGTGGGCTTACGAGGATTCCTCACCGTGTTGCTGGGTGAAAAAGTGAGCATCATTGAATTACTCGAGAGCGAAGGTAATCAACTCACCGCCGACGATAAGTTCAACAGGGTAGACATCAAGGCCAGAAACCATATATTTACGTCCTTAAGAATACGGTCTTACAGCACAACTTAGGGGCGTAAATATACAAGCCAAGCGATCAAGGCCAGCAGAACGAATATGATCACCAAGATCGTATTCCCCCACCGGATCAAAAAAGAAGGCATCTCGCCGATCATGTTGCGGACTTTCTCGCTACGCAACTCGATACGGTCTTGATCCGATTCCGCTTTTTTCTTCATCTCATTGTATGTTGACATATCCTTAACTCCCCAACTCTAATTGATTCTTCACTAAATTATAATAAGCACCCTTGCGATCGATCAGCACGTCGTGGGTGCCTACCTCCACGATACGACCTTTGTCAAGAACGACTATTTGATCGGCGTTGCGTACGGTACTTAATCGATGGGCGACGATTATTACCGTCTTACCCCGGTAAAAGTCCGTCAGATTCTCTACTATAGCACGTTCATTATTCGCATCCAACGAATTCGTCGCCTCATCGAAAAAGAGAAAAGAAGGGTTCTTATAAACCGCACGGGCTATTAAGATCCGTTGACGCTGGCCTTGGCTTACGCCTTGGCCGTCCGGACCGATAACCGTATTATATTTCAAGGGGAGACGATCGATAAACTCCTCTATATTCGCAATACGGGCCGCCAACAACAAACGGACCTTGTCTATCTCGCCGTCATCAACCGCTATATTGCGGGCGATGGACTCGGAGAACAGATAACCGTCCTGCATCACAGCACCGCACTGGTCGCGCCACCACGACAGGCTAAAGGAACGCAGGTCATTGCCTCCCACACGGATATCCCCCACGACCGGGTTATAATAGCCCAGCAATAATTTGATCAACGTAGTCTTACCACTGCCGCTCGTACCCACGATCGCCGTGATCTTCCCGCTTGGGATACGGAGGCTCACTTGGTCCAGCACCTTCGGGGAATGGATGCCCTCATACTGGAACGTCACGTTACGGATCTCCACATCCCGGTTATTCCCGTTAAAGCCCGTTATCATGCGCTCTTCCGTCTCCTCCTCCTCCCGGTCGCGGATCTCGCTCATCCGCTCCAGGCTGATCTTAACATCCTGCCAGCTATAAAGGAATTGCACGAACTGCTCCACCGGGGCGTTCAACTGCCCGATGATATACTGGATAGCCAGCATCATACCCAGCGACAAGCTTCCGCCGATCACCGCCGTGGCAGCCACGACCGTGATCACGATATTCTTCACCTCATTGATCAGGATACTGCCCGCTTCCTGGCTCTGTTGCAAACGCATCGACTCAATGTTCGTACGGAACAGGTCCGCCTGTATATCCTCCCATTCCCAACGGCGGCGACGCTCGCAATGCTGGAGCTTGATCTCCTGCATGCCATTCAGCATCTGCATCGTCTTCGACTGGTTTCGGGCACGTTGCTCAAAATAGGTGTAATCCAGCAACCGGCGTTTCTTCAGGAAAAGCGTCACCCATATCGCATATAAGGCACTACCTAGCACGAATATGCCAAATATCAATCGGTTATAATAAAGCAATACCCCGCCAAATACGATGAAGCTGAAAGCGGAGAACAACACCGTCAATGTCTGGGCCGTGAGGAAACGCTCCACACGCTCATGGTCGTTGATGCGTTGCAACAGATCGCCCGTCATTTTCGTATCGAAGAACGACATCGGCAAACGCATTAATTTAATCAAGAAATCGGAGAGCAAGGAGATATTCACCCGTGCGCTGATATGCAACAAGATCCAACGGCGGATAAAGTCCACCGAGGCACGGCTCAGCACTAGCATCAATTGTCCCACAAGGATCAGATAGATCAAGTTCAGGTTCTTGCCGGCTATGCCCTTATCCACGATCGCTTGCGTGAGAAACGGGAAGATCAATTGCAAGACGCTGCCTAGCGCGAGGCCGAGCAACAACTGGACAAAGAAACGCTTATACGGCTTCATGTATCCCCATAGGAAATGAAAAGGATTACCCCCCGCATGCCGCTCATCCTTCCGCTCGTAAAAAGCGGGGGTAGGTTGCAAGGCCATCAATATACCTTTCTCCTCCCCTCTCGTACGGGTACTAATCCATGCGTCACGGAACTCCTCCTCATTGATACGTAATAGGTTTTTCCCCGGATCGGCAATATAAAAAACATATCCACCGTCCCGTTTCTTTTTAGCGTCATAAAGTACAACGAAGTGATCCTGGTTCCAATGGAGGATACAGGGGAAAGGGCGTTGTTCCACCATCTTCCCCAGGGTCATTCGTCCACAGATCGTGCGGAAACCGATGTACTCGGCGGCATCGCTGATCCCCAGCATGGAGACTCCCTCCCGGGTGACGACGCAAAGGTTTTGCATCGTCTCGGCGGAGTACTCCTTGCCATAGAACTTGGCGATCATGCGAAGGCAGGTGGCTCCGCATTCCATGGAGTCGGGTTGCTTGATGTGAGGGAATTTCATAATTTTGCTTTATTATCAATATAAAGTCCTGAATCTGAATCCTCATTATTTAAACGTTGCGCTTTATTCCTCTTTATATTCATGCCAAATGGCAATGTATAAGTCAAACGCAAAAATAACAGATTTTCAAAATTACCCCATTCCTTATACTCTTCATAATAAACAGGAAAACTCAATAAAGTCTTACTCTTCTCTGGCGTACCACTACTCACATAAGCCAACTGCAAACTTAAATTATCTTTTTTCCAAGTAATATCACACGAATAATAGGATCCTTTCTCATGAAAAACTTCACCCGTTAAAGTTCGACTTGGCAATAAAATCGTGGAATGCATCGTCCATCTGCTCCATGACACAGCCATAGAAATCCTAAATCGATAATTCCAATCATCTAATCGACGATCAAATCCATCAGCAACTTGATACCTCATTGAATAATAAGGTGTAATAGATAGGAATTTCCAAGGTACAAAACGGAATCCCAAGTCATATACAAAATCATGCATATTATAAACATTCATATAACTTTTCACCGCATATTTGCCTAAGGTCTTATAAATCTCATAATAAGGTTGATGAGCAAAATTATAGGATATGCTTGTTTGCATATTTATCAAAGGGGAACGATAAGAATATTGCAAATAATTATTAAATATATAATATGGTTTTAACGCAGAATTACCAACACTGACAAAAGTAGAATCTAAATAAGCCGGATTATTCGTCAATAATGATATATCTGGAATATTTGACTCAATGGATAAACCCAGATCAAATGAAGATTTTTTAGTCGCAGTATACGACAGAAGTAGGGAAGGTCTAACCACGAAATAACGATGACAGTCAATCGTATTTAACCAAGTGTGTTCACCTCCTATTCCAAGCACGTAATCCAGCTTTTCCAACTCTCCATGCCAATCAGTATAAATATATAAATTTTGAGTATTATAGTTTGTCGAAATAAATTCAGTTTCCCCTGTCTTATATTTATCCCACAATTTTTTATAGTAATACCGTCCTCCTACACTCCACTCCCCTCTACTTGATTTATTCAGATAAACCAACTCTGATATATTAGAATATGTCTTATTGTCTAAGTGGGTATCCATATTATACTGTTTTATCCCAGATTGACTCTCTACTAAATGCCGATCCGAGTATGAGTCGTAATACGTATTTACAATATTCGCAATAATTTCATGCCGAGCTCCTATTTTTTTTGAATAATACAGATCTAAGCTAGGAGAAACAAAACGGGACTCCGCATCGATTTCTGATACAATATTTTGAATAGGGCGGCTTGCCCGAATACCTGACACAAGCTGTGGACTATTTTCCTCAGAAGGTGAAACAGCCATCTTCATCTTCGCACTAAACAATGTATTAGCTTTTACACGAGAGAATGTGCCTTGAACCGTATGATATTGCCCCCTATAATCTCCATTCAATCCCTCTTTATTCACCTTATATAATCCATCATCTAATTCATATTCCCAAGACTCATTCAACCTATTTTTTGTATAGCCACGATAATCCACAAAATAGCGCAATGAAAAATCATAATCACCCCGACTATATTTACCTTGCAAAATATCTGTACCGAAACCCGTCACGAACGAATTTTGTAAATTAGCCATTATATAACCACCTTCAAGACGTTTTGTCAAGATATTTATCACAGCCTTAACGTTTCTATTCGCATATCGAGTCGGTGGACGAGAATAATACTCAACACGTATAATATCCGCAGATCGCAGTCCCATCAAATCAATCTCGCTAATCTCAAGCCCATCACATAAAATCAAAATATCACCTCCAAGGTTTGTCTGTATTTTATTATTCATCGCATTCAACGAAAGATAGGGAATTCCTTCCAATAAATTTAGAGCAGACGAGACCTTTTCTTTTTCTGCAGGAGAAAACCAGAAACTTTCTTTATCCCCCTTTTTTTTCACCAGCTCTGCTTTAACCACGACCTCTCCGATAGATTTCATCCCTAAAGCCATCCTTACTGTATCTAATTGGATATTATGTCCTTGTATAATTACATTTAAAAGCTCTTTTTTATAGCCTAGCATGGAATACTCTAATAGATATTCCCCATCGGGCACATTAACATACCGAAAATACCCTTTTTGATCCGTAACCTCTCCCTTCAAGAAACGTAATGTATCTTGCTTTTGGAACAAAATCGTGTTCACATTAGTCAAAGGCTTACCTTCTTCTTTATCAAAAACATATCCCTCAAACTGAGATTGAGCTATCATTTCACTAAAAGTGAATAGACTCAAAAAGAAAAGACAGTATTTCCACATAAGTTAAAATTTAATAACCTAGCCGTTTTCTTAGCATAGCCAATTTAAAATTATACACAATGAACTCTTCCATTGATAGTCCTGTACTATCAATCATACAGACAAACTCATCTGTGTTAGATTGGCATTTTCTGCTGCATGGTCCTAGACACACAGGAAAAAGTTTACACTGAATACATCTTTCAGGTGTCTTTCGTATCATTTTCTTTGCAAGTTTTGACGTATTCCAATGCACAATCCCTGTATTTCTATCGATAACACCTTCAGCATTTGTATCATCAAAGCAATCATAGGTTGAACATTTAAAAACTCTTCCATCATAATTAATCAAAACCTCATTTAATCTCTCCGCAAAACAAAGGCTTGTTCTTGGTAATGAATAATTATCGATGTGAAATCCTAATTTTATTGCTGAATCCAATGCACTTAGTATATAGTTCTTCTCTATACTATTAGGCTTTAATTGCCATACCTTTCTAATAATCAAAAAATTCCTCTTCCTATCAAGTCCAGATATATCTTTCAAAATATCTTTAAAATTAATCAATGTCTGATTATCAAAATTTATTCGAATCCAAA
>OHHS01000205.1_pt1 | contig 40009 bp, 28 predicted proteins | sample 1568161 | NCBI WGS metagenome assembly OHHS01 (sample SAMEA3879519, study PRJEB24766) | human gut metagenome | biome: human-associated habitat; feature: feces | place: USA | collected 1985/1987
GATATGTTCTAGGGGCTATCGCCGCCGCGACTTATGGAATGAACCCCTTGTTCGCCCTACCCTTGTATAAAGCCGGTATGAATCCGGATTCAGTCCTGTTTTTCAGATATTTATTCGCGATCCCGGTATTGGGTATCATGATCAAAGCGAGAGGGCGGAACTTTAAGTTGAAACCCAACGAGATCGTTCCTTTAATCCTCATGGGGCTGTTGGTTTCCTTCTCTTCCCTAGCGTTATTCCAAAGCTATAATTATATGGAAGCAGGCATCGCCTCGACTTTGCTGTTTGTCTATCCGATCTTAGTGGCGCTGATCATGGCGTTTGTCTTCAAGGAGAAATTAACGTTACAAACCATCTTTTGTATCTTGCTGGCATTAGGCGGTATCGGCTTACTTTATAAAAGTGGCGACGGAACGACTCTTAGTTTAACCGGTGTCCTGTTGGTCATGGCTTCCGCTCTTTCCTATGCTATTTATATCGTAGGCGCGAATCGTCCGCTATTAAAGAATATCGCTACGTTGAAACTTACGTTCTATGTCTTGCTTTTCGGAATGACCTTGTTTTTAGTCCGTATAGATTTCGGCAGGAGCCTTCACATTGTCCATGATTGGTATTTATGGGGTAACCTGATCGCTCTAGCCATATTCCCAACCGCTATCTCTTTCCTTTGCACGACACTGGCGGTCCAATATATCGGCTCCACCCCGACGGCGATCCTCGGAGCCTTGGAACCGTTGACCGCCGTATTCTTCGGAGTGACTGTCTTCGGTGAATCATTAACGTTACGATTGTGTTGCGGAATCATCCTGATCATCCTAGCCGTTACCCTCATTATCGCAGGAAGTAACGTAACAAGCCACCTAGTTCGTTTTCGAAAGCTTTTCCCAAGGCTTCCGCTTAAGAAAAAGAACGCTAAATCATAAAATCATATACAGGCATCATTTCTAGATACTATTCTACGGGGCTATCGCAAATCTATGATAAATTCGTAAAATCATTTGTTACAATCAATTATTTTACATATGTTTGCGATAAACAATACGTATCCAATCATGATCACCAAGTTCTCAACATGCTTATTGTTCCTTGCATTGCTCTTAAATAGTTGCCAACAAAGGAATCAACCCACCTCTCCCCAATATGAACCGGAATATAATAGTTCAACGACTCCGGCCCTCATTGATATAGAAAAGGCGCTGGACCATCCGGCGATGTTGAAACTGAGTCAAATAGCCTCTAAGCTGGAATATTATAATGTTGGAGACGCTCGTTACACGGTAACACAAGCGATCGCTATTCCGGATAGCGACGCTTTTATCACATTCAATAACCCACGTATTTATTATCGTAAGCAAGGCATTCCCAGCAAACGATATGGATTTAAGGCCTTGGATTATAAATGGAACCATGGGATGAACGGCCTTAATCTATTTTACGACAAGAAAACAACCCGTATGTACTGCGCCTTGAGCGGCCTCGACCAAGACAATAAAAAAGATTCGACCACATTCAACGATATAAGGCCATGTATCGGGGAATTACCCACATTAGATACGATGCTGACCATTCAGAATTATATATTCCCCGAAAACCTGCCTACCAAATATTCGATAAATGCGGATGCCAGTCAAATAGTAGGCTTCTCCTCCTCGGGATATATGCTTTGTGATTACGCGGAAGGCTCTAAAATCCCGAAAGGAATAACGACATTCAACCTTCGAGGAGATACGCTTTGCAAATTCATCCTTGCGGATGCCAAGGATATTAACGTCTCTCCGGATACGATCACCCGGTTTCAAACCTTTTATTGGAATACGGATCAAGACCGAATAAATTTCTTGATTCCTTATCGAGATACGGTATACCAGCTTTCAAGTTCCCACTCGATCACCCCTTTATATGCGCTTCATAAAGACAATCAAGATAAACCGACCGGTCTTCGTTCTTTCTTGGAGAATCCGAATGGGCTATTTATGGGAGTCTTTCAAAAAGGTTCTCCCGCCATCTATAATTGGCTGGGATGGCTGGACGATTACAAACCGGTTATCACCCATCGAGTAGTCTATCTCAAGAAAGAGAAGAAAACATACGCCTTACCCAAAAGCTCCGGAGGATTTATCAATGATATAGATGATGGACTTCCGTTCTGGCCAGACGGACAAACCGATGACTGTGTTTATATGATTCGTACCGTCACCGAAATGCGTGAGACCGTTAAACGCACAGGCTCCTCCCGCCAAAAAGACCTGATCAAATTCTTAGACGATCCTAAAGTGTTCGAGAGGGATTATGTAATGATCGTGGCAAGACCCTAATTGGATATTCAATCAATAAACAACCTAAAGATAGCAGATCATGAGAACATTATTATACCTATCCTTTTTCATTATATGTTTAAGCTGTACACAAAATTCCACAACAGAGAAACATATAAGTAGCATGGACAACATTGTCGATGTAAAGCATAACGTAAAAGAAATAAGTACCGGAGAGATTATGATCAATCGATATCCCCGGATTTACCTGATGGATAATTATTTAATCATACAGGATTATAAGGCTTATGACAACCTCATCTATATCTTTGACAAGAACACCTTCAAATTCTTAGCCAGTACAGGACAGAAAGGAGAAGGTCCCTCCGAAATCGCAAATATGGGAGACATAGGTATTGATGAAGTCCGCCGGAAATTCTATGTAACGGATCATGGCAAACAGAAAATCTTTAGTTTCGATTTGGATAGTGTTCTAGCCGATCCCACTTACATCCCTTACGTAAAAATGAATATCGACATCGAAAGATTCCCTAGCGATTATCAATATATAAATGATACATTATGCATAGGCAGGATCATACAGCCTATAGGGACTAATGATTTCAAGCCCAGCATCGGTAAATGGAATATGGTAACCGGAGATATCCAAATCATGAAATACGAACACCCGGAAATAGAGAAAAAGCGTATAGTATGCGATGCTTCCATGGAGCATAATATATATGTGGAAGCTTACAATTACCACGATTTGATCACGATATGCGATTTAGATGGTAATCTAAAATATAACTTATATGGCCCTAGATGGGACAACCGGAAAACTAACAAGATAGAATATTATCGCTCCATCGTATTTTGTGGTGATAAGATATTCGCTTGTTATTCCGGACAAGATAACTTCCTCAAAGATAAAAGCGGGAACCTCCTCCCGACTCCTTGCACTCAAATTCGTGTCTTTGACCTAAACGCAAATTATCTCTATACTTTAGATATAGGATATAACATCATCAATCTTCGCTATGACAAAGGAAACGAGCGGATCATTATGAGCATGGAGGATGAGATTCAGTTTGCTTATTTAAATTTAGAATAAAATATATGCATTCATTTTAAATACAATAAACGAATGAAACTACAACCATTTTTCTTATTCCTATCACTCTTGCTCTTTATCCTCTCTTCTTGTGAGCAAGCAGAGAAAAGTAGGTCTTATCAATTAGTAAGATCCGATCAGACCTTGGCTTTCAGCTTGGATGATAAGACAAAAAACGTAACCCCTTTCTTATCGTATTATCGTGATAAAAAGGGAAAGGAATATATTGTGTTACAATCTTACTCCATGCAGTCCCGTAGCAATAAATTCTATTTTTATGATAAGGATAGTCAAGAACTAGCGTTCAAGATAGAACCGGAGATCGAGGGTTCAAATGGAGTAGGCCGTGTATTAGGATGCTATATACAGGATTGGGACAGCCTATATCTCACCAGCTTATTTGAACCAGAGATCATACGCATCAATAAGGATTGCCAAATACTAGAAAAAATAAATTATGAGGAAGCAAATGATGGCACAAGACTTTACAACAGTAGTTTCCTAAGTTTCAGAACCGCCACCCTGATAGGGAGGGATCTATATATCTATTCAGATCCCAACCGTTTGATAGAGAAAGATTATGTCTCCGCTACTATCAATCTCGACACGAAGGAGATCAGAGCATTACCTTTTGTTTATCCGGACTATCCCGGCTCTTCGGTCAAATTGAAACGATACGGGCTAGAGGGTAGCTATAGCCGTTCTTTTGATGGGCAGCGATTTGTATATTCTTTCATTTACGATGAATCTGTCTATGTGGCGAATATCGCACATGACTCCATCCGCAAGGTATCCGTGAAAAGCGAGTATATCGACCAAGTGCAATTGCCAGACGAGCTAACCGCCCAAGCGATCGATTTCTGTCAAAACGCGATGTATGGAGACTTGATATACGATCCTTACCGAGAGGTTTTTTATCGGATCGCTTATCCATCCACTACGATCGAGAAAGGGGTTAAAGCTATGGAACTTATAGAATATGGACGAAAGACCTTTTCAATCATAATCCTTGACAAAGAGTTAAACAAGCTAGGAGAGACTCTTTTCCCTAATTACACGTACAATTCAAGACAATTATTAGTTTTACCCGATGGCCTTTACATATGTAACAGCCATTTCATGAACCCCGATTTCAACGACGATATATTAAGTTTTATTCGTTTCGATCTAGTTTCTCGATACGGCCGGAGATAAACGAATACTGTATATCAGCACATTACATACAAACACAAACAAGCAGTTCATGGTAAAGAAAACGCACGACTTCTGTCGAAGTATGCTCTAATTGAGTTATAAAGGAACGAAATAAGGTCTCCATATTGATTCATGTTTAAAGGACAAATATACAAAATTGCACATCGCATCGTGCAAATACCTTTATATAAATTGCCCTAAGGCTATCTGCTTAAAAACGCCCTCGTCCCACTCACGATTCATTTACCACCCTATCCTTTCCTATAAATAATCAAAAACATCTACAACATCTACAACTTCGCATATAGACATCTGGTTATACGAAGTTTAACCCATGATTGCAGATAAAAAAACATCTACAATAATCCGATCCTATCTACAATCACTGACGCTTTTTCACCACAAAACAGAACGATCTTCTTACACTCGCCGTATTTCATCACTTCAGCGCTCTTCTTGATACCTATAAAACATTAACGTATAATAGTTTACAGTTTTCCTAAGCAAAAACAAAAGTTTTCCGCTTATGAAACTTTTGTTTCCCTAGGAAGAAACTAAAGTTTCCTATAGGAGAAACCATTGTTTTCCCTACGAGAAACAACAATACCCCTGTATGTTAACGTTTTTAGTTGACTACTTCGCATCTTATTTATAAAGCAGGTTGACCGGTTTGCGACTTAGTAATAAAAGAGGTTGACCATGTTCTATCTTATTCATGAACGAGGTTAAGCCGGACAAAAATAATTAACATTGTTTGCACAAATTCATTCAACTCACGATATAAATAGGTGACCTTAGACTGGCAATCCTAAGACCAATACAGACTTGGCTAAGTAATATATACTGTGTTGGGCAAGTCAGTATATATTACTTAGCCAAGTCAGTACTACTGCCGATAGCAAGCTCATCACACAAATAAACCATCAAATGAACGTTGAGACAGAGAATTTACTCTCCCGAAACGATCTTTAGCGAATATCCTTTACCCCGAGCACTCTCTATCACCAAACCCGGAATAGAAGACAAATCCTCTTTAAGCCTTTTAGCCGTAGCGGTAAGAGCATCTTTGGACACACTTCCATCCGGCCAGATTTCTTCTTTCAGCTGATCGGACTCAATGAAATATCCTTTATGTTCTAATAAAATACAAAACAGTTTCAGCCGTTGATTTGCCAATTCGATACGATGCCTATGATAATGCAATACGCCATGTGTTTCATCGAACAAGATATCTTCTGTTATTTGTATCATCTCTTTAGGTGCTTCTTGTAACGGTAAGATATTTATCCTTGGTCTTTTCCATGTCAAGACAATCGCGATAACCCAGAGAATAACTACTGCCAGAATCCAAAATATATTTCGCAAAAGCACTTCACCTACTATATAAAGGAAAGGAAATTGAACAAACGCTTGTAAGACGACCGTCCGATTCGCTCCAAAAACAATTTCTTTTAATGGTATGAAAGATTGATAAAAAGAAGTATCTGAAGAGCTACATTCCGTCTTGTCTATAAAGGTATAACAAGTTACGGTCTGAACCGGAATCGCATGTTCGTGCAAAGATGCACGAAAAGCGCTATCCAACAAAACAACTTGAATCGGATTTTTCATTGACAAATAATATTGGAGACAAAAATCAGACTTCTCCCGTGAAGACATCCTCCGTGCGGCCTCCTTATTATTCTTCATGCGTACAATCGTATCAGTAGTCATTATTGTAATACTGTCTTGTTCCAACCAGTCAGTACCTGCATATGCAAAAGAAAAAGTATCACCTAACTCTTTTATCCTTCTTTCCGTGTTATCCTGAACTTCTTGTTGAAATAAAGTTTCAGATTCTTCCTGTAATTCAGATCTTACATTTTGATGTGATTTATAGAAAGACAACAAACACAGTATCATCATAAAAACAACTACACTCCACACACAATAAAATTTCCAATTTTGCTTTTCCATAATTATTCCTAATTGAAATTACAAAGATACGTTTTCTCTGTTTATCAATGAACAAATCCATTCAACTAACAACGTGAATAGATGACTTTATGCAGATATAGCTCTTATTTTCCAACTGTCAGCTAAAAGTCACTTAAAAGAGATAGGCTATCCAAAAAACAAGCCGCATGTTTGTAGCAAAATTAAACACGACATGAAACGACTCATTATCAAAAAAGCATGTGCTATCATTTTCATTTGCATCTTATGTGCTTCATACTTCTTCCTAAAAGAAGAAAAACAGAATTTCACAGATTTAACTTTCTCCAATATTGAAGCTTTAGCTTCCGGTGAAAGTGGATCCGGAGCTTGTTTTGGAGCTGGTTCCCTATCATGTAATGGAGGCTATTACGAATATAAATTCTACAGCTTAAAATAACACATGAGCTACTACGTGTACATAATTATATTAATAGGTAGTCTGGTATCCTGTTCGGAATCCTCACGGCACTTCCCCCGCTACGAGGATTTTCCCGATGAAAAGGCATTAAATGCGCAGGTTATCCACCTAGATACCGCCTTGTTCCGCTATCCGTTCCGGGTAGCGGTCAAGGATGGTATCGCTATTATTATGGACTTGCACAACGTAGATTATTTCTTTCATGCCTTCTCTTACCCCGAATGGGAATATATGACATCGTTTGGCAAACGAGGCGAGGGACCTGAAGAAATGGTATCGGCAGATTGCTTCCGATTTATCTCCAAGGACTCTATCTGGACGCTCGATGCGAACAAAATGCGAACAACCCGGTGGAAGATTGAACAAAATATGAACAACATCATCCCCGTAGAAATGATCGATATGGACAAGCGGCTGGTTAGGGCATTGGACTTTTACCCGATGGAATCGGGCTTTTTGGTATCTGACTACCTCGGTGAATATAGACAAAAGTGGACAGACCGAGAAGGGAAATGGATTCACTCCGCTAATCAGATCCCAACCGAAAATAATTATGAGGACATTGCTCGCCCTGCATTGGCGCAAGCGTGGCGAAGCTTCTTCGACTATAATCCCCAAAAAGGCATCTTGGTCATGGCAACCCAACTAGGAGAGGCATTAGAAATATACAACTTCACAGATACTACACAAACCGTACGGTATGGGCCTAATGGAGAACCTCAATTCGCAATCTCACGATCGGAGGGAATTCCAACCGGCATCATGGGATTTAGTGATGTCCATATCACAGACCATTTCATTTACGCCGTATTCCATGGTCGTAGCTTCAAAGATATCGAACAAGCATACCTACGAGGGGAAGAGATGGAGGATGGAGGACGATATATCTATGTATTCGACCTCAAAGGAAACCCCGTCCGGAAATATGTGCTCGACCATGCCATTTACGGTATCAACGTAGATGAGGATACGGGGACGATCCTTGCCACGGATGTAAACAGCAACGATCCGATTCTTTCATTTAAAATATAATGATAAAACATCATGAGGCACTTAAATCTAATCATACTATTGTTATTCCTTCTCGCTTGCCAAGACAAGAAAAAAGACGAGATCAAGCATTTAGTATCCGAATGGCAAGGAAAAGAGATACGATTTCCGAAAGACATGGTCTTTGCACGGTTTGCAACCGATACGGTAGACTTCACCCTGCCAAAATCCCCCCACAAGGTGCTGGTTTTCGTGGATTCCATAGGATGTACCAGTTGCAAACTCCAACTGCACCGATGGAAAGAACTGATTCAATACACCGACTCCATTACCCAAGGAACGGTTCCCTTCCTCTTTTTCTTCCAGTCCGATGATAAGAAAGAAATACGGTATCTATTGAAAAAAGACAATTTCGACAAACCTATCTGTCTGGATCAATCCGACAAGCTGAACGAACTAAATCATTTCCCGGCCGATGGGAGATTTCAAACCTTCCTATTGGATAAGGACAATAAGGTCGTAGTGATAGGAAATCCTATCCACAACCCGAATATCCGGGAGCTATACCTAAAAGAGGTCACCGGAAAACAACCCGCTTCACAAATACAGACCACCGTGAAAGTGGAAGAGGCATCCATACAGCTAGGAACTATCCAAATGGGAGAAAGCAAAGAAGCTGTTTTCCGATTAACAAACACAGGAAACAACCCGTTAGTCATACTAGACGCAGCTACAACCTGCGGCTGTGCCCGCCCATCTTTCGACAAACATCCCGCCAAGTCGGGTGAGCCCCTTCAAGTAAGAGTCATCATGACACCGAAAGACAAAGGAGTCTTTGACGAGACGATTACCGTGAAATGCAATACGAATCAACTGATAAAATTAAACATTCGGGGGATGGCTCAATAAATAAAAAAGAAGGGAGAGCTTGCCGGATATATTGGAACGATCACAAGCAAGCCTCCCACCCCACTTTTACTCATGAAGCAGAAAGGAGGTGACACAAAAGTAGTAAATTAAATTGAAAGAGGAATTCGAGAATATCCTTATCTTGCAGAAGAATAGTAAGCAAGAGATTAAATTCTCAAAAACATAAACTATAAAAAAGAAATATCATGAGAAAAAAGATTTTAGGAATAGTCGTAATGGCAGTCGTAGCAGTAGCTGCGGCATGGAACATCAACCAGAACGAGAATGAGATTAAACTTTCTGATTTAGCATTAGACAATGTTGAGGCATTGGCTAGCGGAGAAGGTATAGACCAATATGGCCATAAATTAGTAAATAATTGTTGCAAGGCTTATCAACCTAGAGAATATAGATGTAGCAGTATATGGCCGGATTGTTAATCCCTTAATAAGGACTAATAAAGATTGTTTATTTCAATGATAACAGAGAGAGTCTATCATATATTTATATATGGATTCTCTCTTTAAAAGTAAAATTCCATGAAACCGTACATTATCTGCATAGGACTATTGTTTTTTTTGAGTTGCGTAAAAAGCGATCCGAATAGATTGATCATAGATTTAGATCAATCCGAAGAGTCGATCAAATATTCGACATTCATTGATTCTATTAGTTATATAGAGCTAAATACGAAGGATACTTGCCTGCTATCGGATATTGAAAAAATATACATAGACAATGACACCATACTCGTATGGGACAAAAAGGAGGCGGGCATCTTGACCTTTAATAGCTCCGGAGAGCTGATCAAGCAAATCAATTATTATGGCAAAGGGCCTCAAGAGTTTATCACGATATCAGCGTTCTGTATAGACCCTGAAAGGAACATAATTTATATTTGGGATTATCCGTCACAACGGATCAATAAATATACATACAGCGGTGAATTTATAGGATATGATAAAAGTGACTCATTTGTAAGGGATTTTACCGTATTAGGGAATGAGGACAAATTATGCATACTGCCTTTTTATAGTAAATATTCGCCCTATGGCATTTGGATCTCTGATATAAACAATAAGACAATAAGGGAATTTAATATTCCAATACCCATAGATGATCAAGTAGAATTTAGCGGAACATATTATAATGTTGATAATGACTCGATTTTCATTTATGACCGGAATTTTGATAACCTATACAAAATAGTGAACGATTCCATCAGCGTGACCTATTCATTTGATGTTAAACAAGTGTTGGCCAGACATCTCAGGAAAAAGGATCCTTCTTCTTTGCTGCCATTCAAAGGCATCGCCTATATGAGCAACTTCAGCATTTCAGCAAATTACTTGCTGCAAACCTATTATTATTACAATATAGACAACCCATATCGCTGGGTATTACTTAATAGGAAAGATAACAAGCTCTCTATCTGCGAACATCTAGTTAATGACATCGACTTCGTAGAGACAGAATATCCACATATCTATTACATAAAAAATGATATGTGGTGCAGAGTTGTAGAAACAGATGTCAACAATTGCAATATGTTATTACAATTGTTACATATTAGAACAATATAACATCATTATTTTATTTTTGTAATCAACACTTGATAACATCATAAAAAAAAGAAACAAACATACTAATTAATATCAACAACAAAGTATGAACAAGGCTATATATTGTAGCTTTGTCTATAAATCAACAACATAATAATATGAAACTTTTTCATCTAACATTTATAACATTACTTTTTTTCTTTATATCCTGCAACAAATCGGAAGAAAAAGATTTTTATAAAATCGATCTAGAAAACACAACAGAGTCCATTTGTTACTCTCTATTTGTAGATTCCATCAGTTACATTACCTTAAATACAAATGATTCTTGCATTATGTCTGGAATTGACAGAATATATTTAAGTGACGATTTTCTATTCGTAAAAGACGACAAAAGAGCAGGTATTTTAGTATTCGACCTAAATGGCAATTTTTTAACTCAAATAAATTTCTATGGAAATGGTGCCAATGAATTCACTAGCATCAACTCATTCGCCATAGACAAATATGCAAAAAGGATTTGCGTATATGATGGGAACGCCGGCAAAATAAACAGATACACATACGATGGATTATTCATTGAAAGCTTAAAAATAGAAAATATAATAAGAGATTTTGCAATACCAAAAGCTGGGCACTATTTATTCATTATGCCTTCATACAGGAAAGATATGCCTAGTGGAGTATGGATCGCAGACAGTCTAAACAACAAACAAAAAGAGTTGCTTTCAAACATTCCCAAAGACTATGAATTTGAATTTTTATCTACCCAATACAATATAATAGAAAATAACATTTATTATTACGACCGTAATTGGGACAAGCTCTATAAAATAGATAATGACACTGCAATTATCTCATACAATCTAAACATAAAACAAGCTTTCCCTGAAGATCTCAAAAAGAAAAGTGAGCCGTCTGCCAGTGAATTAAATGGACATGCTATGATGGCAAACTTTAGCGTTTCATCTAACTTTTTAATGCTGACATATTATTTATTCGAAGAAAACCCATTCAAATGGGTACTTATCCGCAAAAATTCAATGGATCTCATGATCTCAAACCGTTTAGAGAATGACATCGATCATATTCAATCATCACAAAAATATATATTCTTTTTAAACGATTCAACATGGTGCAGAATGCTTGATCCATCAGAATCCGATTGTAATATAACGTTACAACTATTACACCTAAAGAAGTAATAAGGGCTTTTTAACAAAAATAATATCATGCACTACAAATACACTATTTTAATAATCTGTCTATGTTGCCATTTTTCATGTAAAAATAGCTCTGATGATAAATTAATATATGCGTTAAAAAACGCAGAGAATAACAGGCATGAACTACAAAAGGTACTAGATCACTATGAAGGGGATGAATTAAAATTAAAAGCAGCTCAATTTCTTATTGAAAATATGCCCTACCTAAATTACTATGAAAGTAAAAAGTACGATCAATATAAAAAATCATTACGCCCGATCATGTCTGAAACAAGATTACCTGATTATTTAGCCTATGATGTTTTACATAAGCGACTTGGAGCGTTATCCCAGTCTGACTTCATCTTAAAAAACGATGTCCAAACAATGTCCGCAGATTATTTGATCAAAAACATCGATCTCGCATTTAAGGTATGGGAAGAGCAGCCTTGGGGAAAGTATATTTCGTTTGAAACGTTTTGCCAAAATATCCTCCCCTATCGTATAGGAAATGAACCATTAGAAAATTGGAGAGAGGTTTATTATAACTATTTCCAACCTATTTTAGATTCCTTACAGACAGATGATAGCCCAATTACAGCTTGCCAACTGATCTATGACGCAATCACCAAGCAAGATTGGGCATTCGCCCAAGATATATCCGGTCCACATATCGGAGGAAAAAGCTTATTCGAACAAAGACTCGGAAACTGCCGGGAATATAGCGATTACATGCTGTACGCTATGAGAGCTGTAGGAATTCCCGGAGGTATCGACTTAATTCTACAAAATCCGGATGATTCTTATCGAGAACATTATTGGAATTACGTAACCGACACAACAGGTAAAGATATAGAATTTGAGTTATATCGGCTCCGCCCCGGACAAAATGTACAAGATTCAGCCAGATTACGGGCGAAAATATACAGATGGAGACCTTTCGTACAAGAACAGTCATTACCAGCTTTGTATCCTAACGAGAAGTTTCCCAAATCTTTAAATAACCTGTTTTTAGAAGATGTGTCAGACAAATATTTCCCTAATAGTCAGGTTTCTATTCCCGTCGACAACAAACATATTAGCAATAAGCTACTTTTTCTTTGCATATTCAATAACTCTACATGGATACCCATATCCGCTTCTCCCATAAAAAAAGGTAAGGCTGATTTTAAAGGACTTGAAGCGAATATCGTATACTGCCCTTGTTTATATGAGAATGGTAATATCCAACCCATAACCAACCCTTTCTTATTTAAGAAAAACGGAGAAGCTCAATTCTTTAATCCTGATACTATAAATACAAAAGAAGCTTTACTTACCCGAAAATTTTATATCCGGACGTATTTCACGGGATCTGATAAACCTGTTACATACGGCGGACAGTTTCAAGGAGCCAATGATAAACTATTCAAGAATCCAACAACTCTTCATACGATTACAGACGAACCAACATTACGATATAAAGAAATAGAAGTCAGTTTTTCTCAAGCATTTAAATATGTACGCTATCAATCTCCTGACTCCTCGTTATGCAGCATGGCTGAGATTGAATTTTACTCTAAAGATCTCACAAAGCTGAAAGGGAAAGTCATCGGAACGGAGGGTAGTTTTCAGAACATCTCAAAATATGATAAAAAATCTGCCTTTGATGGCGATCCTATAACTTGCTACTGGAGTAAATCTATCGGATGTTCTTGGGTTGGATTGGAATTAGAAAAACCAGAGATCATTCAAAAAATCAGGTATTTATTATTTAATGATGACAATGAGATCAGAGAGGGAGATTTGTATGAGTTATTCTATTTTGATGTCGGGAAAGGTTTTATATCCTTAGGTAAACAATATGGAAATAGAGAACAAGCACTTCTCTTTAAAAATGTTCCTGACAACGCTATCTTATGGTTGCGCGACTATACAAGAGGCAAGGAAGAGAGAATTTTCACTTATGAGAATAATAAACAGATTTGGTGGTAGAATGAATAATTAATATCAGGCAATGAATAGACAAATCAACTCTAGAATAGAGAAAGTCATCCACAAGTTCGAGAGTGTTATCTTTATGATGTTAACACTGCTATTTTCTTTTATCATTTTACAAGTATTTTTCTTTAGTACTTTCAAGATTCCTTCCGATTCAATGAGTCCGTCATTGGAACCGGGAGACAATGTATTGGTATGCAAACCTATTCTCGGTGCCCGTATATTTAATGTTTTCGCTTCACTTCGTAACGAACAAACAAAAATCTACCGTCTTCCCGGATTTCGGGACATACAACGAAACGATATCTTAGTATTTAATTTCCCCTGCCCTAATAATTGGGAAACCGTAGAGATGCATATCCTAAAATATTATGTAAAACGATGTATTGGGTTGCCCGGGGATTCCTTATCTATCAGAAATGGTATATTTCAAATAAAAGGGTATCAAGGAATAGTAGGTAATACAACCTCACAAAAAGAAATTGAGAAAAAAGGCAAAGGGGAGTTTAAAGAAGGTGTGTTTTATTGTTTTCCTTATGATACGACATTACATTGGAATATCAAAAAATTTGGACCTCTTTATATTCCAAAAGCAGGTAGCTCTGTCAAAATGAATTGGCAGAATTTTCTCCTCTATAAAAAACTGATCGAATGGGAACGGCAGGAACATTTATACTATAAAGACACATCGGTTTACTTAAATAACAAGAAGATAGACAAGTATCAATTTCAAAAAGATTACTATTTTATGGCAGGGGATAATGGTGAGGATTCTCAAGACTCACGTTATTGGGGGCTATTACCCGAAGAATATATTGTTGGTAAAGCTTGGTTAATTTGGAAATCCATAGATCCATATACAAATCAGATTAGGTGGAAAAGATTCATGAATATTATAAATTAGCACAATCAAACAATATGCGTCATTTAAATATCTTCATATATACAATTTCCGGTACTCTCCTTTTATGTACTCCATTTACTACTGATCTTACTTTGGTAAATGGACTTGTCATGGGAAAAGTCCATTGGATTCAATTGGTCTTACTCATTTTCTCTATAGGGATCTTATTTTTCTCCTTTTTCGGAAAAGAGAAAAGGTCTCTCTCTTTTAATTGGGAGGATGCCTTTTTATTGACAATTATTTTTTGGTATACTGCTACATATCGATGGCACCTCAATCCAGAACCACAAAAGCTAGCATTTGCAGGACAAATAACCGTGTTATGGTTCACAATAAGCTATTCTTTAAAAAAGTATCCAATACTCAACCACTATTTTTTGCTCGTACTTATTAGTACAGGTTTTATCGAGGCCATTTGGGGTATCAGGCAATTATACGGATGGAGCTATTCCAATCATTCCTTGTTCCGGCTGACCGGATCATTTTTTAATCCCGGTCCTTACTCTGGATACCTATCTATAATTCTCCCTATTAGCCTCGGTCTTTTATTGAAACAGTCCTCTCGGAATATCGTGTATTATTTCGCAATAACATGCATACTTGCCATTATTCTTGTTCTCCCTGCCGGAAAGAGTCGATCAGCATGGATAGCAGCAACTTTCTCTTGTTTCTGGGTGTATATTATGTATCGCCTGAATTGGGAATGGGTAAAAAAGAACTGGATACAATATAAAAAACGCTACTTAATTAGCTGTATCATTGGATACATTTTACTCTTTGGAGGTTTTTCTTACCTATATACATTCAAAAAAGATTCAGCAGATGGAAGGTTCCTTATGTGGAAAATCACAGCTAAAGCTATTCAAAAACAACCTTTCACAGGAACCGGATTAGGAGGTTTTCCTGCTGTTTACGCAGAAACCCAAGCTGAATATATGACTTCCGGAAAAGCGACCGAAGGAGAGAAACTGGTAGCCGGTTGCCCAGAGTATGCCTTTAATGAATACCTACAGATTGGCCTAGAACAGGGGATTTGGGGACTGTTCCTATTTATTATATGGTTAGTTATAATCTTTTATAAAGGCATTAAAAATAAAAGATATGCCTGTTGTGGAGGAATCATAGCGTTGGCTATATTCGCTTTCTCATCCTATCCGTTACAATTACCGGAGTTTTGGGTAGTATTGATATTTTTGGGGGTAATGTGCATAACACCGAATCCGAATCAAAGGAATAAGCCAGAGCCAAATCGCAACGAATGGTATAAACAAATATTTCTTATTGGTGTAGCAATTTTAGGCATCATAGTATTCTGGGAGCAAAAAGATTATTATAAAGCTTATCAAAAATGGAACAAGGCGCAAATGTTTTACAACAATAAAGCTTACGAAGCGGCCTTGGAGGTATATGAACCTTTGTATCCATTATTGAAGCATAAACCGGAATTCCTTTTCGAGGCCGCTCAATCTCTTAGCAAAACCGGACGATATGAGAAAGCGAATGAATATCTGGAAAGAGCTATCTTATTAAGCTCCGATCCCATGCTTTATTACGTAATGGCTAAAAATGAGCAGTGTTTAGGTGAATACCGACAAGCGGAAAAGCACCTGTTACATGCCATTGATATTTTACCGGAACGTATCTATCCGTATTATCTGTTAATGAATCTTTATACGGAACCATCTTATTTTCAACCTACAAAATTGAAAATGGCGATTGATTCCGTATTAACTAAGAAACCCAAAGTGGAAAGTTCCGCTATTAAAGAAATGAAAGAGAAAGCACGAAGTATGTTAAACAACACATCAATATGAATACAATATCCTTATTTTTATAGCAATTACGACTACATCGTAACAATAAATACTTATATTTGCGAATGACAAATTGTACAAACCGATCAATCATACGAGTATGAAATACTATAAATTGTTGACCTTTACGCTTTTATTCTGTTTAAGCGCATGCGGCGGAGAAAAGAAAGATACAGATGCCACACAGGATTCCGTAGAGACCGTATTGCCGGATGAGGCGAACGAAGTCACGATCATGACATTGAAGCAAACGGAATTTAATCATGAGTTGATAAGCAATGGTAAACTGTCCGCTCGCAAGTTGGTGGACTTACGGTTTGAGTCGGCGGAACCCATCGCCCGTATCTACGTGAAGAACGGAGACCGGGTAAACAAAGGACAGAAAATAGCGGAACTCGCTACTTTCCGGCTCACGAACAAAACAGCGCAAGCCAAAGATGCCCTAGAGAAAGCGAGGCTTGAATTAAAAGACGTATTGATCGGTCAAGGATATATGCTGGAAGACTCAGCGAAAGTCCCGCCCGCAACGCTCAACCTAGCACGGGTAAAAAGTGGATATGATCTGGCGCTCGCCCAATATCAACTTGCCCAATATGAGGAACAGAATGCGACGCTAATCGCACCTTTCGACGGTATTATCGCAAACCTTTTCGCTAAACAAGAGAACGTGGCGTCTACGACGGACGCATTCTGTACCGTTATCGATCCTCATAGTCTGGAAGCCTCTTTCACCGTATTGGAAAGTGAGTTGCCGCTTATCCAAAACGGAGATAAAGTGGAAGTTACCCCTTTCGCCACCACCAGCTTAAAGACTGAAGGACGTATATCCGAGATCAACCCGCTAGTGGATGAGAACGGGATGGTACAAGTGAAAGCGGCGGTAAACGACAAAGGTAAATTATTCGAAGGCATGAATGTACGGGTTAGCGTACAACGCTCGCTCGGGAAGCAATTGGTCGTACCGAAAACGGCTGTGGTATTACGTTCCGGAAAACAAGTCGTATTTACTTTAGTTGATGGGCACGCTTATTGGAACTACGTGCGCACCGGACTGGAAAACGCGGATAGTTATACCCTTTTGGAAGGATTGAAAGAAGCGGATGTCGTGATTACAAGCGGCAATATTAATCTGGCGCATGAGTCACCGGTCAAGGTAATTAAAAATTGAGAATTGAGAATTGAAAATTAGTTGCGTATGATTCGCTTCCTGCTACAACGTCCGATAGCGGTATTGATGGCTTTTACGGCCTGCTTTATCGTGGGGTTGGTGACTTATTTCACCATACCGGTCTCCTTATTGCCTGATATCGCCATACCTGAGATTACCGTTCAGATATCCGGGCAAAATACATCCGCACGGGAATTGGAAAATACTGTCGTAAAGCCGGTCCGTTTGCAATTGATGCAAGTGGCAGGATTACGGGATATCCATAGCGAGACTCGTGATGGAGCGGGTATTATCCGCCTTAGCTTCGACTTTGGCACGAACACGGATCTTGCCTTTATAGAGGTCAATGAGAAAATAGACGCCGCCATGAATTACCTGCCCCGTGAGGTAGAACGTCCACGGGTAGTCAAGGCGAGCGCTACGGACATTCCGGTGTTTTGCCTCAACCTCACACTCAAGACAATTGAAAACGACGAGGCTTTCCTCGATCTTTGCCAATTCGCGGAAACAGTAATCAAGCGAAGGATCGAACAGTTGCCGGAAGTCGCGATGGTGGATATCACGGGCATATTAGGACGGCAATTACAGATCGTACCGGATATGAAGCTCTTGGATATGGCTGATATTACGTTAAATGATTTGGAATCAGCCTTGTCTGCCAATAATATAGAGCCGGGAAGCATGACCGTACGGGATGGTTATTATGAGTACAATATCAAATTTTCTACCTTATTACGTACACCGGAAGACGTACAAAATATCTATATCCGTAAGAATGACCGGATCTTCCAGATAAAAGATCTGGCAAAAGTAGCTGTCGTACCAGAAAAAGAAACCGGCTTATCGCTAGCCAACGGGGAAAGGGCCGTCACGTTAGCCGTTATCAAGCAAGCGGATGAGAATATGGACAATATGAAAGAGGCGCTTGCCGAGGTTACCGATTATTTCAAGTCTATTTACCCGGATATTGAATTTACGATCACAAGAAACCAGACCGAGTTATTGGATTATACGATCTCCAACCTCAAACAGAATCTATCGTTAGGTTTCTTATTTATCTGCATCGTGGCGATCCTTTTCCTCGGGGACGTAAAAAGCCCGGCGGTAATCGGACTAAGTATGGTAGTCAGTATCATCATTAGTTTCTTGTTCTTCTACCTTTTCAATATGTCCTTAAATATCATCTCCCTATCCGGATTGATTTTGGCATTGGGTATGATGATAGACAGTTCCATCATCGTGACGGAGAATATAGCGCAATACCGGGCAAAAGGAGATAATCTGGAAGAAGCGTGTATAAAAGGGACCACAGAAGTAATCACCCCCATGCTTAGTTCCACATTTACCACGATCGCCGTATTCGTCCCGCTGGTATTTATGAGTGGTATAGCGGGAGCGATTTTCTTCGATCAGGCGTTTGCTGTTACGGTTGGTTTAATGGTCTCTTATTTCACCGGAATCATGTTACTGCCTGTACTTTACAAATTAGTTTACAGTGTACCGGAGATCAAGCATTCCTTTTTCAACCTGAAAATAAACAATTTGATCAAGGAGCATACGCTGGACCGGTTCTATGACGGAGGGGTTGATTTCATATTCAGGCATAAGACCACTAGCCTACTATTTGTAGCTGTCACCATCCCCCTTTGCGCGATCCTATTCTATATGATCCCCAAAAGCCGGATGCCGGAAATCGATCAGAATGAGTTAATCGCACATGTTGAATGGAATGAGAACATCCATATTGATGAGAATAGAAAGAGAGTCACCGAATTATTTGGTGAGGCCGATCGGTTAGGCGCACAACACACGGCCTATATCGGACAGCAACAATTCCTGCTTAGCCGAGACAGGGAATTATCCATCTCGGAAGTAGAACTTTATTTCAAGACAGAAGAGACCGATGCTATCGCCCCTTTACAACAAGAAATCTCCGCTTGGGTAAAGCGAAATTATCCGACAGCCGTATTATCGTTCTCTCCGCCGGAGACTGTGTTTGAGAAACTGTTCGTAACCGGTGAGGCCGATATCGTAGCCGAGTTCTATGCCCGTAACAAAGAACAAGCTCCGAATGCCCCTACTTTGCAAAAACTAGAGAAAGCACTAGAGAGTAAGACCGGTCTCGCTCCCGTTGGCGTAGCTTTCGAGAATCAATTAAACATATCCATAGACCATCAGAAACTATTACTTTATAATATCTCCTATGAAGAGGTCTACCGGGTACTTAAGACGGCCTTCAAGGAAAATGAAGTCGCTACCTTACGCTCTTATCAACAGTATTTACCGATCACGCTAGCCGGAAACGAGCAAACGGTCGATCATATCCTACATAATACGTTAATCCGTACGCAACCGGACGAAAACCAAAAGACGAATCATGTCCCTCTTAGCGCAGTAACAAAAATTACTCCCGGAGAGGATTTGAAGATACTCACCGCTGGAAAGAACGGGGAATATATTCCTTTTAGCTTCTATCAAGTAGAGAACGCGGAACAGTTAATGGAAAATATTCGGGAGCTCGTCCGCAGCGAATCCAAAGATAAGACGAATTGGGACATCGATTTCTCGGGAAGCTTCTTCTCGAACCAACAAATGCTGAATGAACTGGTCGTCATCTTGTTCATATCCATTCTCTTGATGTACTTTATCTTAGCGGCGCAATTCGAGAGCTTCTTGCAGCCCTTGATCGTCCTGCTGGAAATACCTATAGACGTAGCCGCCTCCTTACTGGTATTATGGATATGCGGGCATACCTTAAACCTGATGAGTGCTATCGGTATCGTGGTAACTTGCGGTATCATCATAAACGACTCTATCTTGAAACTGGACGCGATCAATGAGCTTCGGAAAGAAGGTGTACCCTTGATGGAAGCGATCCATGAGGCGGGTCGTCGCCGTCTGCGCCCGATTATCATGACCTCATTGACAACTATATTCGGCATGGTACCGCTACTATTCACGTTCGATATGGGAAGTGAATTGCAAAAGCCACTCTCCATTGCCATGATCTCGGCGATGCTGATCGGTACGGCAGTCAGTTTATTTATTATCCCTTTGGTTTATTGGTTTATCTATAGGAGACATGCTTTATGAAAAAAAGATACAAGAGGACATTCCTAGTTTTATACGCATTCTGTTCGCTATTAGCCGAAGGAGTATCGGCCCAATCGCTCGTCCTTTCCCTCGAGAAGACGATCTCATTGGCCGCCGATAGCTCGCTGGAGGCTTTTCGTACGAAAAACCTATTCTTGTCCGGCTACTGGGAGTTTCGTAATTACAAAGCGGAGCGACTGCCTAGTCTTACATTGAATATCACACCCGCCGAATATTACCGGGATATCACGAAACGATACGATTCAGAAAAAGACATCGACGAATACCGTAAGCAACAGTCCTTTTATGCGGGAGGAAACTTAAAGATCAAGCAGAACTTCGATATGCTGGGTGGTAGTTTCTTCGTGGACACGGATCTGGGGTATATGCGCTATTTCGGCTCGAATACTTATAATCAGTTCACCTCCGTTCCAATCCGTATCGGATACAGCCAAGATTTATTGGGATACAATCCTTTCCGGTGGGAGAAGAAGATAGAGCCTCTAAAATATGAGAAAGTAAAGAAAGAGTTGCTTTATAATATCGAGACCGTCAGCGAGCAAGCCACCACTTATTTTTTCTCTTTAGCCATGGCTCAAGTAGAATATGATATGGCCAAAGAAAATGTAGCGACAACCGATACGTTATACCGTACCGGCCAAGAGCGGCATAAGATCGCGGCTATTAGTCAAGCGGATTTACTAACACTCAAACTGGATGCGATCAATGCCCGCAATACGTTACAAAACGCCGATATAGCCTTGAAGCGAGCCATGTTCAGCTTGGCCTCGTATTTGAATTTCGATAAGAATACGGAGATACGGCTTCGTCTGCCGTCACGCCCCCATGATATGGATATTCCGGTGGATCAAGCATTGACGTTAGCCCGGGAGAATAACCCCAAGTTTCTGGAAGTGCGGCAAGATGTGTTAGAGGCCGAGCAACAAGTGGATAAGACCAAAAAGGAAACCTTATTCAACGCTTCCTTGAATGCCAGTATCGGTTTCAATCAAGTAGCGACCCAGTTTAAGGAAGTTTACAAGAATCCGCTGCAGCAGGACTTGGTATCGATATCTATCTCTATTCCCCTTATAGACTGGGGAGTACGGAAGGGTAAATACAATATAGCCAAAAGCAATCTAAATGTTACGCAAATATCCGCACGGCAGACGGAAGTCACATTGGAGGAAGACGTTATCATGACCGTCGGTGATTTCAATGTACAGCAAAACCTGATCGCCAGCGCCGAAGAGGCTTTGGATATTGCGATCATGGCCTATAACGAGACCAAGCAACGTTTCATGATCGGCAAAGCGGATATCAATAGCCTTACGCTCTCCTTGAACCGACAGCAGGAAGCGCAACGTAATTATATCACGGCCTTGCAAAATTATTGGTTGAGTTATTACAAAATACGTAAGCTCACCTTACATGATTTCGAGACAGGCATCTCATTAGCCAATGAATTTGATTACGAGCATGGGTTCTAAGCCGAACATATCATCCTTTACGATCATCGTCACCTTCCTTTGTATCGCATTGGCGGGGATCGCTTTCGTGCCTTTATTGCCGATCAAGCTATCTCCCTCCCGTACGCTGCCGAAATTAAGTATCAGCTATAATATGCCCTCCAACTCAGCGAGGGTTATCGAGATGGAGGTAACCTCCCGGTTGGAGGCGATGCTTGCCCGTATCAAAGGAATCAAAGAGATCTCCTCGACCTCGGGAAACGGATGGGGAAGGATTACCTTAGAACTAGATAAACATACGAATATAGACGCCGCACGTTTCGAGGCATCAACAATTGTTAGGCAGACGTGGCCGGACCTTCCGGAGGAATTAAGTTATCCGATTTTAGAGATGAGCCGTCCGGACGACAAGGAATCACGCCCGTTCATGAGTTATACCTTGAACGCTTCCGCTACCCCGATATTCATCCAGCGATTCGCCGAGGATCAGATAAAGCCCCGGCTTAGCAGCGTGCAAGGTATTTATCGTATCGATGTTAGCGGGGCAACCCCTATGGAATGGCGCTTGGAATACGATAGCCGCCAGCTACGGGATCTGGGGATCACGATAGAGGATATCCAATCGGCGATCAGCCAATATTACAAAAAAGAGTTCCTTGGAACCGCTAATATGGGACAAGGAGATACCGGCAAGGAATGGATTCGTCTGGCGTTAATGCCGGAAAAGATCACGAATGGGTTCGAACCATCGCATATCACCGTCGCAAACAAAGATGGTAGCTTAATCCGGCTGGATCAATTGATAAAGGTAACCCGGCAAGAAGAGGCCCCGCAAAGTTACTACCGGATCAATGGCTTAAACTCTATTTACCTGTCTATCCGTGCGGAAGAGACTGCCAACCAGTTGCAATTAGCCAAGAAAGTGAAGGAAGAAATGGAGCATATCCGCACCCTGCTTCCTCCCGGTTACGAGATCCATACCAGTTACGACGCTACCGAATTTATCCAAGAAGAATTGGATAAAATCTACGTCCGTACAGGCTTGACCATCTTGATCCTCTTGCTCTTCGTTCTGCTGATTACCCGGAATGTACGTTATCTATTCTTGATCATCATCAGTTTAAGTATCAACCTGTGTATAGCCGTTATCCTTTATTATTTATTAGGGTTGGAGATGCAATTGTACTCGCTGGCGGGTATCACGATCTCTCTCAGCTTGGTGATCGATAATACGATCGTGATGACTGATCACATCCGGCACCATCATGACCGGAAAGCTTTCTTGTCTATTCTGGCGGCAACTTTGACGACTATGGGTGCTCTCGTGATTATCTTCTTCTTGGATGAGAAGATACGGTTGAATTTACAAGATTTCGCCGCTGTCGTGATCATTAATCTGGCCGTATCTTTGTTCATCGCGTTATTCTTGGTTCCGGCATTGATCGATAAGATGAATTTGCACCCGAAGAAAGCCGCTTCTTCTTCCCCAAAAGCCCCAAGTCATTGGAAACAACATCCGGTGGTCCGTCCGATACGGTCGTTCATACACCGTTTCCCAGTCTATTTCTCTCATTATTACCGGGCGCAGATCCGTTTCCTTTGCAATTGGAAAAAGCTGGCTTGCCTTATTCTAGTACTGGCTTTCGGACTACCGATATTTTTATTGCCGGAGAAGATCGAGCCGGAAGAGAAGGATCTATCCGCAAGAGACTCTTTGTGGATCGCTCGCTACAATGAATTCGCGGCGAAAGATATTTGGAAGGAAACGATAAAACCTATCGTCGATAAGAGTTTGGGAGGAACCCTGCGCCTATTTGTCCAAAAGGTATACGAGGGAAGTTATTTTACCCGGAATGAAGAAACGGTATTAAGTATCAGCGCTTCCATGCCGAACGGTACGACCCTTGATCAAATGAACCACTTGATCAACCGAATGGAGGCTTACTTGAGTACCTATAAGGAAATACGGCAGTTCCAGACCAGTATCTATAACGCACGTCAAGCCAGTATCAACGTCTATTTCACCCGTGAGAACGAGCGAAGTGGTTTCCCCTACACCTTGAAAAGCAGGGTGATTAGCAAAGCGTTGGAATTAGGTGGTGGAAGTTGGGGCGTATGGGGACTTATGGACCAAGGTTTCAGCAATGATGTCCGTGAGAACGCAGGTTCTTTCCGGATCGAGATGTACGGATATAATTATGACGAGCTATACGAATGGGCGGAGAAACTGCGGGAGAAATTGCTTACGTATCGCCGTATCAAGGAAGTATTGATCAATTCCGAGTTTTCTTGGTGGAAGGATGATTATCAGGAATTCTACTTCAACTTGAATAAATCCCGTATGGCGCAAGCGGATATATTGCCTATCGATTTATTCGCGTCTATCCGGCCTGTTTTCGGTAAAGATATCTACGCAGGTACCATCGTCGTTGATAACGAGACGGAAAAGCTAAAACTTTCTTCCCGCCAATCAAAGGAGTTCGATATCTGGAGTATGCAATATGTACCTCAAACCATCCGTGATAAATCCTATAAGTTGTCCGAACTCGCTATCGTCGAGAAAAGCCAGACCCCTCAACAGATAGCGAAAGTAAACCAGCAATACAGGCTCTGCTTGCAATATGAATATATCGGAGCTTCCTCACAAGGCGAGAAGATACAGAAAAGGGAACTTAGAGAGTTTAACAAGATCCTGCCTATGGGATATACGGCTAAAGCGGAAAAGAACTATTGGTCATGGGATCAGAAAGATAATAAACAATATGCGTTATTATTCTTGATCATCGTTATTATTTTCTTTACGACCAGTATCTTGTTTAATTCCTTGAAACAACCGCTGGCGGTCATTTTTGTCATACCGATCTCTTATATCGGGGTATTCCTGACCTTCTATTGGTTCAAGCTAAACTTCGACCAAGGAGGATTCGCCTCCTTCGTTTTATTATGCGGTATCACGGTAAACGCCAGTATCTATATCTTAAACGAATATAACCAAATTCGGGAACGGATACCCGCTATTTCCCCAATCCGTGCTTATCTAAAGGCATGGAACGCCAAGATCACGCCGATTTTCCTAACCGTTATATCGACCATACTCGGATTTATCCCGTTCATGCTAGGCACCGATAAAGAAGCCTTTTGGTTCCCGCTCGCCGCCGGAACGATAGGCGGCCTTATCATGTCTATCCTAGGCATCTTCTTTTATTTACCGATATTTACGCTGAAAAAAGAACGGCATTAAACAGGAATACGTATCTTTAACGGATAAATCGTTAATCAAATTCATTAAACTTATGAGACACATAAATTATTTAGTATTGCTTCTGGTAGCTTGCTGCGTAGGTGCTTGCAGTTCCCCGAAAAATGATACGAAAGATGCTTATCCGATGTTCTGGACTTGGTTGGATTACCAGCCCGGAATGAATTTCGACTCCATCTGCACGATCATGAATGAGGCGGGGATAGACGGTGTCATGCTAAACGCCCCTACTCCGGATGATTATCGGGTCGCTATTCCCATCGCCCAGAAACATGGGATAGAGGTCTACGCTTGGTTATGGACGATGAATCTGGAACATGACCGAGACGCTATCTTAAAAGAACATCCCGAATGGTTCAGCGTAAACCGTAACGGACAAAGCTTGGCCGATACGACCGCTTACGTGGATTACTACAAATTTATGTGCCCTGCCTTACCCGAGGTACGGGAGTTTATCAAGAAGAAAATAGAGGCTTACTGCGAGGTAGAGGGTTTGAACGGTATCGCTATCGATTACAACCGTTTCGTGGACGTTATCCTGCCGACTACCCTTTGGCCGAAATACGGTATCGTGCAAGATCAAGAATATCCGCAATGGGATTTTGGCTATCACCCGGCTATGATCGAGAAGTTCAAGGCCGCTTACGGATATGATCCAAGGGAACAAGAAGATCCCTCGCAAGACGAGAAATGGCTTCAATTCCGTTGTGACCAGATTACCGAGGTAGCCAATATGATCGCCGACGTGGTTCACTCCTATGGAAAGAAAATGGCAGCCTCTCCTTTCCCAACCCCCAAGATGGCGTCCAAAATGGTTCGTCAAGACTGGGGTAAATGGAATCTGGACATTGTCTTCCCCATGGTATACCATAACTTCTACACGGAAGATATTAGTTTTATCTCAGACTGTATGATAGAGGATGTTCGGGATAAGAACCCGAAAACTACGCTTTACTGCGGCTTAATGGTTTCAGACGATATGCAAGCCAGCATGGACGCCGCGCTAAATCATGGGGCGGAAGGAATCTCTATCTTTACCGTATCCGCTTTACGCACTCCGGAAAGCCGTGCGATGTTCAAGGCTTACACGGATAGTGTTCGTGCGGTTCGTGCCGAGAACAATGGGGTGAATCCGGCTTTATCCAAGAGTACCAAAGTAACGAATCCTTTCGAGAACATGGATATCTTGAACATGATAAACGCAAAGATCAAGGAGCTCGCCAACGTGCCTATTCCGAATATCGCCGATTATAAATTGGTGAACGAAAAAGGTGCCACGAAATACTACGAGGTCAAAGAGCTAAACACAGGAAAAACATTCTGCGTAGACTTTTACTTCTACGGAGGTATTCTTTCCGGATGGAATGTTACGGTTAAATAAGTACTTGATAATAGCTATTTTTATGCGGCCTACCTCGTAAATTCATGAGGTAGGCCGCACGCATAAACACCCCTATTCCAGAACGCCGAAACAAACAATACCCCGAACGGTTTTCCCTTCTTTTGTTATCCCCTCGACAGTCACCGTATATTCTCCCGGCAAATCGGACGTGTAAAAAGGAAGAGTCAATACCGCCTTGCCTCCGGTTTGTACATTCGGCATCCATAACAAAGTATGCCGGTAATCCGGAATACGGCTTTTACGAGAAATCTCATCTGGGTAAGTGGGAGCGTAGAACAAACGGCGGCGCTGTGTACCCTCATAATCAAATAGCTGGGTAGACGCACCGACTTTCAGCGTAGGATAATCGTTCTTATAAGTATGGAAAGCTAAGATCCCCTCAAAAACCTGTCCCCCAAAACTATATCTATTCCTGTACACCTCCAGACGCCGGATCAAAGCCGGATTATAGTTATAAATCAATTCATGATCCATGATAGGAATACCATCCAGCAGCACCAGCGGGCTATTCAGAGATACCGTCTGGTTGGAAAGATCCTCTAGCAAGACGAAAAGCGAACGTTTCCCATTCGTATTCCGGAAAGAGACGGATTCCACAAACTCAAAGACCGTTTCTCCCATCGTAGGGAAACGGGTATATTCATCCAGCAAATAAGTCTTATATGGTTGCCATTGGAAATGCGCACGAACCGGTTCTACATGTCCCAAGGAATCCGCCGTAAACGTACGGGTGACTTGCAGACCGATATTACGTTGCGTTAATCCTTCATCCCAAGCGGGATTCATCCTGAATCGCAGCATTCTCGAGGCAGGATGAAGAGCGAAAGGGGATTGGATATCTATTCGATAAGCCTCTGTCCCTTTTGAATCGGTAGTAGTGGCTAGCTCATGCGTACCCGTGATCCTCGAGGTATAGAACAGTACGGATTCCTTATCCTCCTGCTGCTGACCGCCAAACAATCGGATCTCATCACCTACAAACCCGAGTAACGGAGAAACACTCGTTTGCGCTAACGCTTCCCCAGTCCGGATATTCACAATTTTGCCCCGGATCAAATGGCCTTCATACTCCGGAAGATAATCGTCCGTAAAAATTGTTTGGTTTAGAGAAGGTAACATAGCCTGCCATTGACAAATAGAATGATCGTCGGGCACCGGAATAAATTCTTTGCCGGCAATAGAGATTCCCAACGTATACACATCAGCAGGTAGACCCTGAATCCGGATATTACCTTGTTCCCTTCGTGAAAAAGAAGCTTTATCCATAGTCAGTTGAAGCGTATTACCGGATATATCCGGAGAAGTAGCTTTTATAAGGGTGTCTGTGGGAATAGTCTCGTCTTTCCGGAAGGTATTCACCACGCCGATCGTTTTCCGGAAAAAGACCGTATCGCCCTCATTCCGCATATAACGGGTATAAGCCACCAAGCGATAATAGCCGGTAGGCAAAAGGGCGGGCAGTTCCAGCCATCCTTCCCCGATCCCCTCCTTGATCTCTATTTTCGCTTGTACCAAGGCTGTCGATTCATCGAGCAACTCCACATACCCCACTTTACTGAATGAAACGGGGATACCTGTCGCATCGGTCACGCAAAGTTTCAGCCAAAGCAACTCGCCTGCCAGATAAACCTGTTTATCTGTTTGCACGTAAATACGCTCCCGGAAATCGTTCGCCGCCAATAACTCCCCATGTCCCCAAGACAACAGTGTCAAGATCAATGATAGTATCGAATATTTCATGGTTCAAGCCTTTAGAATTTAATATTATAAGAAATATACGGAATGGGAGCTCCGAAAATCGCCAGTTTATAGCCCTTCAAGCGGCCTTCCTCTGCAACATAATAGACGGAGTAAGCGTTATCCCGTCCGGTCACGTTATAAATTCCCAGCGAGACAGTGCTATGCGTAAGTAAAGTCAGATGATGGCTCGGCTCTATATTGATAGAAAGATCCATCCGGAAATAATCAGGAATCCGGTATTGGTTCCTGTCGGAGAAATAGACGAACTCCCCTCCAGCGAAATTATATTTGCTGACCGGAATGGAAACCGGGCGGCCGGTACTATAGTCACAATTCACCGATACGCTGAACCGTTGGGTGAATTTATAATTACCCACGAACTTCAAGTCGTGCGGCTTGTCGTAATCCGCCGGATACCACTCGCCCCGGTTGACCGGCTTTTTGATACGAGCGTCCTCCTGTCGGAGCTGGGTACGGGAATAGGTATAACTCACCCAACCGTTCAACTTCCCATTCGGCTTGCGTATCATAAACTCCACACCGTAGGCCCGTCCTTTCGTATTGACCACATCCGTCTCGATATGATGATTCATGATCAAGTTCGCCCCGTTACGGTAATCCAAATAATTATCCATGGTTTTATAATAGCCCTCCACGGAAGTTTCCAGTCCGGCCCTAATGAAATTCTTATAAAGCCCGACAGCCACCTGCGAACCGGTTTGCGGCTTGATATTCGCGTCGCTAAGTTTCCAAGTATCCGTGGGAGACATGATCGTGGTATTGGACAGCTTATGGATATTCTGCCGCATCGTATTGTAACCGGCCTTGATAGAGAATCCGTCCGTGAACTCATAGCGAGCGGAGATCCTGAACTCCGGTCCTTGGTAAGTCTTATAAATTCCACTCCCTTCCTCCTTCGTATCAATCACGGCAGAAGGAGACGGCATCTTATCCGGTTCATACAAATTATAAGTTCTAGGCCCCATTACATTATACATACTATAACGGATTCCAGCGTCTATCGATAAGGTAGGAGTTATATCCCAACGATCGCCCACGTAAATAGCCGATTCCAGCGCTTTCTCGGACTGCATCCGGTCGTCCAGCACCAATGAAGCCTCGCCTTTCCCCAGATATTCCCCGGGATTCAAGTTATAATACAAGGAACTCAATCCAAACCCGATCGTATGATGATCATGCGCCTGCCAACTAAAATCAGCCTTGCCGTAAAACTGGTCGATACCGAAAGTCAGCGTATAAGCGGTCGCCGGGTTATCCGTGTTCTCGGTCCGATTGTTATAATGATCATATCCGGCGATAAATGTCCCGGTGAGATTCGGATGGAAAGCATGCGTCCATTTCAGCGAGGCACTGGCATTCTGGTAAGCGTATCGTTCCACCTCATCGAAATGAAAACGGTCGTGGCTGAAATATCCGGTCAACGTCAAACTATTATTCACGTCAAAACGATGATCGATCGAGGCGTTCAAGTCGTAAAAACCAGCGTTACCGTCCTTATATCCGCTCTTCTCCGGCAATAGATTCAAGAGCCAGTCCGAATACGTGGTACGGGCACCGACAATATACGAGGTCTTCTTATTGAGAAGCGGTCCCTCTACCGTAAGACTACTGGTCAGCAAGCCAAGACTGGCCGAACCTTTGAATTTCTCCTTACTTCCTTCCCGGGAATTGATATCCAGCACGGAGGAGATACGACCACCAAATTTAGCGGGGATGCTACTTTTATATAATTCCATATCTTTCACCACATCGGAATTGAAGATAGAGAAAAGCCCGAACAAGTGCGTAGGGTTATAAACCGTCCCGCCATTAAACAAGATCAAGTTCTGGTCCGTAGCGCCTCCCCGCACATTGAATCCGCTGGATACCTCGCCCACCGACTTGACTCCCGGCAAGGCCATGACCACTTTCAAGATATCCAACTCACCGAAAGCCGTCGGGATATTCTTGATCTCTTTCATTTTCAAACGAGTCACGCCCAAAGCCGTACTCCGCACATTCTCCACGATATTCGCCGAAACGGAAACCTCGCTCAAGGCATATACCTGTTCTTCCAACTCGATATCTAACTTTCCGGAGGCATAAAGCATAACTTGTCGTTTGGTATCCTTTAAGCCGATAGAACGGATACGTAGATCCCGACGTCCGGCGGGAAGCCGGATCGAATAATGACCGCTTGCGTCGCTCGTCACCCCGATGGCGGGATCGTCGATCTGCAAGGAGACACCTTTTAAGAGCTCGCCCGTCTTAAAATTCGTGATCGTACCGACCAAGGTCACCCATTCCTCCACCTGTCCGGTCGGAGAACCGATCTCATAAACTTTATTCTCGGAGGAGGCCCGTTGTTCACGCCGCAAAGAGAGATAGGAAACTGCATCTTCCACCTCACGAACCACGATGGCGTTAAAATATCCTTCTGGCAAAGAGGCGGTCAGTTCTTCTTCGCTCGTGACGATCAAGTCATTCGAATACCTCGTCACAAACAATGAGGCAGAACGCAAAGCATCCCGCAAGACTTGCTCCGGTTCCGCATCCCTCACGTCCACCGTAACCGTCAGCGAATCCAGCACCGCCGGATCACCCAATACACGGAGACCCGTTTGCCCCTCGATCGCCTCGATCAATTCCATAGCCGGACGTCCGTCCAACCGAATGGTTACCCGTCGTCCGGCAAAAGTCGCTACCGTGACAAATAACAGGATCACCCAGATATACTTTCGTTTTTTCATCAGCGTAGATTTAAGGTTTCACAATATTCCACCACCTCGATCAGCGAGCGTTCCCGTTCATCTCCAAACGAGAGCCTTCGCTCTTTTATATATCGCTTCAGCTCATTCTTATTTTCCTTGAATAAATTGAAAAGCGAGCGTTTACCACTTACAGGGTAATATACCCCGTCCCTACATATATAATAAGATATCTTTTCGACGAACCGGTCTGTCAGGGTCAGCTCTTCCATGCGCCGCTCCAATCCCTTTGTCGATCTTTTCCAAAGGGAGTATTTCCCGGCATATAACCGAACATAAAAACCTTCGGGGTAATTCCTTTTCTCCCCTTTCGGTTCCATATAATACAAATCATAGCCGGGAAGGTGCACAAACCGAATCCGTTCCGAGGGAACGATCACATGCAACCGTCTATCCGGCGAGAGCACGATCAGCTTTTCCAGATACACGTTCAAACGCATCTCCACCCCGGGATATACGATCCCATCGAATGCCAACGTTCCCTTTCGGTAATCCTTCGTATCCAAATAAGGATGCCCTTCCAACCGGTTCAAGTACAGAGGCTCCAACTCCCCGGCATAGATCAAGGCTTGATTACCGGCTTTCTCCATATAACGTCCTTCCTTACCGTCTACCGGTAAACTCTCCGACACAGCCAGTTCCTGCGCCGATACTTGCCACCCGCAAAGGAGGCAAAGCATATAAAAGATGGTTTTTCCTGTTCGCATGATCGGGTTCCTATTTTAAATTAATAATGATCGTTCGGCCACCAAGACGGCCGCTCCTTCGTGGCCTTCCCCTGACGGCAATCCACGCATCGAGGATAAGTCTTCGACTCCGGATAGCGATACCAAGCCAAACCTGCCATATTAAAATCCTTTGGATAGATCTCGCATGGGATAATCTTATCCGGGACATATAGATCATCCTCATACGAGAGATACATTCCCTTCCGTGTCGAACTAGTCACCTCAACATACCCTATCACCAATTCATCCGGATCGGATATATTAAAAATATTTCCATTATCACCAGCCGACATGACCGGACTGAAGATACTGCCGGTGCGCTCGATCTCCTCTTGCAACATCTTGAAATAATCATACGCCTCCTTACGGATCTGCATCTGCGAGATCTCCACATGATACAAGATAGACAATCGCTCGTCTGCCGCAGAGATCTCGAATAACTTGTGTTCCGCCAGCCGATTCTCAGCCAGCTTTTCGGTGGTGCCTAGCATCAATATCTTCGAGGAATCTTTTACCCAACAATGATAGAGATTGTCGGATGTATAAGGATTATGCCAAATAATATTACCGAATCCTTCTTCTCTAGCATTAGCGTACAATGGAGATTGAACCTCCCAGTTCTCCTTATAGCTCCAACGATAATAGGGAGGACTATCCTTCCCGGCATGGCTGGAGAGATGAATGGTCACCGGCTCCTCACGACCTCTTTTCTGATAACTAAGGCTATCTATCTCCGGAGTGAACAAGGGCTTCAAGAAAGTAGACTGGTACTGTTTATTGTCTACCGCAAGGTTCAAGCGATACGCTAAATTAAAATCGAATTCGCCATTCTGTATCTTGTAAACGCCCTTCTCATCTTGCCTAGCCTCAAACAACACCCCATCGCTCCGCTCTATATTCAGCACGGCATCCGAGATCGCATCATTATCACGCAAGTCTCCCGTAATACTTATACTCCGGCTCAACCGGAACACGGATTCTCCCGAGGTGATCATACCGTCTACCACCAAGATACCAGCCATACCCTTCACCACCGGCGTGAAGTCGGAAATGCAACCGGAAAGAAGCGGCAATAGAGCTAAATATAAAAATAACTTTTTCATATCTTTCGTATTATTAGATCACAAATGATCCGTCGGCCACCAAGAGGGCTTATTCTTACTAGCATTATAATGCATGCGGCAATCCACGCAACGCCAAGTAGAATATGTTGTTGAAGTGACCCAAGGATAAGAGCCACCCGGAATTTCTATCGTCCAGACCGGACATTGACCTTTCCCCCCTTCATATAGATTATCACTAAAAGAGATATATCTTGATTTCGTTGTTACATTCGATACCTCCACATATCCGATAACTATTTCCTCCGGATCCGATACATTATATATATTCCCATTGTCGCCCGCCGACATCACCATATTGAACAGTCCACCCGTCCGTTCAATCTCATCCATCATCATCTGATAATAATCATAAGCCTCCTCACGCAACTGCATTTGTGAGACTTCTACATGATAAAGTACGGAGAGCCGATCGTCATTGCTCGGTATCTCAAATAACTTCTGCTGAGCGACCTTGTTCTCAGAAAGCTTCTTCGTGTTTCCCAAGAGCATGACTTTCGAAGAATCGCGGCCCCAGCAATAATACGTATTAGCAGAGGTATTCCTATCAAACGAGATCAATTTTCCATCCATATAGCCTAATGTAGCGAATAACGTAGCCGTCACCTCCCATGTCTCGCGATATGACCAACGATAATAAGGGGATTGATCGTCCCTCGCATGGCTCGACACGTGGACCGTCACAGGCTTTTCCCACCCTGCTTTTTGATAAGATATGCTGTCTATCTCTACAGTCTGCACTGGTTTCAAAAAAGAAGACTCATACCGTACTCCATCTATCGAGAAAGTCAAACGATATTCCAAGTCCGGGACAAGCGTCCCCGTCTCTATCTTATATGCCCCTCCGTCCACATGAATAGCAGGAAACAACACTCCATCACTTCTCTCCACCACCATCTCCGCATTCATAATGCCCTCTTCGCCCACCAAATCATCCAAGATCCCCACACTCCTACTCAAACGAAATTCAGACACCCCATCGCATATCATCCCATCTACCACCAAGATACCCCGCACTGATTGTACTTCCGGAGTAAAGTCGGTGATACAAGAGGTGAAAAGCGACAACAATAATATGCAAATTAAGGATGTTCTCATATTCACACTTTCAATTCAAAGCGATTAAAGCCTAATCAAGAGCAGGGATGATTCTCCCTATAACCCTCCCCGCTCTTATGCAATCATCTAAAAGTAAATATAGCCTATAGCTGTACCTAAGCTACCACCTGTACTAGATGATATATTACAAACTACACGAATTGATCCATGAGTATCACTATAAATACTGACATCCGCAAACCGTCCAAATCCACTCACGTAACATCTAGTTCCCATTCCCTCTACACTCCAATCATAACTATAATTATAATTGCCGAGGTCTATTAAATACTCCAATCTGGGATCCTCCGCACTTCCCTTCCAACCAAAGACAGTATATCTACCGCCTGCATATCCCCCGGATAAGGTAAGATTCGTTTGTCCGGAGATAGCAAAATAAGGTACATCCGCTACAGAAGAGGGCCATTCAGAAACCCCTATGACATTTTCATTATCAACTATTGTTACTTGAGAATACCCCATTACATTCCCAGCAGCCGCTCCTTCCACAGGCTCAGATTCATTAACTTCACCGAGAACCTGATTTGCCATCGCATTGCTAGCAAGCAACATAAACATCACAAACAAAAAAGATTTAATCGTCTTCATGGTCTTAAAATTTAAATTCTCCAGAAATAAAATTCATAATACAAGGCCATTATCATATACCAAACTCACTATACAGCCTACCAGACCGAATCCACACTGAACATACAAAATGATCACATCAAGGAGATCATCCGTATCTAGGTTATCTAACGAAAGCGGGATTACCTCCCACTTATCATTGTTAAGTGCCAGCTCCCCATCCCATCTAGATAGAGGCTCCTATTCAAATGTTCATAATTAAAACGCTATAGTAATTCAGCGCACCTTATTGGCAAGCCTTCATCACCATAGAAACTGGAAAGAAATAAGCAGGTCGTATTAACAGTTCATTCAAATACATTCAATATGTATTTCTACAAATGTATACAAAATTTTTCTTATCATACAACTATTCTTAAGAAAACTTTAACCCATAACTAAAATAATCAATCACAAATGATCCGTAGGCCACCACTTAGGCTTGTCCTTCGTTGCGTTATACCGCATGCGGCAATCCACGCAACGCCAAGTAGAAATAGTATAAGGCAACAAAAGGCGATTTACCCAAGGCAGTTCTTTTCCCGCCGAACCAGCAGGGAAAATTTCACAAGGTTCCTCATTATCTAAATAGACATCTCTCCACGGCACATAAAGACCTCTTTTAGTAGTGCTAGCTACTTCTATATATCCTATAATAATCTCATGTGGATCTGGCACACAATAAATATTACCATTATCTCCCGCTGTCATCACCTGATTGAATATTCCTCCTGTACGCTCTATCTCGTCTTGCATAAAACGAAAATAATCATACGCCTCCTCTCGCAATTGAGTTTGGGAAATCTCCACATGATAAAGTACAGAAAATCGCTCGTCCGTACAAGGAATCTCATACAATTTATGATTCAACACCGTATTCTCTGCCAAATCCTTTGTCGTTCCCAGCAACAAAACCTTAGATGAGTCCCGTCCCCAGCAATAATAACTATTACTGGAGGTTTCCAAATTATTTTCAGTCAAGACCCCCTTCTCATAGTAATGAGTAGCCCGAAGGCGAGCCTTCACCTCCCAAGTTTCCCGATAACTCCAACGATAATAAGCCGATGTATTCACTCCCCCCTTACTTGTTATCCGAATAGCCACTTGCCCATTATCATCTTTACGATAAGATAAACTGTCTATTTCTACTGTTTGAATAGGTTTCAAAAAAGAAGATTGATACAGACGGTCATTCACCGAAAAACATAGACGATATTCCTTATCCAATAGCAGATCTCCCGTATGAACAAGATAGCAACCATTCCCATCATTAATACCTTCCAAAAGAACCCCGTCGTTTCTTTCTATATATAGGTGAGCGTTAGTAATGACCTCACTATCCCTCAATAGATCAGATATGCCTACACTCCGGCTCAACCGGAATTCCGATACCCCATCCGTTATCATTCCATCCACTACCAAGATGCCAGCCATGCTCTTTACCTCCGGCGTGAAGTCGGAGATGCAAGAGGTAAAAGACAAAAACATCCACAAAATCACAACAACCAACCGCATAACCTTAATAAGATCTTAGATGCTAATTATTTATTATAAAAGCGACAAGTACATACTTATCCTTACGATAAGACTCTGCACTTGCCGCTCTAAAAGGTTAGAAACTTACAGAACCATATAATGTTCGTAAATAAACTCCATTTTCATAAACTTCACATTTAACAGTTGCTGATCCTGAAGAGGAATAATAAATACTTACATCAGCGGTACTTCCTTGCCCTCCTCCACTAGGCCAAATATACATTGTCGCACTTTCCGGATAACCTTCAATACTCCAAGAATAAGTATAAGGACCTTGAGGCTCTAAATCTGAATCTCCAATAACCCGAGCTACAAACTCGATATGTCCCGCTGTTTGAATTTGGTTATAAAACCGAAGAGACATATTTGTTGATTGCGCCAAAGATTCACCACCACTTTCTACTACCCCAAAATCATTAGCCAATATTGTAGCAGAGAATAATAAAAGCATAGAAAATATATAAGACACGATTCCTTTTCTCATAATCCATTTAATATTTTAATTATTATTATCATTTTAAAGTATCTATCTAGATAGCAAAAACATCTTTACTCTACAAAGATAAAGCAGTATATCACCAAGATTACGGAACACCACTATATAGACACTCATTTATAATTACAAAGAGGCACTTACTTTCATGGCATCCCCTATAAAGGCCACTTATTCTTCCCCCATACAAAAAGGTTCAACTTGAGCCTTCGAGGAGACAGGACTAAAATGTCAGAGAATCTCTTCATACAGCATTTAGATTTCAAGTCACGATACACATTTCTTATTTACGCACAATATAAGCAAAACATTTCAAACTAACACGTTTTTTGTTTGTTTTATTGTATTTATTGCATAATAAACGCATCCTGCACCTTTATCCCACAAAGATTGAGCCCCAACCAGACAATTAAACCGAAAATACCGCATCTGTCTTCATTTTATATTTACATTCGCGGGAGAACTATCATTTAATCCGTGAAATACCACGATAACAAACTATTTACATAAAAATATGGAAGAAAAACTTGACAACGCTACAATCCCCAACCAATATACCTTATGCCTAGACCGGCAATGCCCCAAGGCCTCCACATGCCTTAGGCAACTGGCAGAGCGAAGTATGCCCGACGAGACGGCCTATTGGCAGATCATCAGCCCGAGACACCTCGCCTCATTGAAGGGAACTTGCCCTTATTACCGTCCGAACAAGAAAGTACGCTATGCCGCGGGATTCGTAAGCCTATTGGAGAGCTTGCCGCACAAACAAATGCTCTCCGTTATCCCGGGACTCATGAGGCACTTCAGCCGGCGCACTTACTACCGCGTCCGCAAGGGAGAAAGGCCGCTCTCACCCTCCGAGCAACAGGTCGTATTGAATGCGCTTAAACGCTGTGGGGTGAAGGAACCAAAAGACTTCGACGCTTATTTCGAGGAGTACGACTGGTAAACCAAGGAAGAGAGGCTTGTGCCACTACCCATGTTACGAACGTACCATCACCGTGGCATGCGTGTGCCATCGCAGTGGCACAACTGTGCCAATAGCATGGCACATCATTGGCACCACAAAGCACTATTAATAAAGCAATTGGAATGATATCACGGAGTCACCTCCCAGCATTTCCATCCTTTGTTGGCACAGATATATACAATGTAGGAACGGACATGGTAGTACGGGAACTTCTCCTTGGTATCCTTGGCGTAGGCGAGTACTTGCGCCACGTCCTCGGGACGGGGATCGCTGAGCGCCAGCATGCGCTCCGCCTCCTTCGCCTTGAAATACTTGAATTCCACCAACCGGTCATCCTTGTAATAGTCCGTACCGGGGATACCGGTCATCTCGAAATCCGAACGGCCCGCCGAATTGTTCTGCTCGATGGCGAACGTATAGTAGCTGCTCAGGTAACGGGAACAAAGCTCGAAGAAGGAGCAACGGATGAAATTCTCGTTGATCCTGTCGAACACCTGCGCCGGGAACTGCCCGAGGTATTGCTCGAAGTAGTTTTGTACCAGCGGCTCGAAACGACGCTCTTCCGTGAAACGCTCGTAAGTAGGCACATAGCGTTGGGCGTTTCCCTCTATATGATTCATCTCGTTGTAATAGTCCATGTAGATGCTGCGCATCGTAAGGTTGGGTAGCACCATGCGGTAATTATTCCGCAGCGTGGTCATACCCAGATAAAAGAGGCTGACCGGATAGAAGTTCTTGTCGAAGAATTTCCTCTTGTTGAACTTGCTCGACAGGTCGGAAACGTTATAGGATAACTCGTCGTCAATCACCAACGCATCCAGCATCTCCTTGGAGTTCTCTTGCGAGAGGGTCAAGCGACGGATCCAACCGATATCCGTACGCAGGTTCTCATCCACCAGCTCACTCGGGATCATACCATCCATCGTGGCGAAGTTCTTAAAGAAATAGGTCAAGATCGTGGAATTGAATAAAGGCTCCGCGCCAGGACGGAAACGATAGCCGTCGTAGTTGTTCACGATCAGTTGCCAAAGTTCCTCAAAAGAGTCCTGCCCCGTGCCGTATTTGTCAAGGACATAACGAAGATAAGCGCTCGCTTCCTCATACGTAAAACCAAGCATATCCAGAAACCTCGGATGCAAGGTCAGGATCTCCGCTATATTATATCCGCTTGTCAAATCGTCCATCGTGACGGGAAGAACCCCCGTGCAGAAACATGTACGGATACTACCTTCGCCGATACCCGCTTTGATCACCTTGAAGAAAGTGCGCAGGAAACTATCCTTCGTGGTTACCTGCTCATAGAGCGGATCCTTGTAGGCCGTCAACAACTGATTGGTGAAATTATCGTACTCATCGATCAACACATACACTTTAGGCAATCCATGCTCACGGGCGTACCCCAAAGCTTCCTCAAGCATCTTAGAGGCCTCTTTCTTGCTGGAGAACTGAAAATCCTTAAACAAGTCCCGGTTATGCGTTACCATGATCTCCACGGGAGAACGATTCAGATCGTTGAAATTCCGCTCCAACCCTTCCATGTCATCGGCCATCACCATCTTGGAAAAATCATAGCGCACGATCATATAACGATTATGCTCCTCCGTCGGGTGCTCCCCGATCCAAGTCCCGCCGAACAGTTCCTCGAACCGGTCGGCCTTGGTACGGTCGTAGTAACAGGCCAAGGTAGAGATAAACAGGCTTTTCCCGAAACGACGGGGACGCAAGAAGACTGGAGCCTTATAGTCTTCCAAGCCCGGAATGAAATCGGTCTTGTCCACATAGTAGAAATTGCGTTCCCGCATCTCTACAAAATCCGCTACCGCATAAGGAATCGTTATTCGTGCCATAAGCTTTCTTTTTTCTGATACAATACTACAAATTTAAGAAAATAACTTGTTCTTTCAAACAAAAGCCCTATCTTTGCCGAAATTTTGAAGAGAGAGCAGATGACAAACAAGACACATAAGGATAATCCGAAGTTCTATTCCGGTTATATGTCGGAGGTTGAGGCTCTTTTCTCTATTTTACGGGATTATAATTTGGTTATATAAGATGCGTTGGTTACTTTTACTAACGCATTTTTTTTGTGTCCATCGGTCCGGTGATATAATATAAATATAATATTCTAAAATCATTATAATAAACAAAACAACCCAAATTACTATGTCGAAAAGTGATATCAAAAAGGTGATTGTTCTGGGCTCGGGTGCCCTGA
>OHHS01000233.1_pt1 | contig 35906 bp, 25 predicted proteins | sample 1568161 | NCBI WGS metagenome assembly OHHS01 (sample SAMEA3879519, study PRJEB24766) | human gut metagenome | biome: human-associated habitat; feature: feces | place: USA | collected 1985/1987
TTAATAGATTTTTTTACTGAAAGAAAATATGCAATTAGAAGATAATTCAGAATTTGTTTGAAATAACTTTTACCAAGTTCTACTGGAACTTCGTGATAAAAAAAGAATATATATCAGAGGGGTATGAAATGAAGAAAATAAGGACTCTACCAAAGTTAATTACAAAAAGCGCATAATATATAGATACAAAAATCACGATATAAACGCTTATTTGCAAATAAAACTATTGACAATTTATTTCATTGAGTAAAAATATTAAAACAGATAAGTTCTTTTTTTATATTTATCTGACCAGATAATAAAAACATTACTCAAATCTATTGCAATTACAAAAATTATCTATATATTTGCAACGTATTACAATTATTATTGCATACAAACTAACACATTAGTTCACTTTACAAAACGAATGTGATTCATAAGATAGAAAATGCCGTCTATTTGAGAATTTCCGGTGTAACACCTTTAACAAGATTATAAACTAATAACGAATGCTGGCAAAGAAAAAATGAACGTTTTTGTGAAGATAGCAATTTAATAGATGAAAGTGCTATCCTTTATTTATTGAAAACCTTTAATTAACCCAGATTCATGCTTATCGAAAAGCATAAGAATGAATTGTTAACACTTTTAATTTCTATGATGAATGAAAAACAAAATTGTGGAAGAATACTGCGATTATTGATCCTATTTTGTTTGTATGGTATTTGTTTACCTCCCCTTCACGCCAAACAGGATATTGCATCACCACAACAGACAGGCAAGACCTATACAATTAAAGGAGTTGTATTGGATTTTAACAATGAACCGATTATTGGTGCCAGTGTTTTTATTCCGGGAACCAGTATCGGAGTAGCTACAGACTTGGACGGAAATTATGTACTGAAAGTACCGGCAAACACGAAAAATATAGAATTCTCTTACATTGGATATGAGAAGAAAGTTGTTCCGTTCAACCCTAAAGATCTAAATGTCTTTCGTGTTGTGACGATGAAAGAAGATAGCGGTATTGCACTTGAAGATGTCACGATTGTAGCTTTTGCCAAACAAAAGAAAGAGTCCGTATTAGGCTCCGTTTCTACTATCAAACCGGCGGAGTTAAAAACTACCAGTAGTAATCTTACTACCGGATTTGCAGGGAAGTTGGCGGGAGTAGTTGCTTATCAAAGAAGTGGAGAACCGGGTGAAGATAATGCCGAATTCTTTATTCGTGGTGTGACGACATTTGGAACAGGGAAAGCCGATCCGTTGATTTTGATTGATAACATTGAATTGACTTCATCAGATTTGGCAAGATTGAATACCGATGATATCGCCAGTTTCTCCATTCTGAAAGACGCTACTGCTACTGCGCTTTATGGTGCGCGTGGTGCTAATGGTGTTATTCTTGTAACGACAAAAGAAGGTACGGAAGGTAAAATGAAATTATCTTTCAGGGTAGAAAGTTCGTTCTCCGCTCCTTCCAAAGAGGTTGAAATTGCTGATCCGCTGACGTTTATGAAACTTCATAATGAGGCGGTGAGAACTCGAAATCCGGATGGTGCATTACCTTATCTGGAAAGCGCGATTGCTGCTCGCGAAAAAGGGTTGAATCCGATGGCTTATCCGATGGTAGACTGGAAGGATATGCTATTCAAAGATTTCACAACTAACTATCGCGGAAACATGAGCCTTAGCGGTGGTGGCCGTGTAGCCCGTTACTATGTAGCATTGTCTTATTCGCGGGATAATGGTATCTTGAAACAGGTTCCCAGTAACCTTTTTGATAATAATATTAAGTTGGATAAATATACGGTACGTTCGAATGTTAATATTAATCTGACCAAAACAACCGAGTTGGGAGTGCGCGTGAGCGGCACGTTTGATAGTTATCAAGGTCCGATACAGGGCGGTTCGCAGGTTTACAGTCAGGCTATTAAAGCAAGTCCGGTTCTTTTTCCTGCTATGTATGCTCCGGATGCAGCTAACCAATATACCAATCATCCTATGTTCGGTAATTATGGAACTAGTGCAAATTACTTGAATCCATATGCTGAAATGGCACGCGGTTATAAAGAATATGAAAACACTGTTATACTTGCCCAGTTGGAGTTGAAGCAAGATTTCAGTTTTATAACCGAAGGCTTGAAAGGGCGTTTGTTGGGAAATGTCACGCGAACTTCATATTATGACCTTCAACGTTCTTATACTCCGTTCTATTATGCCTTGGATAGTTATGATAAGACAAAAGATGAATACACTCTCTCTGCTCTAAATCCGGATTTGGGTACAGATTATCTAGGATACTCTCCGGGAAGTAAAAAAGTAGGTAGTTCCCTGTATTTGGAAGCGTCGTTGTCATACGATCGGACGTTTGTTGAAAAACACAATGTCAGTGGTATGTTGGTTTATACAGTGCGTGAAGGGAAAAGTGGCAATGAAAACACCTTGCAGAAATCACTCCCTACCCGTAATTTGGGATTAGCAGGACGTTTTACTTACGGATTCTCCGACCGTTATTTTGCGGAGTTTAATTTCGGTTACAACGGTTCCGAACGTTTTGACAAGAGTCATCGTTGGGGATTCTTCCCGTCGGGAGGTTTGGGCTGGGTTGTGTCCAATGAAAAATTCTGGGCGGACAAACCGATTTCCAAAGTTGTCAATATGCTTAAGTTGAAAGGATCATACGGATTGGTCGGTAATGATAATATTTCTAATAATGACAACCGTTTCTTCTATTTGTCGGAAGTAAATATGAATAATTCCGGTAGGGGAATGAACTTCGGAACCAACTTTGACGAAGGTTATAATGGTATTTCTATCAGCCGCTATGCCAATCCGAAGATTGGTTGGGAAATTTCTCATAAAATGAATGTGGGATTTGAACTGAAATTATTCAATGACCTGGAGATTCAGGCAGAGTATTTTAAAGAAAGAAGAACGAATATCCTGCAAGAGCGTGCCGATATCCCCAGTTTGATGGGATTCCAGGCGCCTATCCGGGCAAATATCGGTGAGGCTAAAGGACAAGGTGTCGATATTTCTTTGGATTATTCGCATATTTTCAACAAAAACCTGTGGACTACTATCAGAGGTAATTTCACATACGCCAGCAGTGAATTTTCTGAATACGAAGAACCGGACTACTCGGCTACTCCATGGAGAAGTAAAATCGGTTCTAAGCTGAGCCAGACTTATGGTTACATAGCCGAACGTTTGTTTGTAGATGATGAAGATGTGGCAAACTCTCCGAAACAACAATTTGGCGAATATACGGCCGGAGATATCAAATATAAAGATATCAATCGTGACGGAATCATCGACGAGCAGGATATTGTGCCTATCGGTTATCCGACTACACCAGAAATTATCTATGGTTTCGGTTTCTCTGTCGGATATAAGGCGTTTGATTTCAACTGCTTCTTCCAGGGATCGGCACGGTCTTCTTTCTTTATTAGTCCTTTGCGTATCACTCCGTTTGCCCAACCTTATGATCCGGACAACGAATTGGGAGGGAAACAGGCTAACAATGCTTTACTTCAGGTTATTGCAGATAATCATTGGAGCGAGTCCAACCAGAATATGTATGCTTTTTGGCCACGGTTATCGGATACGGCTATCAGTAATAATAACCAGTCGAGTACATGGTGGTTACGTGACGGTACTTTCTTGCGTATGAAATCGGCAGAAATAGGCTATACACTTCCAAAGCGGCTGACCAGTAAAGCTAAATTGGAAAACTTGCGTATTTACGTAAGTGGGACGAACTTGTTCAATATTTCCAAATTCAAGATTTGGGATACGGAAATGGGGAACAACGGTTTGGGATATCCTGTTCAACGAGTATTTAATGTAGGTATTCAACTTTCACTCTAAAACATGTTATATGAAAAAAATAATCATATCCATATCACTCGTGATTGCTACCATGCTGTGTAGCACTTCTTGTAGTGATTACCTAGATATAGTGCCCGAAGGTACTCCAAGCATGGATAATGCCTTCAGCAACCGCATTAATTCATTTAAGTTTCTACATACTTGTTATAGTTACCTGCCTTCATGGGATCAGGGTGGCTCCATTGGCTTTTTGGCAGGTGATGAACATTGGTTAATGCCTAAAGGAACCGGTTTTATAGATCAGCGTATCTCTCTCAACGCATGGGAAATAGGTCGCGGTGAACAAAATAATAATGACCCCTACCAGAATTTTTGGGATGGAGGAAATGGGGGAACCAATCTTTGGGTAGCTATCCGCGATTGTAATATTTTCTTGGAAAATATCAACAAACCTCTCGATTTGCAGAATTATGAACGCACCCGTTGGATTGCGGAAGTAAAATTCCTCAAAGCATATTATCATTATTATCTGTTTATGCTTTACGGCCCTATTCCTATCATGGATACTAATATTGCGGTAGATGCTTCACAGGATGAAGTAAGGCGTTATCGCGAGCCGGTGGATGATGTAGTGGCTTATATCTCTAACCTGCTGGATGAAGCATATAAAGATCTGCCTTCAAAGATCACAGATCCAGGACAGGAGATGGGGCGCATCACCCAGCCAATTGCAAAAGCAGTAAAAGCACAATTGTTATTATTGGCTGCCAGCCCTTTGTTTAATGGAAATTCGGATTATATTAATGTGAAAGATAATCAGGGTAGGCATTTGTTCCCGACACAGGTTGATAACAGTAAATGGAAATTGGCAGCAGACGCAGCGCTTGAAGCGATAAATTGTGCAAAAGAAAATGGTCACGAGAAACTTTATACTTTCTCTTTGCCGATCAATAGTATTTCTGCGGCAACACGCAAACTGCTGGATATCGGTGAGGCTGTCACAGAAAAATGGAATGAAGAAATTATTTGGGGAAGTACTCGGAACGTTAACGGATTGCAGACGGTTGCAATGGCTAAACATACGAAGGGGAGCCACTATAACGCGCGTTCTGTTTTAGGACCAACTTTATCAGTAGCCGAAGCATTCTATTCTTCAAATGGTGTGCCTATTTCTGAAGATAACAGTGATTTCTGGACGGCTAATTATCCTAACCGCTATGAGATTACCACTATCCCGGATGAGGGAAATAATAAATATTACCTTCAGATAGGAGAGCAAACAGCCTATCTTCACTTGAACCGTGAACCGCGTTTCTATGCTTCATTGTCATTCGACCGTGGAACATGGTATGGAGATGGTTATACGAATGATGAGCCGGCAAATCTTGCTTTCTATCATTTTCGGGCAAAGGAGGTATCAGGGCGCCAGACTTCGGAAGACCATTCATATACGGGATATTTGAATAAAAAGGTATGTAGCTATAAGACTGGTTTGACAAAAGACGGTTTCTCTCCCTACCGTTATTCGTTCCCAATCATACGTCTTGCTGATTTGTATCTGATGTATGCGGAAGCTTTGAATGAATCGCAGGAATCACCCACACAGGATGTATATGATTACGTGGACTTGGTTCGCGAACGTGCAGGGTTGAAGGGGGTAAAGGAGTCGTGGAGTAAATATTCCAAGTCCCCGGATAAGCCTAATACGAAAAACGGTATGCGTGAAATCATTCGTATGGAACGTTTGAATGAACTGGCCTGTGAAGGAAAACGTTTCTGGGACTTGCGTCGTTGGAAAAAAGAACTTCCCCGCGAAGTGAAAGGGTGGCATATTCAAGGAGAGACTGCCCAGGAATTTTATAGAGTAACCACTATCTACTTACGTTCAAAGTATAGTTATAAGGACTATTTGTGGCCGTTGAAACTGGAAACAATATTGAAAGATCCGAACCTGGTACAAAACCCAGGGTGGTAACTATGATATTCATAATTTAAAATGACTGGAAATATGAGAAATATGAATAATATATCAGAGCTTGTGAAATATGCGTTCGTCACATTGCTCGGTACACTCTGCCTAGCAGGATGTGGGCAGGACGAAAAGATTGGTCTCAATGCTACCGACAGTGTAGCACCGGGATTGCCTACGAATATAGAGGTGGAGAACATTAATGGAGGAGCTATCATTCGTTATACTCCTCCGAAAGATGATGATCTCTTGTGTGTTGTGGCGTCTTATATGATTAATGGGGTGGAAAGAACCACAAAAGCTTCTCCTTATGTAGATAGCTTGATCGTAGAAGGATTCGGAAAGGTGGGTGACTATAATATCTTTTTGAAGAGTGTAGACAAAAGCCAGAACGAGTCTGAACCGAAAACCGTTTCTATCAGTCCATTAACTCCTCCTGTAGAATATATTTATGAGTCACTCAAGATTACTGATAGTTTTGGAGGAGTGAGTTTGACGTGGAAAAATCCGACTCGACAGAATATTATTCTGGAAGTTACCAAAAAGGAAAACGGAGAATGGGTTTCTTTGGAGAATTTCTATTCCAGTATAGTGGAAGGGCAAGCTAAAATCCGGGGATTGGCTGCTGAACCAATCACGTTAGGATACAGAATTCGTGACCGTTGGGATAATTATTCCGAGATGTTGGAGCTGGAAAGCAATCCTTTGTATGAAGAGGAACTTGACAAGTCGAAATTTAAAGAACTTCCGACACGTTTGCCTGGTGATTGTGAGGCAATGGGTGGTCTGCCGATACGAAATATCTGGCAGGGTAATAATAACACAGACTGTTTCCATAGTGTTACTAATAGTGATAACCCTGCCCCTGGTCGGTGTATAACGTTCGATATGGGACAGGTTGCCAAGGTAAGCCGTTTCAAGATGTGGCAACGCAGAGGAGATGCAAACGTTTGGACCTATACTCATAATAATTTGAAGAAATATGTGATTTATGGTTGTACGGAACTTACGGACGAAATGTATAATAGCGGTCAGGAAAAAGATGGTATCATGTATCCTACCTTTGAGGGTTGGACGAAGATTATGGATGTTGAATGTTATAAACCTTCCGGACAAGATAATCCGAATATAACCAATGAAGATATTGAATATATACAGAATGGCGATGAACACGAAGTTCCCATTGAAGCTCCTAATTTCCGTTATGTAAGAATTCTTATGCTTGAAACCTGGAGTGGAGGTACTTACGCTCAGATTGGCGAAATGACTTTCTGGGGACAACCTGCAACAGAGTAATTAAAAAAATCAGATTATGAAAAATATAATAAGATATATAGCTTGTGGCTTGTCAGCCTTTTTGATGACCGCTTGCGGAGATATGTATGAGATACACGAAAAATACCTTGAAATGGGAGAAGAAACCTATCTCGGGGCCGTTCAGGATTTGAGTGCCTATAGCGGGTTCAATCGTGTCAAGTTGGAGTGGTATCTGAATGCCGACCCACGAATCAGCTCTTGTGTGATTACGTGGGAGGGAAATGAAAATCCTGTGGTAGTTCCTGTTCCGGAGAATCGTGTTATAAAGGATCCTATATCGACGATTATTGACCTTCCGGAAGGGAAATATATATTCAATATGATAACGAGGAGTGATACAGGTAAAGAGTCTTTGGTAAGAACTATTGCGGGTGAAGTGTACGGTTCCACTTATCAGGCCAGTCTATCAGCTCAGGGAATTAATTCGATCTCGGCAGATTTGAACGGAGTAACGATTAATTGGGTTCCGTTAGAGGGGTGTACCGGAACTACGTTGACGTATACAAATGATGAGGGAAAGGAGAAAATCATCAAAGTAGATGAAGGGCAAACTTCTACGGTTATACCGGATGCGGTCCTTAAGACATCATTTAAGTTGATATCTACATTTAAGCCGGCTGATGACGCTTTCGATGATATTCCAACTTTGGAAAAAATAATGGATTTTCCTGCTTATTATACCATTTCAAAAGAAGATTGGGATGCGGTTCACGAACAATATGTTGATGCAGACAGAACGGATTGGGGAATCTCGGCTTCGACAGAAGAAAAGGTTGGAGAAAATGCTGGTAAATATGGTATTGCCACCTGTATCCTTGACGGAGATCTTGCCAGTTTCTGGCACTCACAATGGAAAGGTGAAGGGGCTAATCCTCCATTGCCACACGAAATCATTATTGATATGAAATCACAACAGGATATTCTTTCGATAGAACTGGCAAGAAGGCAAGGTAACGGAGATACTAAAACTGTTATATTCAGCATAGGTGAAAGTGAAGAACATTGGACAGAATTGGGACAATTGAACTTCCCTAGTGAAAAGGCGACCAATGCCCAAACCCTGCTGTTGCCGGAACCTGTAAGAGGAAGATATATACGTGCTTTGGTTACGGGTAGTAATAATGGTGTAAATGCAAGTATTGCAGAGATAATGTTTACGACAAGTAAGAAATAATATTATTAATAGTGAGTCCGTTGAAGTGACAGAGTTCAATAGATAGCTATATTTCTCACTAAAGAAAGGTTAGAGCCGCTGGAGAATCGGGTTTATGTGAATAAATGCGATTTGATGGCGGCTCTTTATTTAATAATCGAACATAATTCGCTATCTTTGTATAAATATAAAGTAACGCGACAACTTCTTCTTTAATACATATTTGCTTATGAGATTTATTGCTTTATTTATATGCTTGTCAATAGTTGGAATTTCCGGTATTACCCAGGCGCAACAAAAAGATACTATCCGTGTTTCAAACTTCGGAGCACATCCGTATACATATGAAAATTGTGTGACCTGTTTGCAGGAAGCTATTAGTGAATGTAAGCGAAGTGGTGCTCGCGTGCTCTCTTTTGAGAAAGGGCGTTATGATATCTGGCCCGAAGGTGCTATCCGGCGGAAATATTTTATATCGAATACATCGACCGAACAAGAGTGTCCTTCCAAAGTGAAAACTATCGGTCTGCTGTTTGAAGATATGAAAGATCTGCTGATTGAAGGAAACGGAGCAACGCTGATGTTTCACGGAAAAATGACGACTATCGCTCTCGAACGTTGTAAGAATCTGGTGTTTAAAGATTTGCATATTGATTTTGAACGTCCTGCCGGTTCGGAAATGACATTTGCCCGTGTGGAAGATGATGAGGTGGAAGTTGTTGTACATCGTGACACACGTTATGAAATAGTGAATGGGCGGATGAGCCTCTTTGGTGAGGGTTGGCGTTCAAACAAGAATCATTGTATAGAATATAGTCCTGTTGATAGTACTTTCCGTTATAGCCAGGGGTGGAATGTGCTTGCTGCTGCGGAGGCGGAAGGGGTGCCCCCGAATGTAGTACGTTTCCATGTCCCGGAAGGATTTCGCCCGAAAGTGGGGAATACTTTGACAATTCGTGACATTATTCGTGACCAGGTGGGATGGTTTATTTTCGAAAGCCGGGATATTACACTTAACCGGGTGCAGATGCACTATATGCATGGGCTTGGTATAGTAAGTCAATACACTCGTAATATTACCATGGATAAAGTGAAATGTATGCCGCGCGAAGGCAGTGGCAGGTTGTTGGCAGCTTCTGCGGATATGATGCACTTTTCCGGATGTAGTGGAAAGGTGAAGATAGTTGGTTGTTATTTTGCGGGTGCACAGGATGATCCGATAAATGTGCACGGTACTAACTTGCGTGCCGTTGAGAAAATAAACACCCGTACTTTGAATTTGCGTTTCATGCATGGACAGAGCTATGGGTATAACGCTTACTTTGAGGGGGATACGGTCGCTTTTGTCAAGGCGTCTACTATGGAACGTTTTGCGTCTGCGCAAGTGGTTGCTGTGAAACGGTTGACAGACCGTATTGTTCAAGTCACCTTCAATCGGGATATTCCCGGTGAATTGGAACTGAATCACGATTGTGTGGAGAATATCAGTTGCACGCCCGAAGTGGAAATTCGTCATTGTTATTTTACGAGGACAAGTACGCGGGGTACCTTAATGACTACTCCCCGAAAAGTAGTGATTGCAGATAATACTTATTATAAAACGGGCATGAGCGCTATCCTGATAGAAGGAGATGCCGAAGGCTGGTATGAATCGGGACCGGTGAATGATGTTTTGATTCAGAACAATATATTTATCGGCTGTGCGTATAGTGGAGGGCCTGAAAATGCAGTCATTGCGTTGCATCCTTCTAATACGGTGGTGGATGCGGAACGTCCGGTGCATAGAAATGTGCGTATCATAGGTAATACGTTTCGTACATTTGGGAATCCGGTGTTATACGCCAAAAGTACGAAGGATTTGATTTTTAAAGAGAATCATGTAGAATGTACTTCTTCGGACGATTTTCGTCAAAAGCCTTTGTTTATTTTAAATGGTTGTAAAGGTGTTGTAATCAGAGAGAATAAGCTGGAGGAGGTTTGTGATAAAAAAATGGAATTTAGACAGATGAAAAAGAAATATATCAAGGTTGATTTTTAACCCCAAAAAATAAATACTATGACAATGAAGAAACTTTATTCATTTTTTATCAGTACTTTACTTGTCTCCTCTGCCGTTTGTGCCGGAGGGACAGATTATACAAAAGGACTTGCTATTTGGTTTGATGCTCCGAATACTTTGCAAGGACATGCCGTATGGTATGGTGGCAGACCGGATATGTGGAAAGGTGAAAATAAACCGGAAACCGCCGGTGATACAGCCCGTAATCCGGATGCTGCATGGGAGTCACAATCATTGCCTATTGGAAATGGCAGTATAGGGGCGAATATTATGGGATCGGTCGAAGCTGAACGGATTACTTTTAATGAAAAGACACTCTGGCGGGGTGGTCCTAACACAGCGAAAGGAGCGGATTACTACTGGAATGTCAATAAACAGTCAGCGCATATCCTTGATGAAATACGTAAAGCATTTACGGAAGGAGACCAAGTTAAAGCGGAGAGGCTGACGAGACAGAATTTTAATAGTGAAGTACCTTATGAGGGCAGCAGGGAAAAGCCTTTCCGTTTCGGTAGTTTTACGACTATGGGAGAGTTTTATGTGGAGACCGGGCTGAATATTATTGGTATGAGTGATTATAAGCGTATTCTTTCTTTGGACTCTGCTATGGCTGTAGTGCAGTTTAAAAAAGACGATGTAGCGTACCAACGGAATTATTTTATTTCTTATCCTGCTAATGTGCTGGTCATGCGTTTCAGTGCCGACCGGCCGGGCAAGCAGAACCTGATATTCAGTTATGCTCCTAATCCGGTATCGACAGGTAGTATGGTGGCTCAAGGTGATAATGGCTTGGTTTATTCGGCTGCGCTGGATAATAATGGAATGAAATATGTAGTCCGTATCCAAGCGGAGACTAAAGGTGGAACATTGGTCAATAGAAATGGGAAACTCACCGTGAAGGGAGCGGATGAAGTTGTCTTTTATGTCACTGCGGATACTGACTATAAGGCTAACTTTGCTCCAGACTTTAAGAATCCGAAAACGTATGTCGGGGTCAATCCTGTCGAAACAACGGGTCAATGGCTGGCTAATGCGGTGGCCAAAGGTTATTCGGCTCTGTTGAATGAGCATTATCAGGATTACGCTGCTTTATTCAATCGGGTGAAGTTGAATCTGAATCCAACGGTAAAGACCGGTAATTTACCGACCGGGCAGCGGTTGAAAAATTATCGGAAAGGGCAGCCGGACTATTATCTGGAGGAACTTTATTTTCAATTCGGCCGTTATCTTCTGATTGCAAGTTCTCGTCCGGGCAATATGCCGGCCAACCTGCAAGGTATCTGGCATAATAACGTTGATGGGCCTTGGCGTGTTGATTATCATAATAACATAAATATTCAGATGAATTATTGGCCTGCCTGTTCTACGAATCTGGAGGAATGCATGTTGCCGTTAATTGATTTTATCCGCACATTAGTGAAGCCGGGTGAAAAGACGGCTCAGTCTTATTTTGGTGCGAGGGGCTGGACTGCATCTATTTCTGCTAATATCTTTGGGTTTACTGCTCCACTGGAAAGTCAAGATATGTCGTGGAACTTTAATCCAATGGCAGGCCCTTGGCTAGCTACGCATATTTGGGAGTATTATGACTATACACGGGATTTGAAATTCTTGAAAGAGACGGGATATGAGTTGATAAAGAGCAGTGCCAATTTTGCAGTTGATTATTTGTGGCATAAGCCGGACGGAACTTATACTGCGGCACCGTCCACTTCACCCGAACATGGCCCTATTGATCAGGGGGCCACATTTGTACACGCCGTTGTGCGTGAAATCCTATTGGATGCCATCAAGGCGAGCGAGGAATTGGGAGTGGATAAGAAAGAACGTAAGGAATGGGAACAGGTGCTTGCCAATCTCGTTCCTTATAAGATCGGCCGTTATGGGCAATTAATGGAATGGTCGGTAGATATTGACGATCCGAAAGATGAACACCGCCATGTAAATCATCTGTTTGGTCTGCATCCGGGACATACGGTTTCTCCTGTCACTACTCCCGAATTGGCTGAAGCTGCCAAAGTAGTATTGGTGCATCGTGGTGACGGAGCTACGGGTTGGAGTATGGGATGGAAGTTGAACCAGTGGGCTCGCTTGCAGGACGGCAATCATGCTTATACCTTATTTGCTAATCTGCTGAAGAACGGTACGCTTGATAATTTATGGGATACGCATCCGCCTTTCCAGATTGATGGAAACTTTGGTGGTACGGCCGGTATTACGGAGATGTTACTGCAAAGTCACATGGGATTTATCCAACTGCTTCCTGCTTTGCCGGATGCATGGAAGGAAGGCTCTGTCCGGGGTATATGTGCGAAAGGAAATTTCGAGGTAGACATGATATGGGAGAACGGACTTTTGAAGGAAGCGACTATCCTGTCAAAGTCAGGTGAAAGATGTATTGTGAAATATGCCGGCAAGACTTTGTCTTTTAAAACTGTAAAAGGACATAGTTATCAACTAAAGTATGATAGCGTGAAGGGGGAATTGCTAAAACGCTGACAGAAAAATGATTGTTACTTATTTGAAACTCTTTTATACATTTGCGAAAATTGGCATGTTCACCATTGGAGGTGGATATGCCATGATTCCGTTGATAGAACGGGAGATAGTCAAGAAAAAGTGGATGAGTAAAGAGGAATTTATGGAAATGTTTGCCTTGACCCAGTCATTGCCCGGTGTTTTCGCAGTAAACATATCTATTTTTGTAGGTTATAAACTTCATAAGGTGATTGGTAGCCTGGTGTGCGCACTGGCTACCATATTGCCTTCTTTTGTTATTATGATGTTGATTGCGATGTTCTTTGCCCGTTTTCAGGATAATGAGGTGATGATCCGTATCTTTAACGGAATACGGCCGGCAGTGGTGGCATTGATTTTATTCCCTTGCATATCTGCGGTTAGGGCATTGAAGCTGAAATATATACAGTTGATGGCCCCCCTCATTGCTACTGTGTTGATCTGGCAATTCGGACTTTCTCCTATTTATGTAGTATTGGCGGGAATTGCGGGCGGACTGGTTTATACTTTATGGTTGAAAGATAAGATTAAAGATATAAAGGCATGATATATTTACAATTACTTTGGGTGTATCTGAAGATCGGTACGTTTGGCTTCGGAGGTGGCTATGCTATGCTTTCCCTTATTCAACACGAAATTGTGGATATTCATCATTGGCTGACTCCCCAGCAATTTACGGATGTAGTGGCGATTTCGCAAATGACACCGGGGCCGATTGGAATTAATAGTGCTACTTACGTGGGATATGCAGTTACACAAAGTGTATGGGGAGCGGTGCTTGCTACTGTGGCAGTTTGTTTGCCTTCTTTTATTTTAGTATTGCTCATTTCTTATTTCTTTGCCAAATGCAAAGATAATAAGTATATCAAGGCGGCGATGTCGGGGCTGCTTCCTATGTCTGTGGCATTGATTGCTTCGGCAGCCTTACTGATGATGAACAAAGATAACTTTATTGATTATAAAAGTATTGGGATTTTTGTCGGTGCTTTTCTGATTACATGGAAATGGGAGCTACATCCTATTCTGCTGATCTGTCTTGCTGGTATAGTGGGAGTGTTGTTGTATTAAAAAAGCTTATTAAAAAGTTCTTTATTACTAGTCTATTCTTACTTTGTCTATTTTTGTGAAGTTGGATAAAAATCATACTATGGTATATTTGGACGCTGATAAACAGACTTATGCGGATTTGAACGTTACAGGGAATGTGTATGGTGAGCAGGCGCTTTGTTCTTTGTTTTTAAAAGCAGAAACGAAGAAAGGAAAGTCGCTGATGCTGGATTGGATTATGCATCCGTTGAGTGATTGGGAAGAGATTTGTAAACGTCAGGAAGCTATCGCCTGGGATTTCTTGCCGGAACTTCCTTTAAATGAGGAAGAACTGGACTTTATTGAATATTATCTGGAATATCGCGAACAGATAAGGGGAGCAAATATATTACTTTCATGTGCGACGATTATTGATCGTCTTGTACGATATGACCCGAACCGGTATGTGGTTTCCCGAGGAGTGAAATTGGTTTTTCTCATGTTGCACCGTTTGGAGAAATGGACTATTGCAGCAGGGGGGAATATGCCACAACTTTTAAAAGAAACAGCTGATAAGGTACAGGAACTTTTGCATGGAAGTGAATTAGAGGAAGTTCTGCAACAAACTTTAGATGAAAAGGCACGCTTGTCGAATTATGCCATAGATAAATATGATTATTTATTTCGTTGTACACGGTTATTGTCCATAAGGGAGTTGTTGTCTGTTGTCTACATGTTTGATGTTTGCAGGACGGCGCATCGGGTAGCGAAGGCAAAGAATTTCTGTTTCACTCCGACCATGGTGCAGACAATGGAGTTCTCTGTTGAAGGTATTGTACATCCTTTTGTGGAAAATGTGCAAAAGAATAATTGGGAAATGTCCTGTGGGAATATATGTCTTTTTACAGGTTCCAACATGGCGGGAAAATCGACAACTTTGAAGGCTTTGGCGCTGGCTGTCTGGTTAGCTCATTGCGGTCTGCCCGTTCCGGTTAAGTCAATGATTTGTCCTGTTTATGAGGGGATATATACATCTATCAACTTGCCTGATTCTTTGCGGGACGGGCGAAGTCATTTTATGGCGGAAGTGCTTCGTATTAAGGAAGTTCTACAAAAGGCGGGAACCGGAAAGAAATGTCTGGTCATTCTGGATGAGATGTTTCGGGGGACTAATGCTAAAGATGCATTTGAGGCTTCCGTTGCGGTAAATGAATTATTGAAGGAGTATTCCAATTGTCATTTTCTTATTTCGACCCATATTCTGGAATATGCAAAGGCATTTGAACTAGATCCTTTCTGTTGTTTCTATTATATGGAAGCGGAAATCAAAGATGATAATTTTGTATGTCCACATCGGTTGCAGAAAGGTATTTCAGAAGCTAGAGTCGGCTATTGGGTTGTGCGGAAGTTACTGAATATGGTTGAGCTGAAAAAATAAGAAAAGCCCGCTAAAGATTCTTCTCCAACGGGCTTTCTTGTTTTATCTGAAGTGAATTGTTTTAGATCTTGTTCGCACGTTTGCGCTCTATTTCGTCCAAAATGACTTTACGCATACGCATTGCTTTCGGGGTTACTTCTACATATTCGTCTTCCTTGATGTACTCCAATGCTTCTTCGAGTGAGAACTGAACGGGAGGAATCAGACGAACTTTATCGTCCGAACCGGAAGCACGCATATTGGTCAACTTCTTTGATTTGGTAACGTTGATAACCAAGTCATTGTCGTGAGAGTGTTCACCTACCACCTGTCCTGCATAGACTTCATCCTGCGGGAAGATAAAGAATTTACCGCGATCCTGCAATTTGTCGATAGCATAAGCAAAAGCGGTTCCGCTTTCCATGGCAATCATAGAACCATTGGTACGACGTTCGATTTCTCCTTTGTATGGCTGGTATTCTTTAAAACGGTGTGCCATAATAGCTTCACCGGCAGAGGCGGTCAGCACATTGGTACGAAGACCAATGATCCCACGTGAAGGCATATCAAATTCGAGATTGATACGTTCGCCCGTATTTTCCATTTTGACCATTTCACCTTTACGGCGGGTTACCATATCAATAATCTTACTGGAATATTCTTCCGGTACGTTGATTGTCAGTTCTTCAATCGGTTCGCATTTTACACCGTCTATTTCTCTGTAGATAACCTGTGGCTGACCTACCTGCAATTCGTATCCTTCGCGGCGCATTGTTTCAATCAGTACGGAAAGGTGAAGTACACCACGGCCGGAAACAATCCATTTACCATCCTCTTCACTCTTCTTTACGCGAAGAGCCAGATTCTTGTCGAGTTCCCTCATCAAACGGTCATGGATGTGGCGTGAAGTTACAAACTTGCCGTCTTTTCCGAAGAACGGAGAGTCGTTGATAGCAAATAACATACTCATTGTCGGCTCGTCGATTGCAATAGGTGGCAATGCCTCCGGATTTTCGAAGTCACAAACAGTATCTCCGATTTCAAATCCGTCGATACCTACCAATGCACAAATATCTCCAGAAGAAACTTCACTTGTTTTCACACGGCCTAGACCTTCGAATACATGAAGTTCTTTAATTTTACTTTTAAGCATATCACCGTTGCGCTTTACAAGCGTTACGTTCATACCTTCTTTTAATGTACCGCGATGCACACGACCTACGGCGATACGTCCGGTATAAGAAGAATAATCCAGAGAAGTAATCAACATCTGCGGAGTACCTTCTAACTGTGTCGGAGCCGGAATGTTCTCGATGATACAATCCAGTAGCGGAGTGATCGTTTCAGTCGGCTTCTGCCAATCGGTGCTCATCCAGTTGTTCTTGGCAGAACCATAGATAACGGGGAAATCCAATTGATCTTCCGTAGCGTTGAGGCTGAACATCAAGTCGAAAACCATTTCGTATACTTCTTCCGGACGGCAGTTCGGCTTATCTACCTTATTGACTACTACAATCGGTTTCAAACCAATTTCCAATGCTTTTTGCAGCACGAAACGAGTCTGGGGCATCGGACCTTCAAATGCGTCGACCAGCAGAATACAACCATCGGCCATATTCAATACGCGTTCAACTTCACCACCGAAGTCACTGTGTCCCGGAGTATCAATAATATTAATTTTAGTACCGTTGTAGTTAATGGAAACGTTCTTGGAAAGAATCGTTATACCACGTTCGCGCTCCAAGTCGTTGTTATCCAAGATAAGTTCACCACTATTTTGATTGTTGCGGAACAAATTTCCGGCCAACAGCATTTTGTCAACCAGCGTTGTTTTCCCATGGTCAACATGGGCAATGATTGCAATGTTTCGAATATTTTGCATATAATACCTATTATTTGGCTGCAAAGGTACGAAAATAGGATTAGAAATATATGCTATACTCGCATTTTTTTCTTGTAAAACGTTGTGGGATATAAAGATAATGCCTATCTTTGCACGCTCAAAAGAATATTTACTATATCAAAATTCTAAAAATTATGTATTTAGACGCTGCTAAAAAGCAAGAAATCTTCGGAAAGTACGGGAAGTCTAACACTGATACTGGCTCAACTGAGGCGCAGATAGCTTTGTTTTCCTACCGTATTTCTCGTCTGACTGAGCACATGAAGCTCAACAGAAAAGATTATAGTACAGAGAGAGCCTTAACAATGTTGGTAGCTAAACGTCGTCGTTTGCTTGATTACTTGAAAGCTAAAGATATCACAAGATATCGTGCTATTGTTAAAGAACTCGGTTTGCGTAAGTAATCTACTTGCCGCGAAAAAATTGAAGAAGCCGTTTCTCATTATGAGGAGCGGCTTTTTAGTTTCTCCCTTTTTCTATCGGATAGTCATATTTTCTTTGGTTATAATTGTGCTCATCTAAAGATTTTGTTATTTTTGCAACTTAATTATTATAATTTATCACCTTTGACAACTAAAATGCTTACAATATGGATACAAGTAAAATTGTAGGAGAGAAAATTAAGTCACTCCGCGAAGATAAATCAATAACCATAGAAGAATTGGCGCAGCGTTCTGGTTTGGCTATGGAACAGATTGAGCGTATCGAAAATAATATCGATATCCCTTCTCTTGCTCCGTTGATTAAGATTGCTCGTGTATTGGGTGTACGGCTGGGGACTTTCTTGGACGATCAGGACGAAGTGGGACCGGTGGTATGCCGTAAAAAAGAGGCAAAAGACGCTATCAGCTTCTCCAATAATGCGATTCACTCACGCAAACACATGGAATACCATTCTTTGTCCAAATCGAAAGCCGACCGTCACATGGAGCCATTCATCATTGATGTAATGCCAACTGAAGATACTGACTTTGTTCTTTCTTCTCATGAGGGAGAGGAGTTTATCATGGTTATGGAAGGTATCATGGAAATCAGTTATGGAAAGAATACATACCTTCTGGAAGAAGGCGATAGTATTTATTATGACTCTATCGTTCCTCACCATGTACATGCTTACGAGGGACAGGCTGCAAAGATTCTGGCAGTAGTTTATACACCGATTTGATGTTATGTAAGAACCAAGATTTAAGTATATCGTATGCAATTATTTGACCGTACTTTGGGACAGTGGCTGGAACACTGGGCTGAAGAGACTCCTGATAAGGAATATATCGTATATTCCGACCGCAATCTTCGATTTACCTGGAGCCAATTGAATCGTCGCGTAGATGATATGGCGAAAGGACTTATCGCCATTGGCGTGGAACGAGGCACCCACGTAGGTATCTGGGCTGCTAATGTTCCCGATTGGCTTACATTGCTTTATGCTTGTGCTAAGATTGGTGCCGTATATGTCACTGTGAACACGAACTATAAACAGTCAGAGTTGGAATATCTTTGCCGGAACTCGGATATGCACACACTTTGTATCGTAAATGGCGAGAAAGATAGTGATTTTGTGCAAATGACGTATACTATGCTTCCCGAATTGAAAACTTGCGAACGCGGGTATTTGAAAAGCGAACGTTTCCCATATATGAAAAATGTAGTATATGTCGGACAGGAGAAACATCGCGGAATGTATAACACGGCGGAAATCCTGTTGCTGGGAAATAATATCGAGGATAGTTGCCTAAATGAACTTAAAAGTAAAGTTGACTGTCACGATGTGGTAAATATGCAATATACATCAGGAACTACCGGTTTTCCGAAAGGGGTAATGCTTACACATTATAATATAGCTAACAATGGTTTCTTGACCGGTGAGCACATGAAGTTTACGGCAGATGATAAACTTTGTTGCTGTGTTCCGTTGTTCCATTGTTTCGGGGTTGTATTGGCCACCATGAACTGCCTGACTCATGGTTGCACGCAGGTAATGGTAGAGCGTTTTGATCCGTTGGTTGTGCTGGCTTCCATTCATAAAGAGCGTTGTACGGCGCTTTATGGAGTGCCTACTATGTTTATTGCCGAGTTGCATCATCCGATGTTCGACTTGTTTGATATGTCTTGTCTTCGTACAGGTATTATGGCAGGCTCTCTGTGTCCTGTTGAATTGATGAAACAGGTTGAGGAAAAGATGTATATGAAGGTGACCAGTGTATATGGTTTGACGGAAACGGCTCCCGGCATGACTGCCACCCGTATTGACGATTCATTTGATGTGCGTTGTAACACGGTTGGGCGCGATTTCGAATTTACGGAAGTGAAAGTCATTGATCCGGAAACAGGTGAGGAATGCCCGGTGGGTGTACAGGGAGAAATGTGCAACCGTGGATATAACACCATGAAGGGGTATTATAAGAACCCGGAAGCTACGGCGGAAGTGCTTGATAGAAATAACTTCTTACACTCCGGCGATTTGGGTATTAAGGACGAAAACGGCAATTACCGCATCACCGGACGTATCAAGGATATGATTATTCGCGGTGGCGAAAATATTTATCCGCGTGAGATAGAAGAATTCCTTTATAAACTTGATGGAGTGAAGGATGTACAGGTTGCAGGTATTCCTTCTAAGAAGTATGGTGAGGCTGTTGGAGCGTTCATCATTTTACAGGAAGGTGTCACGATACAGGCGGAGGATGTACGTGACTTTTGCAGAAACAAGATTTCCCGTTACAAAATACCGAAATATATTTTCTTTGTGGACGAGTTTCCGATGACAGGTAGCGGAAAGATTCAGAAGTTCAGATTGAAGGATCTCGGTCTGAAACTTTGTAAGGAACAGGGAATTGAGATAATTTAGAGATCTTATAATTTAAGTCTTTATAGTTTAGACACACAAAAGTTTTTCATTATAAAAAACAGTGAACGGTGAACAAACTGTATTTAGGTTACAGGGAGTTCACCGTTTGCTATTTATATTGTTACCTTTATTCTGTTCTAATTAAATTTCTGCTATCGTGTAATTCTAAATAAAGTCGTCACCGAGTTGCATTTGGGCATCATTTACATATTTACGAATGGCATGTTCTTCATCCTTACGACAGATTAACAGCACGTTATTCGACTCAGCAATCAGGTATCCTTCCAAACCGTCGATTACGGCAAGTTTTCCTTTCGGAAGTACTACCATATTATCTTTGCTGTTATAGATAAGCGAATGGCATTTCAGAGTGACATTGCCATCCTGATCTCTTTCCGATAAATCGTAGAGTGATCCCCACGTTCCGAGATCCGACCAGCCGAAGTCTCCTAGAGATACATATACATTGTCTGCTTTTTCCATAATGCCGAAGTCGATAGATACATTGGGGCATGCGGGGAAGTTTTCTTCGATAAATGCTTTTTCCTTCTCGGTGGCATAGATGTCTTTTCCCGGCGCTAATTTTGAAGCCAGTTCAGGTAGCAGATATTCGCAGGCTTTGATGATTGTATTTACGTTCCACATAAATAGACCGGAATTCCAATAAAACTCTCCACTTTCTACAAATACCTGGGCTAATTCCAGCTCCGGCTTTTCTGTGAATGTTTTCACTCTGTAGAAATTTTCTCCGGCAGGTTCGTCTATTTGTATATATCCATACCCTGTCTCTGGACGATTCGGCTTGATACCCAGTGTCAATAGTTTTTCGGAACGCGATACGAAGTTCAGCCCTTTTTCAATGGCAGCGAGAAATTCGTCTTCTTTCAGAATTAAATGATCGGAAGGAGCGACTACGACATTAGCGTTTGGATTTAATGCGCGAATGTGGTAGGAAGCCCATGCTATACAAGGAGCGGTGTTCCGTCTTGCCGGTTCCAGCAGAATCTGATCTTCGTTTACTTCAGGTAATTGTTCTTTCACTAAGTCCGCATACATTGCATTGGTGACAATGAAAATATTTTCTGTTGGAATAACTTTTTGGAAGCGGTCAAAAGTTTGTTGTAAAAGTGAACGCCCGGTCCCGAAGAAATCTAAAAACTGTTTGGGGAGTGTTTTACGGCTAAACGGCCAAAAACGGCTTCCGATACCCCCACCCATAATCACGCAATAATTATTCATGTTTGTCATGATAGTGACTCTATTTTAAATGTTTTTGCTAATGTACGGTTTATTCTCTGAATAGAGAAGTGTTTAAGATATGTTTTATTATTTTTTTCTCCTTTTTTTTGCTAAACTATTGTGAATTCAAAATAATGTCGTATCTTTGCACCGCAATTGAGAAATCAAGCACGCGCCCAGATGGCGGAATCGGTAGACGCGCTGGTCTCAAACACCAGTGGATTCACTTCCATCCCGGTTCGACCCCGGGTCTGGGTACGAGTAAATCGGCTAAGTAATTGAATATCAATGCTTAGCTGATTTTGTTTTATAGTTATTGTTCCCGTTTTGTTCCCATATAATTTTCTTTTTCAACTTGTTAAGTGAGATTGAATGCAATTAAATGAATGACCTACATATGGGTCAACGGATTTCCTATGGCGCTTGACTTGTTTTACTAATATATAAGAACTCCGCACATAGTGATTGAATGGTTTTATTTGTCTTTAGTTATGTTAATCATGTAACTTGGCAAACACTTTAAACTATCTTTTGAAATTCAAAATATTGAATATTTTATCAATTATCGTTATTCAAATGCAATATTTGCGCAAATTAAGCATGTTAATAAAGAATTATATGTAATTTTGCGTTGAAAAGGAAAATTCATCAAACTATGGCAGAATTAAATCGCATAAAAATTGTACTTGTAGAGAAAAAGAAGTCTAATAAGTGGTTGGCGGATCAAATTGGCAAGGACCAAGGTACCGTTTCAAAATGGTGTACTAACACCACCCAACCAACACTGGAAACTTTATCCAAAATCGCAAAAATTCTCGAAGTAGATATAAGAGAGTTGCTGATACCCACAGATGCGCAAAAGGTAATGATGACGATAGTACAATAAATGATAAGGAAAAACATCTCTAATATGAACAATATAATAGAACGCATATACCGGCGGACAACCGAATATTCTCACCCATCGCAAGCAACCACTACGGCAAATGCTTTGGATTTACTTTCTTCCGGCATATATACAGAAGAGGAAAGGTTTATATTTGAGCTCTTACAGAATGCTGTTGACAGCTTTGATTCACATAAGCAAACTGCATTAGAAATCCGAATAGTTCTTGCTGACAATCTATTGGTTTTCATGCATAATGGTTCACCTTTCTCCGAGAGAGATTTGGAAGGGTTATGCGACATTGGTAATGGAAACAAGACAACGGATGCCAAGAAGATTGGCTACAAGGGAATTGGGTTTAAATCGGTGTTTATGCATTCTCATCGAGTTACGGTATGGACGGCTGGAACTTGCTTTAAATTTGATAAAGAAGCTTGTGAGACTTTTGCAAAATCAAAAGGAAGCGAATATGAAAATGTCAAAATGCCATGGCAGATAATTCCTATATTGACAGACGCTCCTTTGGGTATTGATACTGAAGGGTTCAATGTAGTTACGTATATTGAAATTTCTAACAAAAGGTCATTGAAACGTAAAGTAGAGAAACTTTTGAATGATACTCGTTTCCTTCTATTCTTGAAGATTGATGACCTTAGAATTTCGTTTGGGGATGGTGAAGAGGAAATCTTGAATCTTTCTAAAAAACAAAAGAAGGATGTGCTTACGCTTTCGATGAACGGTGAGTCGCAAAGTAGTTGGCTTATATATTCTACAGAAGTTCCGCTGACACCAGAGATTAAAGAGGCTCTTGTGCATGACAGCAAGACTCCTACAAAATTAAAGGATTCAGAATCTGTTGAGATTTCTTTTGCAATTGCACTCGATAAGGACAAAAATATCATTCCGCTAAATGATGCGGTGATGTACACTTACCTTCCAACATCTTTTTCTTTTGGATTGAATTTCATTGTCAACGCCAATTTCATCACGGATGCAGGCCGCCAACAAATCGTCAAAGATTGCGCATGGAATGAATTTATCTTTGCCCAAATCCCTAGAAGTTATCTGAATTGGATGAAGTTTCTGGCAAAGAAATATCCAGATTGGTACAAAGTACTGCCACCCTTTCCTACATCAGACGACGAACTCGCTGTAGCTTATTCTACGGCACTGAAAGACGCGTTGGATACCATACCATTCATCAAGGCTGTCGATGGCGATATGGTGTTGCTCCAAGAAGCGTTGACGGACCATATCGGGCTCCATTCTGCGATTCCGCCTAAAATATTTGACACGTTTGTGCATGCAAATATTTTAAAGGGCACGAGACCCTTTTCCTTGGTTTCTTCTGAGGTTGGGCAAGCACTGCAAAAAATGTATGGAGTAGCGAATGTGGCCATAGAGCACGTGCATATGATCTTGGAAAAAACAAACGAGTATCTGAAAGGCCTTACTGATGAAGAAACGTTGGCCTTCTTAAGGTGGTTTAGAGACTTATCCCAAGATTTAAATAATGATTTCAAAAGGTCCGTATCCTATGCAAACATTCTTCCTGACGAAGATTCTGGTCTCATCGCACCGATGGAATCTTTCTTCCCATCCGAATATTCTGATGAGAACCCTGATATATCTGCGGACGCTAAAATCATCCGCAAAAGCCTTGCCGAAAAGTTTAGCGATGAACTGATAGACTGGTTAAAGGAATTGGGTGTGCAAGAAATGTCTAATCTTTCTGTTATCGAAAAGGTGCTTTGTGAATGCAATTACATCAATCAAGAAAATGCCATCGATGTACTGCGTTTCATCTATGAGTGTGACAAGAAAGAAAATGTATTTGCCAATGTAAGGCAATCACGGTTGGAAAACATTAAAATCCAGACAACAACCGGTACCTTGAAATATGCGACAGAATTATATCTTTCAAACAGATATAATCCCATCTGTAAAATCCAGGACACATACTTAGAAGATATTTTTGTATCTGAGGAATATCCTAAAGATGAATCAGAATACGCAGAATGGGCACTATTCTTAAAAAAACTGGGATGCAGTGATGATATTAAACTCACTAAAGTGAAATATGGGGATGCTTCTTGGGTCATGCAAGACCCGGCAATCAAGGAATGCGTTCGACGAGCGAAAATGAAAGAATACAATACCGCATGGGATGGGCGTAAGTTTTATCTCGGATGTGCAGGAGGTGTATGTCTTTATGTAATGTCATCTCCATTGCTCTCTATTCAAAATGCCAATCAATTATATGGGTTTTACGTTCAATTCTGGGAAAGAATATTTAACAATGCGGTTCCTGATAAAAATGATGACTATGTATTCGGAAATACAGGATGGGGATATACCAAAAGAGCAATGCTAAGTGACTCTTGTTATCTTTCAAAATCATTTATCGAATGGGTCATTGAGACAAAGAAACTTTTGCCGGCTTCTGATGGTTGCCTGTATACGGTCAACAATATCTTGATGAATACCGAATCCAACAGAGAGACATTTGGTCGTTATTTCCCTGTTTTGGCATTAGAAGGGCCATTAGGGAGAGATTGGGCAGAAAGGTTGCTATTCAAAAAGGAATTGTCTTTGACTGAATATCTTGGAGTGATTGAGCGCATATCCGAAGATGATACCAAAGAAGATATTTCAGCTAACAAAGAAAAAATAAACCGAATCTATGAACGCATTGCTGATACTTTTGATTTTTCAGAAGGCAGCTCCGATTATGCATTAGTCCAGAATTGGGGACGATCCCATAAGATTCTTTCTAAAGAAGGTCATTTCGAGTTCCCTCATTCTTTATATATGCTTTCTTCAAAACTGTTGGGAGTTGAACTTGATAACCAAGCCTTCCATGCCAAGTATTTGGAGAATGATAGATTCGCAGCCTTTATTACAGCCCTTGGGGTCAACATGATAACCGATTATCGCATTGAAGGCATCGAAGATGGGGAGCATAAACCTGACATCAATCCTATATTTGCCCGGAAAGAGGATTTCCTCACTTCTATTGCCGTTGGAGATTCTTTCACAAAGGATACTTGGGAAGAGGCAAAGAGCAAGATGCACAGTGCCATTATGCGGATGGAATTTTATCAAACAGACAGCATAAGCATCTATTATGGTAACCAGGGATTTCCTAAAACGGTTTACTCAATAGCTAACAAATTTTATTTTGTTGGCAAATTCGGGTTGGCTAATCAGGAACTTCTGCACAATGATATGATGGCTGCATTAGGGCTTCCGAAAAAGGCCAGCACCATATTCTTGGCAATTCTTCAGATGGACAACTTCCAAGAACTAAAAGAATATATCAAACAAAAAGGGTACGATACTTCATTTATAGAGGAGCACAATGACTTGATTAGCACTGAGAATCAACCTACAGCCATCATGAGTGGTGAAAATGCGGCCTATGGCGGACTTACAAAAGAGGAAATGAGGAATGCCCTTGAAGAGGCCAAAGAGGCGGTCTTGGACAAGTTGTCCAAGGATGGTTTTGATATATCCAATAGAGAATGGGATGGTTGGACCTGCATTGACGGCGTGAGAAAAGATGGAATGGAATATCCACTTGTGATACGGAGCAATAAAAGCCAACGGAATACATGCCTTTCGCCCAAAGATTGGAACCAACTGATGAAACCTAATGCTATGTTTGCCGTGGTTACGAGTACTGGCATAGGGACAATATGCCTACGCGAGATCCTTCAATCCAAAGAATTAATATCAATAAGATTTTCTTCTGAAAATATTGATAATCCCAAACATATTCATGAGCTTGCTACCGTGTTTGCCTATTTCAAGGGGATACAATTTGATTTTGAGAGCTATATTCATCCTGTCATAAACCAATGGGAAAGATTTACGTCTCCTGAGCAAGAAACCGGAGAATTGCCTATAGCCGTTTCACCTTCAGCTTTACCCGAATGATGAATAACAGGGAACGACATCAAAAGTTCTTAAACATGGAACTGATTGCCGAAACGGAGGAGTTCGATAAAAAGTTCTCAGCTAAGGCTCTTTATCTTTTGAATGAGAGCGAAGAATTGTTTATGGGCCAATTCCTGAAATTTGATCATGGAGAAATGATTGTTAGGTTTCGTGCAACAAGGTCATTTCCTCGTAAAGGTGAATATACGCAAGCCATGTATTTGCCATCTAAGATACAGGATTACCGGCAGTGGGGAGACAAAACGTATGAAGACCTTTTCAGGAACCGGATAAAGGGTTCTGAAGCTATTTGCATTTGGCATGCAAAATCAAATGAAGAAGGTTTTGTATTATTGGGATTCAGAGGCATTGACATAGGTTTTGCCCAGTACATTTCACAAGCATCGGGTGCTTTAATCGTATTTGGTCCCAACAAGCCACCCATCGATTATCTGGCAAGCCTATATCGTTTGTTGCAGGATACTTATAGTCAGGCTGTAAGTGACATCATAGATTATGATTACACGCCTGTTGCAAACATGCCGGTATTGATTCGGGAAGAACAGCCCTTTAAATTTATCTATAAACAAATAAGCTCATCTGGAATTACAATCTTGCAAGGGCCTCCCGGGACGGGGAAAACACAACTCATAGCCGAGCTGTGTGCAAAACTATGTTCAGAGGGAAAGTCCGTCTTAATAACAGCATTGACAAATAGAGCTTTAGTAGAGGTTGCATCGAAGGACGCAGTAAGGGAACTATTGGAACAAGGCTGCATATATAAATCAAATTTAACGGTAGATGAACAAAAAGAGTTACCTAAACTGGTTCCCCTTAAACAGCTGCTTCCCATAAAAGGAGCTTTAGTGATGGCTACATACTATATTGTCAGTGGTTTTGCTGCCAATTTGACTGATGAAGGAATCTTTGACGTTGTTATCATGGATGAAGCAAGCCAAGCATTACTTGCCATGTTTGCTGCTTCCAATAAAATCGGCAAAAGACAATTATGGGTGGGAGACACGGCCCAACTTGGGCCTGTCTTATCACTCAATGACAATTGGGTCAAGTCTAATTCATTCGATGATTTCAAAGAAGGTCTCAGGACTTTAATCACTAAACGGATATATCCTACATACCAACTGACAGCCACTTATAGGCTTACGCAGAGAAGTGCAAACTATACGGGATGTTTCTATCATGGGACTCTTATCTCTAAATCTACGACGAATCCAATCGTGCCAAACTCTTTTTCAAAGATATTACAGCCCAATGGAGGACCTACATTGGTTCTCACAGATATGGGAGTTGGAGATGCTGCGCCGAAATATGCTGTTGATATGGCAACCTATTTTGTATATGCTATTTTAAAAGAGCAACCCCAAACAGAGATTGCTGTCTTAACTTGTCTGCGTAAGACAACACGAGAGCTTCAAAAGGCTATAGCTTTGAGATTGGGATTAGGAAATAAAGTTATAATAGAAACAATAGCAAGGGTTCAGGGATTGACTACTGATATAACACTTTTTTTTATTCCAAACACGTCGCTAAATCGTAGTCTTGAAGCAAGATTGTTTAATGTAGCAACAAGTAGAGCTAAAAGTCACACAATAATAATTGCAGATAAAAACATATTAAACTACACGCAAATGTCTTATGAGGTAAAAAACTTCCTTGAAAAATTGAGCGCAGAATCTTGTGTATATGTTCCAAAGCAAATGGAAGAAAACAGAATTTTGCTTGAATGAATCAAAATTACTTCATTTCATCTCTCACTCTTCCGCCAATGCACATACACATCCCATATCGAAATCTCATGGTTAAGATATGCCCGACTGATTTCATTCGGAAGCATATAAGCCGGATAATCGGCAACCTTGAAATGCCAGTAGATACCTCTGTTATCGGGATAAATCCGGCAGTTGTGCCGCTCGCAGAAAAGACGTTCACCCTCGGCGGTATAAAGGTAATAGTTGGTAGCCGCTTTTTGTAATTCTGTATTCTTTTCTTGAAGTTCACGTACTTTTGCGGCAAGTTGCTCCCGTTGTTTCTGTTCGGATTCGTAGGCAGGCAAGTCCATTTCACGCCATGTACCAGTCTTGAAATATTCGTTGGTTCGGCTGATGTACTCCCAGATGGCATCCGTTACAAAAGGTAGGCCGTGGATGTTAGCCAGCCGTGCAATCTGATTGAGGTTGACTTGCATCTTATAGCTGATGTTGGCCGTGCGTTTTATCCGTTCGCTCTCCTCTATGGTGAGTGCGGCTGACAGTTCTTTACCCAGAGCGGCTTCGCGGATGAACGCTGCCACAGACAGTCGTGCGGCATTGGCTTTCTTCTCAACTGTGCTATATTCTGCTTCGCTGAATTGTATTTCCTTGCGTTTGGTACGCTTGTTCTCATTTTCTGTTTTCATCTTCTGCGTCCTCCTTTTCGCTGTTTGTTTTTGTCCTTATCATGGTCAAGAGTGTTGTCGCTGTTGCCACTGCCTGTGCCTATCCGAGCTACTGTCGGTTGGATGATAAGTTCGGCTATACCTTCCATAAGATTGCCACTAATAGATGTTGTTGCCGTTTCCTCATTGTTGGTTGCTGTAAAATCGGGATTGGTGTCCTCATTGGATGCAGAGTTATTGCTCCATCTGATATGATTCTGATGTCCGTAGTTGTGTATTTCTGCTGTCCGGCATTTGTTCTTATTGCTGTCCGTCTTACCTTCCGTTTGCTTTCTCTTTCGATGATTGGCTGGTGTCAATCCCCATCGCTCCGTCACAGAAATGGATGCTTCCTTTGCCGCCTTTCCGATGTTGGCGAGATTGGCGCGCGTACCATCGTCCAACACCACGTTGGCCAGAAAATGGAAGTGCGGATTCTTGTCATCCTTATCGTGATGGCGACCGATAATGAACTGGTCGAAACGATAGCCATGCCGCTCCATGTGCTTTATCCAATCTCCGATTATTTCCTCGGCATGAGCTTCAAGCGTGGCCGTATCGTTAACGTGGAAAGACATAGGGATGTGTACGGCTTTCACTTTGAGTGACGGACGCAATGCACACTGACGGTTGAAGTCTTCGGTGAGTATGCCTATATCGGTAAGGCTGCTCACTCCACGGGCAATGACTATGTGTGCCCCTTTCTTAGGGTTGAGAATGTAGTCGATGGTCTTGCCCGGATTCTTGCTGTATCTTACTTTGGTTATCATTCTACTTTTCTGTTTGGGTTAAGAGGGGTGGCAACGGACTTCTTACCACAGATGCGTATGATACGTATCTTGGTACCGCTTGCCACCCCTCCATATATTACTGTTGCTTCTGTCACACTGTCCGACATTATGGTCGTGATGCCTGAAACTGATTCCACTGTTGATTTTGTTGAGTTCGTTGAGTGGAATACGAAAAAAGGGAAGAAAAAAGAGGATGCCCTGCATCGGACAGAGTTGTCAGCAACCACTTTTCTCTTTTGGTAGGCAAGATTCTCTGTTGAAATCTGTTGAGAGTATTGTTGAGTTATAGATGTCATATACATACTACCTTTCTTGGGTTTCATCAGATTCAACAAATTCAACGGTAGTCCTTTAACTTTTCACGGGTAACGGTATAAAAGCGTCCCACTTTCTTGGATGATGCGGAATACTTCTGCCCCGGTAACACGGATATTTGATAGGTGGAATAAGACAGCGCATTAGGGGCAGGCTCCAGTTTCCAACATTGTTGCAGGACATTTCTCACCTGATGGCGTTCCACTCTCACCATCGAATAGTTAAGCAATGCCAATAGGTCGTTGATGCAAAAATCTATCACCTCCACCTGCATGGTGTCCATGATGTCAAGCAACAGCTCTGCCATATCAAGCTCGATGCGACTACGGTTGCAGCGGATGATTTTCTCCAATGCTTCCGTACGGAAGAGTGAAGGAGCAAACCACATGCGGCTTTCTTCTTGGGTGGTCAAGTTTCGATGTTGCAGATGATACAGGAAAGCCGGAATCTCATCTTTTAATTTCTGTAAGAATGATGTGTCATCCCTTTCCAATCTGCTGACCTTTCTCACCCAATAGCGTGTTTCCTCTGGTTCAATATAAACGGGGAAGTTCTCGTTGTTGGAACACAGTACGAACTTGGCGAAGAACTGCACCTCATAGCGGTCTTTACCCTTGGCTTCCATCTTATAGGAATGTGCTGTGCTTAGGTTCTTCAACCGTTCACTGTCCTCACGGCGATTGAGCAGCACTTCGTCCACGACAATCATCAGTTTGCCCGCCCAATCCGCATTGAACTGGCTTCGGAAATCCTCGTTGGTATTGAACGTGACATTCTCCTGAAACAATGCTTTCAGAAAATTCAGAAATGTACTCTTACCCGTATTCCGTTCTTCAGAAACCAACAAAAGTATTGGCAGCTTCTGCGTGGGCTTTAGGTATAGCAGTTGAAGATAGTCCATTCCCAGTTCATACTGTTCACCGAAGATATGTTCCACCAAAGAACAGATATGCTGAAAGTCACCTTCTGCCGGAATATGGGTTATCGGTTCGTAGAGGTTATAAAAGTTGTTTACGTTGTGACGGTAGTCCGTATGGCTGGGCATAGTACAGAATCCATCGTATTTGGGTATCTGTGCTATCTCGTCCTTACTGTGGTCTTGCCGGAAGGTGCTCATTTTCCATTCCACACGCATTTTGCGAAACGAACCGTTCATCATCGGCTGGTTCAATATGCGGAACAGCGTGGTACCGATGCGCACATATTCATCCTCCACTCTTCCGGTTTGTGAAGTTGGATTCTCATTTGCTTCCATTGCTGCCAGTTTTGCTTGTTCCACCCAATATGCGCTTCACGTCCGACAAACGGTATCTGACCTTACTGCCGACTTTGACGGCCTTCAGATAGTCCCGTTTGTTCCAATGCCATAAGGTCGCATCACATACTCCGCACATATCTTTTACTTCTTCCCGGCTAAGCAACCGTTCTTCTTCGGTCGCACGGAAAGCCAATGCCACTTCGTTTATCGCGCGGTTGATAAGCTCGTCCGAGAACACGCGCAAGTCCTCGCCTGTAATCTCCAGCTTGATATTGGCCGAGCCATTGGAGATAATCTGCATCAAGTCTGTCATAGTCAAAATCAATGCCGCCGGATTGTCCGGCGCAACCGTTTCGGCAGCATCATAAACGATTGCACCACCGCTCCTGTATCGGAACGATGGTGCAAAAGTATAATTGGATTTCGCTAAAATTCAATGATTTGCGTTTCGCTTATTTCGGTGAAAACGTAAACGAAAGAAACGAAATGAAAGCCATGTTAATCCCGTTTATTATCCTGTCTAAAACCTTACCGCAATATCAATACAGGGTTATTCAGAAGTTGGTCTATCACCGGATGATAGATGGCTCCATCAGTTACGGCTGTAATGGTCGTAACTTTATTCCCTCCATCTTTGGATGAAGCACCGCAATGGTAAATCTGCTCGTCTGCCGTTTGGTAGTCAATGACAATGTATCGGTCATGGAATATGCCGCCGGATGTTTGCAGCGAAACAGAGACATTGGGATATTCCCGGCAGAAGTCATTGAGTTCCGCTTGATGCAATCGGTTGCCAGTATTATCAGAGAATATCGTTATATTCACGTTGGCAGGAACATCCTTCAAAAGTACCAATGTTTTCAGCCCGATGTAATTGTCCACCACGAATATAGTTTTCTTGGCTGTAGCGTAAATCTGTTGGTAAGCCAAATCAGACTCTACAGGCTGACCGTTGAGTATAAGCCATCCCCTCCTGACTGTCGGATTACTAAAATCCAACATGACATTTGCCAGTTCCGACTTGGTTACGACATTGCCCAAAGTGTCTATTATGCTGGCAACCTTGTCATCGACAGCCGATAAAGATTTGCGCAAATCAAGTAAGTCTTGGGTGTTCTGAGTGGTCTGCAAGGACAGTTGGAGATATTCCCTTTGCCCTAATAACGGCTGATTGTCAACAATGTAGTCCTTCATCTGTTTGAAGATGCGAATCAAGGCTTTACTTTGCTTGGTCGCCAACTCTCCTTTCAAAACCGTCATGAGCATATATATCCCTTGTTCCGTAAAGGCATAAGGGCTGTATCTGCGACCGCCCCAACTTGAGGTGGAATTTTTGCACCTCAAGATTTCGCACTCCTCATCGGTCAACTGGAACATGAAGTCTTGCTCGAACTTCTCAATGTTGTTCTTTACCTGACGGTTGAAATCCTTAGTGCTATATCCGTAGATTTTAGCCAAATCCATATCAAGCATCACGCGAACTCCCCGGACATAGTATATAAATCCTTTCAGGTATTCGGCATTGACTTCCTCTGCGATAATGTCTTTATCCATATTTATAAAAGCTATTATGTTCGTATGTTCTTTAATTTGCTTGGGTAAGATAACTCCGCCATTCATTGATGTACGTCCGTTCCATACCGCAGTCTTTTATTTTCCCTTTGTTCGTGCTGTCGTTCAACTTCTTAATGGCTATCTGCAAGTTGCGCACACTTTTCAAGTCGCAGTTCGGCATCTCATTGGCAAGCGACCTATGGAATGTGGTCACATCGCAGCGGCTTAAAAGCTGCTCTTCCTGCAAGGCAAAATACAGCCTTGCCAAATCGGTGCCTGTGTGTTGTGTGGAAACCCTTAGCTTGATTCTCTCTAAGAGTGTTTCTTTGTCGCCAAGTAGATAATCCCGTAAATGAAGCGTCTGTTCTTCTTTTGTAGAAACCTCCACTATCGGTTCATCTACGGCTTCCAACTCCTCAATACACGATTCCATTACATTTCCTTCTTCGATGGCTTTCTTCTCGCGTTTGAAACTTTCCCAATCCTCTTTTGTACGCATCTTGTTGCGGATGCTGCTCTTGATAACAACCCGAATCATGATTGCGGCTATTTTCTGTTCTATGAAATTGTTTCTTGGATTGTTCGCTTCTGCTTCCAGTTGGTTGACCATCGTTTCATAGCACTTGCCGTAATACAACCATGCCAACATAGCCGGAACTATTGAAGTCTTGTCTATGTCGTGAAATTCATCGACCAGCAATTTTGCAGTATCGGTATCTGCCGCATAATCTTGAATATTCCGTTCATCGGCAAGGTCGCCGTGACATTCCGTTCGATACCTGCGCATTAGTTTGGGCGCAAGCCTCATGCCCACGTTGAAAACCTTGTATAGTCCGATGGCCGATTTATCATTGACTTCCGCAACAAAGCGGTCGTATTCTTCCGGGTGAGAGTCAAGCCATTCCTTGATTTCCTGCTTGAAGCGTTCAAAATCCTGTTGAGCCATAATTTGCCATTGTTTAGTCCAACAAGTGTACGAGTTCCTGCTTCATTTCATCGTCTATCTCCCTGTAACGGCGGAAAGCCTTGCTGCCCTCCTTATGACCAGACACAGATGAAACCAAATCCGGGTCTTTCACCTTTTTATACATATTCCCAATGAAAGTCCTACGAGCCGTGTGCGTAGTGGCAACCTCGTATAAATACTTTTGTTCCGGTTCACGGGTCAGGGGATTAAGCACCGTAACCACCCTGTTCAGTCCAGCAAGCCTGAAAGCCTCCTTGATGGCCTGATTGTACTTCTGCTCCGATATGAACGGAAGTAAGCTTTCTCCGTCATAGTCCTTGTATCGTTCAAGTATGGTCTTTGCGATGTCGTTCAATGGAACTCTCACTGTTCTCGGATTGTGGTTGCGTGTCTTTTCCTGAATGTACTCTAATGCACCGTTCACGAGGTTTTTCTTCGTAAGTTTGTAAAAGTCACCTACGCGACAGCCCACCACCGTTTGGAACACAAAGATGTCCCGTTGCACGGCCAGTTGCGGACGCATGGACAAGTCTGCTTCAAAAAGCTGGTTGCGTTCCTGCAAGGTCATATAGACAGGCGTTCCATACAGACATTCCTCAATCGGGAATTTGTCAAACGGTCGGTTGATGGTCTTGCCTTGGTTATAGCACCATATAAAAAAGGTACGTATGCGAGAAAAACAGTCTATAAGCGTGTTCTTGCCTCTGGGTTGCGGAGTACGTTTTTCCGGAATGGTGGCATATATTTCAGGGTATTCCTCGGCGTATGCGTGTTCGTTCTCCATGAAGTCCCAAATGTCGGCCAGCGTGTCCTTAGTTACCGTGTTGACATCCAGCGCAAAGTTCTTCATGCCCCGTCTCGTTTCTCTTACAAACAGCTCATAACGCATGAGTGCCCTTTTCACCACACGGAAATTCTTTTTCCTCACCTCCGACAAGCTATGCTTTTCCAGAAACTCGTCAAACAGTTCGGCAAAGGAGGGCGGATTTTCAGCGGCCAATTCTTCCTCCGTCTTGTATTTGTCCGGGTGATGGAATCTATCTATCACCTCTCCCAGCCATTCGCTGTCGGCATCATCCCGATATTCCTTTTCAATCATTCGGGTCAACGCCTGCACTTTATGGTTCAAGTCCATCTTCTCGTCTTCCGTCACCAAAGCCACACGGTCTTTATAGCCCTGCTTTTCCGGGCTCCAATGGTTAGGACTGATGGAAAGTTCACTTGCAGCCTTGATGTCCTTCTTTCCGTCACGCAGGCGGAAATAGATGGTGGCTTTGGAATCCAAATCGTTCTTCTTTGCCGTTTTTCGGATGAATGCTGTCACTTTCATAAGCTTCAGATGTATTTCAGGGTTGAACACTGCAAAGATAGCGAATTGTTCCCAATTTGTTCCCAATCATCCTAAATTTATTTCAAGGAAATTAAATTCAATTTCTTTGAATGAAGTTTATAATGTATTGAAATAAATCAGTTTAAACTAAACTAAACGATTTGTTTCGATTTATCCAATTCTGCGAAGATTTAATATTTCAAATGCGGGTCTGGGTACTGAGGCGGAGAAAGTTGAAAAACTCTCTCCGCTTTTCTTTTCTACTCCTCGTAACTCATTGGTTTGCTGGGCTCAACGTCGGATCAATGAATATCTCCACGTAAGACGTCGTCGCTGGTATGGCAAAGCTACAGGGAAAACGTTTTCTTGTTAGATAAATAATGTGAAAACTGTATTTTTTTCTTTGGAATAGAATTAACTTTCAGCCACTTATAAGGTCTAACATATATTATTCATTTAATATTATGTTAGAATTATGAGAAAGCAAATTTTAAGTTTACTTGTTGTGTTGTTAATCGGCTCAACAGTATGTATGGCTCAGGATCGTCAAAAAGGAAAAGTTGACAGAGAGAAGCGTATCGAACAGATAATAACCGATCTGGGACTGAATGAAAAGCAAGCCAAGGATTTTAAGGCTGCAATGGAAGAAATGCGACCGACAAAGAGAAATTCTAATGAAAGACCTTCGCGCGAAGAGATGCAAAAGAAGAGAAAAGAGGGAGAAGCTAAAATAAAGAGTATCCTGACTGATGAACAATATAAGAAATATCAGGATATGCGTAAAAAGGAAAATGCAGATAGAAAGAAAAGAACTAAATAAGAAAGTATTTCTTTTTTACTCTTTTTAGCTAGTTTTATTGGCCCGTTATCGTTTCTCGTATGTGTTTGGTGATCGTGACTTTAGAGGAGATGATAGGCTATTAAGTATTTATAAAGGTATTATTTATATAGATATAAAGCAGGTTTTTGCTGGCTGATATTCATAAATTTTATCCAAAAGAAGGAAAAAGAATAGAATAAACAAGAAGCAACGTAACACCCTATCCATAAAAATGCTATATTTATTGCAGCTGGAGAGCACTTTAAGTAATGCTTAAGAGGAAAGACGCAAAGTAGTATATATACTATATATTTTCTATTATTAATTACTTAAACACATTTTTTATGG
>OHHS01000293.1_pt1 | contig 30625 bp, 20 predicted proteins | sample 1568161 | NCBI WGS metagenome assembly OHHS01 (sample SAMEA3879519, study PRJEB24766) | human gut metagenome | biome: human-associated habitat; feature: feces | place: USA | collected 1985/1987
AACGGTTCGTCCGGATCTCTACTTCGCCATGGGTATCTCGGGTGCGATCCAGCACCTGGCCGGTATGGAGGAGTCGGACTTCATCATCGCCGTGAACAAGGATAAATTCGCTCCGATCTTCAACGTCGCCGACGTGGGTATCGTATGCGACGTGCACAAGGTCGTTCCGATCCTGACAGAGAAACTGAAGACGATGAAAAAGTAAGTCCGGGGACTTGCTCTTCAAAATAAGGGAAGATTCGCAATGAATCCTCCCTTATTTTTTATGTTTTACAATATAAAATTAGAAATATAAACGATTTTAAGTTAAAATCGACTTGAGTTCATGTAGAACTAAGTATCTGCGGTAAGATATGAAATTACAGTAATTCAAGCGTTTTTTCAGAATATAAAAGCAAGCCAGCTTCATCGGCAAAGTAAGTTAATTAAAATGCCAAAGTAAGTTAACTTACTTCGCCGATGAAGTTAACTTACTTTTATTAGATATCTTCTATTGAAAAAGACGTATAATCTCTAAAAATCTTTCTCATTCGCCATATACCACATATTAAGGAACGAGGCCTTCGTGATATTCACCACCTTGTCCCAATTAATCCGGTCGGCATGGTCGCTCGGTTGATGGTAATCCGGATGCCCGTCGGTATGATACCAGATAATAGGGATACCTATCTTTGCGAAGGAACCGTTATCACTCCCTCCTACCGGGTTATCCCACGGACGATAATCCGGTGCCAGATTCAAGTTGTATTTCTTGATATCGTTCTTCAGCCAATCGCCGAAAGCAGGGTGCGCCTCTGTATAGAAATAAACCACATGGGTAGGCTTCGCCTCGTTATTGTTACGGCCGATCATATCGAAATTCAAATATCCTTTCACGTTCTTTATCTCTGGAAAAGACTGAACGAAGGCTTTCGATCCGAGAAGCCCTTTCTCCTCACCGTCCCAGAAAGCGAATATAACGGTTCGCTCCGGTTGCTGGCCCGTGGCAAGGAAAGCCCTCGCTATCTGCAAAACGGCAGAGACTCCGGAGGCGTTATCGTCCGCCCCGTTATAGATCTGGTCGCCATCCAGCATCGGGTCGATACCCAGATGGTCATAGTGAGCGCCGACAATCACGATCTCGTTCGGGTTCTTGCCCTCTATCTTACCCAAGATATTATTCAAGGAAAGTTTCTGGAAAACACCGGTTTGCTTGATAGCCGCTATGGAATCCGGCTGCACCTGCCAGCGGGCCCCTCTCTTCTGGCGTTCCATATGGTAAGCCTCAAACGGATGGTAATAAGAGTCTCCTACAGGGTCGATACCCAATGATTTCAGGTTCGCCACGATATAATCGCCCGCTATACGGCCTCCACGGAAACCGGCCTCACGGCCCTCCAGATCATCATCGGCCAAGAAACCGATATGCGCCTCGGCGGTCGATCTATTTATCACGTCCAAACCTTTCTTCTCCGGACTTTCCGCCCAAAGAGCCGTACTTAATGCCAGCGACATTAAGAGTAATCCTGCTTTTTTCATCGTTTTTGTGTTCAAATGATTATTGTTTTAGCTTTTTCATCCACAAATATAAGTAATTTCCCTGATACGCGAAGGAGGAGGAAAGGAAAGGGCACAAAAAAAAGGCTCACCCGGCCGTATCGCCAAAGGTAATCCTCATTTCCTATCTCTCACCATTCCGTTTTGAACGGAGGTAAGAGATGACATCTAATTTATTTCTTACTTTAATTCTTTACTTAAAAAAGACGCTGTCTTTTAGTTCTTATCCGCATCTACACTCATTTCGCTCATAAGGCGACGGATCTCAGCGTTTAATCGCTGACTCATGGCACCATTGCCAGCTGACTGGTAACGATCTGCTTGATAACGCAACATCGCTAAAGCACGAAGGCTTTTCTCATTTTCTCTCATCATCATAATCTTTTTGTTTTACGCTTCCCACGCTTGGAAAGCCAGTTAATAAATAATCCTAAAACGATCTTTCTTTCTTAATTCGTTACAAAGATAACCATTTTATCCAAAACAATGTTGTAGAACATAATAAAATATTTCATTTTTTCGATTATTTATGAATTGTGCAAATAAGTCTAAATACGCCGGGGATTACTCCACCGGCGTTAATTCACCTGTAACAGAGTCTATTACAAACCCTCTTACCGTTATATCCGACGGAATCAGCGGATGATTCCGAATTTGCTCCACGGTCTCGTGCACGGAAGCCTCGGAGGTCTCGAATCCCCGCAACCACGACTCGAAGTTTATACCGCAATATCGGATCATATCTATTCGTTCCTGCGGGATTCCCCGCTCTTTCATCTTTTCGATCATCTCGGAGCTATTCATGTGCTTGGCTCCACAATCGGTATGCCCGATTATCATTACCTCTACAACCCCAAGCTCGTAAATCGCCACCATCAAGCTCCGGATAACGCTTCCGAAGGGGTGGGATATGATCGCCCCCGCGTTCTTTATAATTTTCACGTCTCCATTCTTGATGCCCAAGGAGGCGGGTAGCAACTCGGTCAGCCGGGTATCCATGCAAGACACGATGGCGATCTTCTTATCGGGATATTTATTCGTGATATACTTCTCATACCCCTTGTTCTTTACGAACTCACGATTATAGTTTACCAATTCATCAATCATAGCGTTTGTGATTTAGCGTTATTAAACTGTTTATTCATATAACATCGAAATGTCTTAAAGCGTTCATGACACCATCGTCATCTACGGAGTCGGTCACGTAATCCGCCGCCTCTTTCACCTCGTCGCCGGCGTTACCCATGGCTACCCCGATCCCGGCGTGACGAAGCATGGCCATATCGTTGCCTCCATCGCCAAAAGCCATCGTCTCGTGGAGCGATATCCCGTAATACTCGATGATCTTATCGATCCCTACCGCCTTACTGCTCCCCCGCGGCACGACATCCGCAAATAACGGGTTCCAACGAGTAGCCTCGCAATGCGGCAAGACGGACATGATACGTTCTTCATGGCCGGGAGAGAAAAAGGCTATCAGCTGGTATACTTCCTTACCCCCGTTGCCACGCAAAGGACGCAAGGGAGGATGAGGGAAGTCTAGCATGTCGTAAAGCTGTCGCACAGAATCATCCACGTAGTTCTGGTAAATCCCATCTTCCTCCACCAAGGCGCACGGGAACGCCTCCTCATTCTCTTGATAGCGGATCAACGCCTCTATATCCTCCGACGGGATATTATGTTTATAGATAACCTTATCTTTTCCGGCCAAGCAATATCCTCCGTTCAAGGTAACATAACCATCGAACTCTTGCGTCCCGAGGTTATTGATAGATTGCAACTGGCGGCCGGTAGCGATGAAAACCTTGATTCCCTTTTCTCGCAACAGGTCCAAGGCCCGGACCGTGGAGTCCGGTAGTTTATGCGTCTTGAAACTTACCAACGTACCGTCAATGTCAAAAAATACTGCCTTAATCATACTTATACCTATTATCTTCTTTTAATGACAAAGATACACTTTATTTGTTACATTTGTATTTTCATTTCCTTCATCAAATAATAGATATAGTTTTTTATGGAATACAGACAACTAGGAGGTTCCGGATTATACGTTCCGGCACTTTGTTTAGGTACGGCTACTTTTGGTGGCACGAATGGTTTTGAAGGTTGGGGACATACCGAGGTGGAAGAGGCTACCCGTATGGTCAATCTTTGCTTGGACGCCGGGGTGAATCTATTCGATACGGCGGATGTCTACTCCAACGGTCTTTCCGAGGAAATCTTGGGAAAAGCGATCCACGGATTGAGGAATCGCCTCTTGATCTCCACGAAGGCGACTTTCAACCTAAGCCCGGAGAGCCGTAACGCCATCGGTTCTTCCCGTTTCCATCTGATACAGGCGTGCGAGGCGAGCCTAAGACGATTGGACACGGATCATATCGACATTTATCATATGCACGGTTTCGACGCGAATACCCCGGTAGAGGAGACACTCCGAGCCTTGGACGACTTGGTGACGAGCGGGAAGGTCCGTTATATCGCTTGCTCGAACTTCTCCGGCTGGCATTTAATGAAGTCGCTTTCCGTATCGGAGCGGTATGGATGGAGCCGGTACGTGGCCCAACAGGTTTATTACTCCTTGTTGAACCGGGAGTTTGAGTGGGAACTGATGCCGCTAGGCATCGACCAGAAGGTGGGCGCCATTATCTGGAGCCCCTTATCCGCCGGACGTCTGGGCGGGAAGTACCGCCGGAATAACCCGATCCCGACGGACGGGCGTGTCGCCCGCGGAGGAAGCCCGATACCCGACAAGGCTACTTCTTACGAACGCCTGTACGACATCGTGGAGGTATTGGAACAGGTAGCCGAGGAGACCGGGCATAGCGTGGCCCAATGCGCCTTGAACTGGTTATTGCAACGGCCTACCGTAAGCAGCCTTATCATAGGAGCCCGCACGGAAGAGCAGCTAAGGCAGAACCTAGAGGCCGTAGGCTGGAACCTCAGCCCGGAGCAGGTGAAGCGCCTCGATATGGCAAGCCAGACGACCCCGATCTACCCGTATTGGCATCAAGCGCAGTTCCCGGAATTGAATTCTCAATTGAGATTCTAGACGGACGCTGGCGAAAGCGTATACACCTCGGGATGCGGATAGCACGAAAGTCCGCATCCCCTACCCCCCCATTTTCATTCCCTTAAACGTATCTTGGTTAAGACGTTTTTTATACTTTTGTAGTCTGTTACCAACTAAATCTATCGTATGAAGAAACATTTTCTACTTTTCTTGCTTTGTCTAGCCACGAACGCCAGCCTGACAGCCCAAGAGACCCTTCGGGAGAATAACGGGGAACCTACACTCGTGGAACGATTATCGAACGGAGAGATCAAGATCAATAGCGCCGAGATGAACTTCCAGCTTTTCACCTCGGCCAACGCTGAGTTTGTCGGGAACGAGCTAGACGGTATGAACTTCAAGCTGAACCGTGTCCGGCTGGAGATCAAGGGGGATGTAGGCAAGTGGCTGGGGTATCATTACCGGCAGTCGTTCAACAAATACTCCGATCCCTATTCGCTCGACAACCTCTCCTCCTCGCTCGAGCTGGCTTACGTGAACCTAAAGGCACGGCATAATCTCAATTTCACGATCGGCAAGCAGTTCGTTAATTTCGGGGGATACGAGTATTACGTCAATTCCATCCGGGTACGAGAGTTTAGCGAGTTCAATAATTTACTGACCGCCTACCAAGCCGGTATCTCGGGCAACTGGCAAGTCAACCCGGACCACGAGCTTTGTTTCCAGATCGTGAATAACCGCAACGGTAACGATGAGGACATCTACCCTACCGGACTTCCCGAGGGTACCGCCAAGGCCAAGATACCCTTTATGTACACGGTCAACTGGAATAGCTATTATCTGGACAAGGCCTTGCAACTGCGTTATGCCACCGCCGTCGGACAGCAGACCCGCAAGCGCTACTCCTACTATTTCACCTGTGGCAATACCTATGAGAAAGGCCCGTTGCTAACGTACCTCGACGTTATGTACACCCGCCAAGGGATCGACCAACATGGGGTCGTCAGCCGTCTGCCCGGCACGCCTCATACCGCCATGAACACCGAATACCTATCGATTATCGGCGACGTGGATTACCGTGTCCACCCCCAATGGAACGTTTACGTGAAAGGGGCGTACGAGACCGCCCGGGTGTATAAGAGCAACGGTGATTTCCGGAAAGGGATGTACCGCCGTTCGTGGAACGCGCAGAGTAGCGTGGAATTCTTCCCCTTCAAGCAACTCGACCTTTTCGTATTCGTCCTATACACCTACCGGGGCGTTATCCTAGAGAAAGCCGCCACGCAAATGGGAGCCATAGAACCGGATACACACCGTATATCGCTGGGGCTGGTCTATTCGATCCCGGTCTTCTGACAAACCGCACATACGGTAGCGCAGGCTTGCAGATATGGTAGTACAGACTTGTAGATACGTTCGTGCAAATTTGCAGATACGCTTGTGTAAATTTGCAGATACGTTCGTGCAAACGTGTAGATACGTTAGTACGGACTTGTAGATACGGTAGCGCGGGCTGACACATAAGGAAGTACAGGCCTGCACATACGGTAGTACAGGTCCGTATTGCCTTATGTGCAGCCTCCCCCATCCACCCCATAAAAAAAGCGGTGCCTTCCGTTTCCGGAGACACCGCCCTCATTCTATAATAAAAGACCTGTTATATTAAGCCTCTACATCCCAATTCTCGGCAGCCATACGTTTGTAGCTACGCAGACGCCATTTAGCGTTCTCCTCGGCGGCGGCAAACAACTCAGCGGCCTCAGCCGGATATTGTTTAGCTACGGAAGCGAAACGAACCTCACCCTTCAAGAAGTCTTGGAACTTGCTCCAATCCGGCTCCTTGCTATCCAAGGTGAACGGATTCTTGCCCTCTGCCTCCAAAGCCGGGTTGTAACGCCACAAGTGCCAGTAACCGCATGCTACGGCTTCTTTCTCCTCAGCTTGCGACTTACCCATACCCTTCTTCAAACCGTGGTTGATACAAGGAGCGTAAGCGATGATCAAGGAAGGACCGTCGTAAGCCTCGGCCTCGCGGATCGCCTTCAATGTCTGGGCTTGGTCGGCGCCCATAGCGATCTGAGCCACATATACGTAACCATAAGTAGTAGCCATCAAGCCAAGGTCTTTCTTACGTACCCTCTTACCGGAAGCGGCGAACTTAGCGATAGCGCCCACCGGAGTAGCCTTCGAGGACTGACCACCCGTGTTAGAGTAAACCTCGGTATCCAATACCATGATATTTACGTTCTTGCCGGAAGCGATCACGTGATCCAAACCACCGTAACCGATATCGTAAGAAGCACCGTCACCACCGATAATCCATTGAGAACGTTTTACCAAGAAGTGAGACAATTCCTTGATCTGAGCGCAAACCGGACAACCCTCCTTGATGCCTTGCTCAACGAATGCCATGATTTGCGGAGCCAATTCCTTCGTCTTCTCGGCGTCGTTCTGGTTAGCGATCCAAGCGGCGGCTATTTCCTTGGCCTCAGCCGGAGCATGCTCGCCCACGGTGATCTGTTGCAACAAGCCTTCCAAACGTTTACGCATCTTCTCGTTCGCCAATTCCATACCCAAGCCGAACTCGCAGAAGTCCTCGAACAAAGAGTTTGCCCAAGCAGGACCTTGACCCTTCTCGTTCGTTGTATAAGGAGTGGAAGGAACAGAACCGGAGTAGATAGAAGAACATCCGGTAGCGTTAGCCACCATCTCGCGGTCGCCGAACAACTGGGTGATCAACTTCACGTACGGAGTCTCGCCACAACCGGAGCAAGCGCCTGAGAATTCAAACAACGGAGTAGCGAACTGTGAGTTCTTCACGTTAGACTTCACGTCTACCAAGTTTTGCTTAGAAGAAACGTTAGCTACGCAGTAGTTCCAGTTATCGGCCTCAGCCAACTGGCCTTCCAGCGGAACCATAGACAAAGCCTTGTTGCCCTTGAATCCCGGACAGATATCGGCGCAGTTACCACAACCCAGACAGTCGAGAACGTCTACCTGCATACGGAACTTCATACCCTTCATAGCGGCCGGAGCCTTCACGTCCAACATAGCGAAGCTAGCGCCCTTCTGCTCCTCGTCGTTCAATACGAACGGACGGATAGAAGCGTGAGGACAAACGTAAGCGCATTGGTTACACTGGATACAGTTCGCCTCATTCCAAACCGGAACGAAAGCGGCCACGCCACGTTTCTCGTATTTAGCGGTTCCTTGCGCCCAAGTACCATCCTCGATGCCCTTGAATGCGGAAACCTTCAATAAGTCGCCATCCTGAGCGTTGATCGGACGAACTACCTCGTTGATGAAAGCGGGATCGTTGTTTACGACAGCCTCATCATCCGGAAGGTTAGCCCAAGCGGGATCAACCGTCAATTGGTTGTACTCGCCACCACGGTCTACAGCCGCGTAGTTCTTGTTAACCACGTCCTCGCCCTTCTTACCGTAAGACTTAACGATGAATTTCTTCATCTGCTCGATAGCCAAGTCTACAGGGATAACACCCGTGATACGGAAGAAAGCGGACTGGAGGATCGTATTGGTACGGTTACCTAAACCGATCTCCAAGGCGATCTGTGTAGCGTTGATATAATATACAGTGATATTCTTCTGAGCGAAGTAACGTTTTACCTTATTAGGCAAGTGCTTAGCCAACTCCTCGGCGCCCCAAACGGTATTCAACAAGAAGGTACCGTTCTCACGCAAACCACGAGTCACGTCGTACATGCGCAAATAAGCCTGAACGTGGCAAGCCACGAAGTTCGGGGTATTCACCAAATAAGTAGAACGGATCGGATGATCACCGAAACGTAAGTGAGAACAAGTGAAACCACCGGATTTCTTAGAGTCGTAAGAGAAATAAGCCTGACAGTATTTATCCGTGTTATCACCGATAATCTTCACCGAGTTCTTGTTAGCGCCTACCGTACCGTCGGCACCCAAACCGTAGAACTTAGCCTCGAACATACCCTCACCGCCCAAGGCGATCTCTTCCTTCTGAGGCAGAGAAGTGAAAGTAACGTCATCCACGATACCGATCGTGAACTGGTTCTTCGGCATCGGCAACGCCAAGTTCTCGAATACGGACAGGATCTGAGCCGGAGTCGTATCCTTAGAACCCAGACCATAACGGCCACCTACGATAACCGGAGCATCCTCCTGACCATAGAAGCAGTCTTTTACGTCCAGATACAACGGCTCACCGTTAGCACCCGGCTCTTTCGTGCGATCCAATACGGCGATACGCTTAGCGGTCTTAGGCACGGCAGCCAAGAAATGCTTAGCGGAGAACGGACGATACAAGTGAACGGATACCAAACCTACCTTCTCGCCCTTAGCGATCAAGTGATCGATAGCCTCACGAGCGGCCTCCGTAACAGAACCCATGGCGATGATCACACGCTCAGCGTCCTCAGCTCCGTAATAATCGAACAAACCGTATTTACGGCCTGTGATCTTGGAAACCTCGTTCATATATTCTTCTACGATAGCGGGAACTGCCTCGTAGTACGTGTTGGAAGATTCTCTGTGTTGGAAGAAATGATCCGGGTTCTCGGCCATACCGCGAGCGACCGGTCTCTCCGGGTTCAAGGCACGGGCACGGAACTCAGCCAAGGCCTTCTGGTCGATAAGCGGAGCCAAGTCCTCATTCTCCAAAGCCTCGATCTTCTGGATCTCGTGAGAGGTACGGAAACCGTCGAAGAAGTTCACGAACGGTACACGAGACTTGATCGTAGCCAAGTGAGCGACACCGGCCAAGTCCATAACCTCCTGTACGGAACCCTCGGCCAACATGGCGAAACCTGTCTGACGGGCAGACATCACGTCTTGATGGTCACCGAAGATACACAACGCATGAGAAGCCAATGTACGAGCGGATACGTGGAAAACGCAAGGAAGCAATTCACCGGCGATCTTGTACATATTAGGGATCATAAGCAACAAACCTTGAGAAGCAGTGTAGGTTGTTGTCAAGGCACCAGCTTGCAATGAACCGTGAACAGCACCTGCGGCACCACCCTCTGATTGCATTTCCTGTACCATTACAGTCTCGCCGAAAATATTCTTACGTCCGGCTGCAGCCCATTCATCTACATATTCAGCCATTGTAGACGACGGAGTGATGGGGTAAATCGCGGCTACCTCGCTGAACATATACGAGATATGAGCAGCGGCCTGATTACCATCACAGGTTAAAAATTTCTTCTGTTTTGTCATAGACCTATAAAACTATTAGTATTAAAAAAGATTCTTACTTAATATAGAAAACCGAACAACCAAAGCGGGATCATGTTCCCCTCCCCGATCTCGGTCTTATCGACAGCATAGTACATATCCGGATTGTTCTTCACTTTCATGTTTTCCTCGATCCGGAAATTATACATCGTATTCACCAGAAAGTGGGCGTTCTTGATTCCTTCATTCAGCTTATTGTCTTTCAATAGTTGGTTATAAAAGAACGACTCACGCACCGCCCCGGCATTTACCTCCATCGGACGGATGGGGTACATCAGGTTCGAGTTATACATATAGACCTTGGAGGGTTTCTTCGGAAAGGATTCGCCCACCGGATACAGCATATTCATCAAACGGGCATCTGTCAAATACTTGATATAGTTCATCACGGTGGCCCGGGATGTCTCGATATCCTTGCTCAACTGACTCACGTTTGGGGTACAAGGAGCGCTCGTAGCCAATAAGTAGAGTAGTTTGCGTAGCTTTGGCAGGTAGCTTTGTTCGATTTGTTTTATGTATAACACGTCCACCTCTAGCATCATGTTCATGGTCTTCAGCAGGTTCTCGGAAAAGTTGCGCTTTTCCAAGAAGAACGGATAAAAACCATGATGTAGATAATCTTGGAAATAAGCCATCGGCCTTACGACCGAGCAAATACGTTTGGCGATTTCCTGATGATTCTCTAATACCTCATCGAACGTGTACGCAGGAAACTGGTTCCCCGACATCAAGTTCAAGAACTCACGGAACGAGAACCCCCTGAGGTTATACGATACCACCTTGCCGGACAGGTCCGGATTCTCCTCTTTCAGACGCATCACCGACGAACCGGAGAAAACGATCTTCAAGTCCTCGAAATTATCATAGCAATACCGCAACTCTCTCGACCAGTTGGAATACTTAAATACTTGGTCTATCAACAACACCTTTCCGCCTTTAGCCCGAAACTCGGCGGCGAAATCAACGAGTGTACGCTCCGTAAAATAGAAATGATTTAAATTAATGTATAAGCATTCCTTATTATCGGCACCAAAATATTCACGGGCATAGTCTAACAAGAAAGTGGTCTTTCCGACTCCTCGCGAACCTTTAACACCGATCAACCGATCCTCCCAATTGATCTCATCCATCAATCCCCTTCGTACCGGAGAATACAGATGCTCTACCAGATATTTATGTGTTTTAAAGAATGCTTCCACCTACATAATTGGTAATTGAAAATTTGGAATTACCGATGCAAAGATAAACATCTTTTCTCATTTGCAATGCGGAGATTGCAATTTTATTGCAAAAAGTAAAGTTCAAACTAACAATTGCCTATCAACGTATTCTGTCTCGTAAAGACGGAGCGCACTCCAGTCCTTACGAAACAAAAGATATTATTCAATGATCGAGATCCATCCGTAAGTATCCGGCTCGTCGCCATACTGGATTGCACGTAGCTTATGATATAGTTTCTCGCAAACAGGACCCGGTTTGCCATCTTTGGCGATAACAAAAGATTTGTTCTCATCCAAATCGTCGATTTGTGAGATCGGGGCGATAACCGCGGCGGTACCACACTCGGCAGCCTCGTCGAATGTAGCGATCTCCTCGAAAGGAACCGGACGACGCTCTACCGTCAAGCCCATATCCTCGGCCAATTGCTGCAAGCTCTTGTTCGTGATCGAGGGCAAGATCGAGTGGGATTGCGGAGTGATATAGCTATTGCCACGGATTCCGAAGAAGTTAGCCGGACCGCACTCATCCAGATATTTCTTCTCTTTCGGATCCAGATACAATACGGCGGCGTATCCCTTGGAATGAGCGATCTCGCCGGCTACCAAGCTAGCGGCATAATTACCACCGACCTTGATCGTACCTGTCCCGTTAGGAGCCGCACGGTCGTACTCACGAAGTACGCATACCTTCGAGGGCTGGAATCCACCCTTGAAATACGGACCTACCGGAGTGACAAATATCATAAACATATATTCGGGAGCCGGCTTCACACCCACCTGAGCGCCCAAGCCGATCATCAACGGACGAATATATAAAGCGGCACCGCTCTCATAAGGAGGAACAAAACGCTCGTTCAATTTCACGACCTTACGTACAGCTTCCTCGAACATCTCTACAGGCAACTCAGCCATCTTGATACCCCGGCTGGAAGATTGCATACGTTTAGCGTTCTCATCCATACGGAATACACGGATCTTACCGTCTTTTCCACGGAAGGCCTTCAAACCCTCGAAAGACTCTTGTCCGTAATGCAAGCAAGTAGCGGCCATGTGAATATTGATAATCTCGGATGAAGAAACTTCCAACTCACCCCATTTGCCGTCACGATAGTAGCATCTTACATTGTAGTCTGTCTTGATATAACCAAATCCCAGCTCAGACCAATTTAAATTTTCCATATCTATACAATTTGCTGTAATTAGTTTAAAATTAACAAATTACACTGTTAATAATATCGCTCAAAAGCAAAAACGCCCATAGCCGTCGCTATGGGAGATTTTGTGTACCGCAAATATACGCTAATTTATATATAGTTCGGCCTATAAACTAAAAAAAGCAAACGGAAGGCTACGGCTTTTTCATTTAACATTTCGTTAAAGTGGGGTTTCTTGTAAATTTTAACATGCGCTTTTGTTTTCGGTGGAAGGATTCCGGAAAACACGTACGACTTTTTCCAAAAACATGTACGTGTTTTCTCAGAAAGATTATCCTGCTTTTAAATACTGATTATCAGATTCTTATACACAATTTTCTCTCGTAAACTTATTGTGCGGAATTTCACTTGAGATTCATGCATTCCGGCCTGCCGAAACGGATGGGTAAATGAAAGAGCCGTGGCCTGGATATATACAAATAGCGGATTAAAATCTATGTTACCAAGATTTTTGCTACATTCGCGTCAAAAATAATTAAAATATGAAAGTCATTGATCTGATAAGGAATAGTAAGAGTACCGCTTTTTCTTTCGAGATATTACCGCCGCTGAAAGGTAACAGTATCCAGAAGGTGTATAATGTAATTGACAAGTTGAAGGAATTCGACCCTAAATACATAAATATCACCTCCCACCATAGCGAGTTCGTCTATAAAACCTTACCAGACGGAAGTTTCCAGAAAGTAAACATCCGTAAACGTCCGGGCTCCGTAGCGATCGCTTCGGCTATCCAGAATAAATACGGTATTCCTGCCGTACCCCATATTATATGTAAAGGCTTTACGAAAGACGAGACGGAATACGCTTTGATCGATTTGAACTTCCTTGGCGTAAACAACCTCTTAATATTAAGGGGAGATATAAAGACCTTAGAGGCCTCCCAGCAAAACCCGGAGTTATACCACGATCATGCGACTGATTTACAGCAGCAGGTAAATCATTTCAACGAAGGTATCGCGTTAGACGGTTCCAAGATAGACGGTATAGAGACTCCCTTCTCGTACGGCATGGCTTGCTATCCGGAGAAGCACGAGGAAGCGCCCAATATGGAATCTGATATCTATTATTTAAAGGAGAAAGTAAAAAATGGCGCTGAATATCTGGTAACCCAAATGTTCTTCGATAATGAAAAATATTATGCGTTCGTGGATCGTTGCCGTGCGGAAGGCATCACGGTTCCCATCATCCCCGGTATCAAACCGATCGTTTTCAAGAACCAATTAACGGTTCTTCCGAAGATATTCCGTGCGGATATCCCGGAGCCTTTCGCAACAGAATTACGTAAATGTAAAGATGATGCGGAAGCGAAAGAGGTGGGTGTGGAATGGTGTATACAGCAGTGCAAGGATCTGATCGCTCATGGCGTACCGAGCTTACATTTCTACACAATGATGGCCTCGGATAGCGTTTACAAAATAGCGAAAGAAATTTATTGAAATACAATAGGGGTTTTTATACGCTGAGTTGTCTAATAGAAGTACACGATTGAACAATCATGTACTAAGTATGGTTATTTTTAAAATTCTAAGGTAATGAAATACATATTCTTTATTGGACTTGACTTGGTATTGTATCCGTTCTTAGTTTTACTCTACATATGTCAATTGATATTTACAAAACCTCGCACCTTTTGATATCTGAATACTTTTCCGTAACTTCGTTCTTTATTCTATAGAAAAGGAAATATCTCATGTATTTTAAAGATATCATCGGGCAAGAGGAAGTGAAGGAACGGTTGAGACAATCGGCTCGGACGGGGATCGTACCCCATGCACAGTTATTCACAGAGCAAGGGGGAGCCGGGGCGTTTCCGCTGGCTTTGGCTTACGCCCGTTATCTGAATTGTACGAACCGGACGGACACGGACGCTTGTGGACGTTGCCCGTCATGCCTCAAATATGACGAATTGGCACATCCCGATTTACATTTTGTATTCCCGATCGTAGCCAAGAAAGAGAAAAAGAAAGAGGTCTGCGATGATTATCTCAGTGAATGGCGTGGGTTCCTCAAAGAACATCCCTATTTCAATATGGATGAATGGCTGGACTATATCGAGGCCGGAAACTCACAAGCCATCATCTATTCCAAGGAAAGCGATGAGATTATCCATAAACTGAGCCTAAAGATTTATGAGGCGGAATATCGTATCTTGATGGTTTGGTTGCCGGAGAAACTGCATCCTACTTGTGCCAATAAGCTTCTGAAAATCATAGAGGAGCCTCCTATGAGAACGGTTATCCTTATGGTATCCGAGACTCCGGATCTTATCCTCGGGACCATCCAATCCCGTGCGCAACGCATCCACATCCGTCCCATTGAGACCGATGCGATCATGAATGCCATGGTATCCCGTTTCGGGCTTTCGCCCGACGACGCTAAACACGTCGCTCACCTCTCCTCCGGAAGTTTTATCAAGGCGATGGAGGCGATTAGCTTGGGCGAGGAAAATAAATTCTTTCTGGAGCAATTCAAGGCCATGATGCGAAACTCATGGGCACGAAACGTAAAAGGCATGAAAGCGATGGCAGACGTCATGGCAGGGATCGGACGGGAGCGACAGAAGAACTTCCTCTCCTATTGCCAGCATTTGATCCGGGAGAACTTCATGTACCGGTTCCAATCACCCGAACTTAATTATATGAATCTAGACGAGGCAAGCTTCTCTGTTAAGTTCTCACCTTTCGTGAACGAACGAAACGTGATCGATTTGATGGAAGAATTGGCGAAAGCGGAACGCCATATCACACAGAACGTGAATGCCAAGATGGTCTTTTTTGATTTATCCTTACGAATTACCGTACTAATCAAAAGATAAGTCTTCAGATTTTCTTGTTACGCCAATTTCCTTTCCACAGATAGAAGAAAGAAGAAAGGATCATGATATTATATACATACTCCGTAGTCCAGCAAACCGCCACATCCGCACGCAACCATACAGCGACATACAATATATATAATACGTACACGAATATACTAGCCATATCGATTTCCAGCGCACGTCGGGTATTGCCTGTTCCCGATACGCTAAAGAAATAAATAAAACCGGGAACGGCGAAAAGATAAGAGGACAGCATCACCCACAGCGAGGGGATCGAACTAGCGATCAAATCCGGGTTATCCGTATAAATACGCAATACGGTAGACGGGAACATTGCGATCAAGATACCGATCGGTAGCACGAACGCATAGCATAGCTCGATCATCCTCCGGCAAAGCGGAAGCACCCGGTCCGACTCCCCGGCGCCGATCAAGTTACTTACCAGCGAGCTGTTCGTGGAGGCGAAAGCATTCACGAACATAAACAGGAACGAGGAGATGCTACGTACCACATTCGTAATCGCCAACGGCCGCTCACCCAGATGCTCCATAGCGATAAAGAAGATAAACCATCCCCCAAAAGCGATCCCATGCTGGATCATCACCCAGATAGAGACACTCAGTATTTGTCCCAGCATCCTAAAATCCACTCTCGTAAAACGGAACAGACCATATTTTTTATAATCTATCTTCTTCCAAGTATAAATCACGAAGAACAATACGGAAACAGCTTCCGAGATCGAGGAAGCGATAGCGGCACCCGCTATCCCCAAAGCGGGGAACCCGAACTTACCGAATATCAAGATATAGTTCAAGACCACGTTGGTAAGCACCATCACCACCGAATTGGCCGTCAAGATCTTCGTATTCGTCGTACTCACGTAAAACGCACGGAACATCACCGCTATAAAAGAGAAGAAGAACCCGTACACCCGCCAGTCCAGATAACTCATCGTCGCCCGATACACCTCTTCCGAGCCGATCATCCGGTGGAGCAGATAGGGCGTAAGCAGATTAGAGGCCGTAAACAACACCGCCGCCAGCAAAAAAAGGAATAGCCCGCCTTGCGTGAAAACCTCGCCGATCCGTTTATACTCCCCCTCACCGTTACGACGTGCCATCAGCACCTGAGCGCCTACACTGAAACCAAAGCCCAGCATATAAATCACGAGATAATAGACTCCTGCCAAGGCGGAGGCACCTAGCTCGACCTCGCCGACACGTCCCAGATAAGCGGTATCCGTCAATCCGATCATATGCTCCATGAGCAAGCTGATTAATACCGGATACGTGATCTTTAGAATTTGTTTGTTCGTATATCGCATGATGAATCTTAAATAAAAGGGAGGCAAAGGTAGTAATAAGATGCCAGTCACACAATATTACCCCATGCGATCCGTTTCTTATCATATTACATTATTATACGAAGAGATATGGTTACAAAACTCATCATGGCCTGTATTTTGTCCGCTACGCTATTGAGCTGCAACGGGCAAAACACAAATACGATCAACTACGCTACCGTCGAACCCCTGCATATCAATCGTTTTGACAAGGATTTATTCCGGCTGATCGATACGGAAGATACCACCTTGCAACCCGAACTAATCAAACAATACCCGGAAATGCTGGATATCATCGGGAAAGGCATATTAAACCTGCAAACCATCGAGACTCCCGGCTTCTTCGAGAAAATGCGGAATTATTACTCGGAGCCTACCTTGAAAGGCTTGTATCGTGACGCTATCACCCAATATGCTTCCGTGGAGGATATCGAAAAATCCTTGGGATACGGATTCGCCTATCTAAAGGAGAATTTCCCCTCGATGCAGATCCCTGCTATCTATATGCATGTATCCGGTTTCAACCAGAACGTATTGGTAGGCGATAGCCTGCTTTCCCTTTCCATCGATAAGTATATGGGAAAGGACTATCCCTTGTATCAAGATTTCTTCTATGACTCCCAGAAATTGAAAATGCAACGTGGACTCGTGGTCCCGGATTATCTGGCGGGGTGGCTCATGTCCGAATATCCTTTCGCGGGAAAAGAGAACGTATTACTGGACCGGATGATTTACGAGGGAAAAATCAAATACCTGCTCTCGCAAGCCCTAGGCGTTACCGATGCCGCCGAGCTAATGGGATACACCGAACAGGCCTACAACTGGTGCAAGGACAACGAAGGAACAATCTGGAAAGCAATCATCGAGCGCAAGCATCTTTATACCCCGGATCAACTGACAACTTCCCAGTATTTCGAGGATACCCCGGCCATTTTCCCCGAGAACGACGCTCCCGGGAATATCGGGACTTGGATAGGCTGGCAGATCATCAACCAGTACATGAAGGAGACGGGATCTACCCCGGAGGCGTTGATGCAAAACAACGACGCCCAAGAAATCCTAACCGCCTCAAAGTACAAACCCCTATAAACAGGAAAACCGCCCTATTCTCACGAACAAGACGGATAACCTAATCTAACTTAATTCTAATACCATGAAAAACACTATATCTTAATAACAAGGCTTTTTAAAAAAGGTTCAATGGAATGAGATTTTAAACCTCTTATTTACCTTGGTTGTTGTAACAGGAAACGAAAACAAGGTGAGTCCGATGGATAATGATCTCTTAGATATAACAAAATTGAGGCGCTGGCGGATCTGGAAATTGAAACTTATTGACGCCAGACTTTATTTTGTAAGCATTTTCGTGGGATTGCTGACCGGGTTGGTAGCGGTACCTTATCACTATCTGCTCCAGCAGTTATTCAATAGCCGGAAACTTTTTTTCGACGGTCATTACCCTTGGTATTTCCATGTCTTGTTCTTCTTCACGCTATGGGGTATATTGCTTTGCGTGAATTGGATGGTCAAGAAGATGCCGCTGATTACCGGTGGGGGCATTCCCCAGACACGGGCGGTTATCAATGGCAGGATCACTTATAAGAACCCATTGACACAATTAATCGCCAAGTTCACGGGAGGGATATTAGCGATCAGCGCCGGCCTGTCCCTTGGTCGTGAGGGACCGTGCGTACAGATCGGATCTTACGTGGGGAATATCATTTCCAAATGGGGACACGTATTGGCTGGAGAGCGCAAGCAACTTTTGGCCGCCGGCGCAGGTGCCGGATTGGCCGCCGCTTTCGCCGCTCCCCTCGCTTCCTCACTTTTGGTGATCGAGTCCATCGAACGGTTCGACGCTCCCAAGACCGCCATTACCACCTTGCTGGCAGGGGTCGTGGCGGGAGGCGTAGCGAGCTTGATTTTCCCCTTCAACCCCTACTCGCAGATTAGCGCTATTGCCCCGCAGGCTACTTTTATAGATCAACTGAAGTTGTTCTTATTTCTGGCCGTGGTTATTTCCGTCTTCGGGAAAATTTACTCGATGTTTACCCTTTGGTGCAAGGATTTCTTTACCAGACTGAAGCATCCTCCTTATATGAAGATGTTGTACCTGCTTATCATAGCGTATACGATCTCATTGACGGAGATCGACTTGACAGGAGGAGGCGAGCAATTCCTTATCATGCAAGCGATACATGGATATCACCCCGTTTTATGGATAGCGGCGATGATGCTCATCCACTTGATATTCACGTCTCTCTCTTTCTCCTCCGGACTGCCGGGAGGGAATTTCATCCCTACACTAGTTACCGGGGGATTGTTCGGGCAGATCATCGCCTTATTATTGGTGAAGTATGGTTTCATTGAAACGGAGAGCATCAGCTATATCATGTTAATCAGCATGGTAGGTTTCTTGGTGGCGGTAGTCCGGACACCGCTGACGGGTATCGTCTTGATTACGGAGATAACCGGGCATCTGGATGTATTCTACCCCTCTATCATTGTCGGCGGGCTTACGTATTACTTCACGGAAATGCTACAGATAAAACCTTTTAACGTGGTTCTCTATGACGAGATGATCTCGACTCCAGCCTTCCGTACCGAAGGGCGTTCCAGCCTGTTCGTAGAGATCATGACAGGTGCCTATTTCGACGGGAAGGAGGTAGATCACCTCACCCTCCCCCAACGTTGTATCATCAAGACTATTCACCGGGATCGCAAGGACTTGGCTCCCGCCGGACAGACTCTTATCCCCGGTGATCAAGTAGAGATCGAGATCGATTCGCAGGATATCGAGAAGCTGTATGAGCCGCTGATTAGCATGGCGAACATCTATTAATCGCAAACCTGCCAATCGCCTCGAAAAGAAATGCCACACCAAGAATCCCCCGGTGTGGCACATCAACAAAACGCTACATTATCAGAAGTTATATTGAGCGGAAACATTAAGTCGGTTGGCGTGGCGGGTCATATCGTTGAAATCGGTACGCCAGCCTCTCAAGTACTCGGCGCCGACTTGCAGATTAGCGTTCACGTTCCAGAAAATATTGGCTACCAAGTATTGACCGTAGCGGTATTGATCCGACGGGGTAACCGGGTAATCATTCTCGCTGTATAAACGAGTCTGGCTATAGGTGCTGGAGACGAATACCTTCGGCGTGATATTATACTGCAAGCCAGCGTACCAACCCATCATCGGAAGCACTTGCATCTTGCCTTTGGCCTCGGGGTCCGGAACCAGATCCACGTCCAGATTACTGATATCATTCAAGAACTGGCTGATACCCCGGCCGTAAGTAGCCTGACCGTAGAAGTTCAGCTTGCTTGTCACATTGAACGTAGAGGCGGCAAACACGCCCCATCCGGCCTTAGACTCGGCCCGTTGCGCCACCAAGTTCTCATACGTCATATTACGTACGATACCAGCTACACGGATATGGCTGCTCTTATTCCAAGCGTATTGGATATAGGCAGGGAAGTTCGGCATACGTTGGTTACTGATATTCACGCTTTGGTTCGTGATGCCATCCACCACAGGCATCTCGATACCTACACCCGCTTTCCATCCCTTACCGAAAGCACGCTCATAGCGTAACAGGGTGGCACGGCTGAAAACCTGTCCGGCAGGCCCCGCATAATCGATCGAGGGCGGAAGGGCGGCCAGATCCATGAAGGTACTATAATCGTAACCCATCGTGAAACCAAGGAAAGACACATAGGCGTTCTGGAGCTCGAAGACCTTGCTGCCTCCCCGGAAGTTACCCGCCGTATACACGACGAAATCCCCGAGGTGTTTGGTACGACCCACTAATTTCAAGAATATCGTACTGGTAGTAGCGTCCATCTGGAACTGGTTACGGACGTAGTTCTGCCCTCCATTCGGGATCATGGACGGATAGAAATCGACATCATCCGAGATCCCGCCGAAATCATACTCCGCCGTAGCCTTCACGTAACCGCCGATACCCAAGGCGAAACGTCCCTTACGATCGGTCAATACGAAGCGGGGGGCTTTCGGGTCGTGGAAACGAGGGCTCTGCGTCTCATTCATTATCCTCACGATTTCATCACCTGCCTTGTCTTGGCTGACAAGGACTATCGAATTTGGCGCGTCATCCTCGATGACCACCTTTTGAGCCTTAGCGGGAGCCGATAAGAATCCCATACCTAGCAGTAATACTGCTCCTTGTACAAATAGTCTCATAAATGTGTTTTGTTTAGATTAATTACCTACCTTGAACAAGGCTATAAAGAAAAGGTTCTGATTTTAACAACCCTACGAGCACTTTTTCCACCCTATTGCCCGTTCAAAAAATATTCATATATTTGCGGAATATATTACTTGGGATGAGAAGATTTTTATTGTTCATACTCGCTGTTCTTTACCTCGGGGTTTCCTCCGGGTTTGCGCTGAATTACCATTATTGTATGGGTAAGTTGGCGGAGGTGAGTTTGCAGTATCTTGACACTTGCCCCAGTTGCGGTGAGGCGGGCACGTCCCATAAGTGCTGCTCTACCGAGACGGAATATGTTAAGTTATCCGTCGATCAGGATGTGGCGAATACGCTCGTGCAATTGTCCGCTCCTGTCGCTGTAGTTTTGTTGTTCGATCTACTCGACTCCTATAAGATCGCCGGGCGAGACGAGACAACACGTTCCAATCCCTTTATTAATCCACCCAAGGAGAATAGCGCTATCCCGTTATTCGTCCATCATTGTACTTTTTTGATTTAGCGTATAGGCTTCCTTTTTAAAAGGCGATTTACGTCTGTTTACGCACGAGTACCGGCGTAATCTATTGCGAGTACTGGAGTAATCCACCGCAAGTACTGGAGTAATCCATTGCAAATACTGGAGTAATCCATTGCGAGTACTGGCGTAAAGCATCACGAGTACTCATGTGATCGCTTGCCTTCAAAGACGAACAAATAAGCGTTCTCATATGTTTTCAAATCATAAAAGCTCATTCAAATGTTAAACAGAATCATTCGTTACTTCCTTGAGAACAGGGTGGTAACCTTACTTTTACTAGTGCTGATTATCGTATGGGGCATCTCCACGTCCCCCTTCAATTGGCACGGGGGGATCATTCCCCGGAATCCGATTCCGGTAGACGCCATCCCCGATATCGGCGATAACCAGCAGATCGTGGCCACAGAATGGATGGGCCGCTCGCCGAAGGATATACAGGACCAGATCACTTATCCGCTGACCACCTCTCTTTTAGGTATCCCGGGAGTGAAGACGATCCGTAGTTCCTCCATGTTCGGGATGTCCTTCATATACATCATCTTCGATGACGATATAGAGTTCTACTGGAGCCGTTCCCGTATATTGGAGAAGCTGAACTCCCTGCCTCCGGGAACCTTGCCGGAAGGCGTGCAGCCTACCTTGGGACCGGACGCTACCGCCCTCGGGCAGATCTATTGGTATACGCTGGAAGGACGGGACCCCAAGACCGGTAAACCTACCGGAGGCTGGAACGCCGAGGAGTTGCGTACGATACAGGATTTCTACGTCAAGTACACCTTATCCTCCGCCGAGGGGGTATCCGAGGTTGCCTCGGCGGGCGGCTTCGTGAAGGAGTACCAGATCGAGTTGAACCCGGATGCCATGTACGCCTTCAACGTCTCCGTGATGGATATCATGAGCGCCATCAAGAAGAGCAACCTCGATATCGGCGCCGAGACGATGGAGATCAACAAGGTGGAGTACCTGATCCGGGGCTTGGGGTATATCAAGAATGTAAAAGATATAGAGAATGCCGTCATCACCGTTCGGGAAGGCGTACCGGTTCGCATATCGGACGTGGCGTTCGTGAATATCGGCCCCGGAACCCGACGGGGAGGGCTGGACAAGGAGGGTGTGGAGGCCGTGGGCGGAGCCCGCTATGGCTCCAACCCCTTGGAGGTTATCAATAACGTAAAGGCGAAGATCAAGGAGATGGAGCCGGGATTGCCCCAAAAGGTACTGGCGGACGGGACGGTCTCCAAGGTAACCGTCGTGCCGTTCTACGACCGTACGGGGCTTATCAAGGAGACGATCGGGACGTTGGAGACCGCCCTCTCCCACGAAATATTGATCTGCGTGATCGTTATCATCGTGCTGGTGCTCAATCTGAGGGCCTCTATCGTTATCGCCAGCATGCTACCGATAGCGGTGCTCGCCACGTTCATCATCATGCGTTATACGGGGATAGCGGCGAATATCGTGGCTTTATCGGGTATAGCGATCGCCATTGGCGTGATGGTGGATGTAGGGGTCGTCTTCGTGGAAAGTATCATCCGTTACCGGGAGATGCCCGAGAACAGACATATACAGGGGGGAAAGGCGTTTGTCAACCTTATTTATAAGGCGGTAAGCGAGGTGTCCGGGGCAATCAGCACAGCGATGATCACGACGATCGTCAGCTTCCTCCCCGTCTTCACCATGGAGGCGCAGGAAGGGAAGATGTTCTCGCCTTTGGCCTATACCAAGACATATGCTTTGGCTTCCGCCTTCGTGCTGGGATTGATCTTGCTTCCTTCCCTATCGTATTGGTTATTCTCGATAAAGATCCATTCAAGGCAGATACGGAAAATACTGAATTACCTGTTGATCGTGGCCGGAATCGCCTTACTTATTATTTATGGAAGTATTCCGGCTATCGGGCTAACGGCAGTCGGGGTGAATAATCTATTGTCCGGTTATTGGAAGAAGCCTCAAATGAGCACTTATATCAATATCGGTATCACCCTCTTTGTCACGATCTATTACCTATCCGAGGAATGGTTGCCGATGGGGCCGCAAAAAGGGATGCTCGCCAATATATTGTTCGTGGCGGGTTGCGTAGCCATCATCCTAAGCATCCTGTGGCTGCTCGTTATTTATTATGAGAGGATATTGCGCTGGTGCTTGGATAACCGCTGGAAATTCATGTTGATTCCGGGAGCTACCATCGTATTCGGTTTCTGGATATGGAGAGGCATCGGACAGGAGTTTATGCCTAGCCTGAACGAAGGTTCTTTCCTACTGATGCCGACTAGCATGCCGCATTCCGGTATCGAGCAAAACCTTGATTATATAGAGGCGCTCGACAAACGGCTGGCCTCTATCCCCGAGGTGGAGACCGCCATCGGTAAATGGGGCCGTGTAAACTCCGCCCTCGATCCAGCGCCGGTACAGATGTTCGAGAATACGATCAACTACCGTCCGGAATATATCCTGAATGAGGACGGGAAAAGGGAACGTTTCAAGGTAAACCGGCAAGGGGAATATCTTCTAAAAGATGGAAGCGTATATAACCCCAAAGACGGTTTCCGGCTGATTCCCTCAGACAGCCTGATCCCAGACGCTAAAGGCGATTACTTCCGCCAATGGCGACCGGAGATCAAGAACACGAACGATATCTGGCAACAGATCGTGAACGTCACCCATCTTCCGGGATTGACTTCCGCCCCGAAGCTGCAGCCTATCGAGGCCCGTCTCGTCATGTTATCCACCGGTATGCGTGCCCCGATGGGTATCAAGGTGTATGGCCCGGATCTGGAGACGATCGAGAAAGCCGGAAAGGCGATCGAGAAGGCATTGAAAGAGGTACCCTCCGTTATCCCCTCTTCCGTATTTTACGACCGTGCGGTAGGCGCCCCTTATCTGGAGATCGAACTGAACCGTGAGAATATGGCCCGTTACGGCGTAAACGTGGAGGACTTGCAAGAGATATTAAGTGCCGCTGTCGGTGGCATGGTACTGACCCGCACCGTGGAAGGCAGGGAACGTTTCCCGGTGCGCCTACGCTACGCTCGTGAGCTTCGAGATAATCCGGAGGCGCTAGGTATGATCCTCGTACCGACCGCCACTGGGGCGCAAGTCCCGCTTAAAGAGCTAGCCGATATCAACTATACCCGTGGAGCGCAGATGATCCAAAGCGAGAACACTTTCTTGGTAGGCTACGTCATCTTCGACAAACTGGCGGGGAAGGCGGAAGTGGATGTCGTGAAAGAGGCTTCCCGCATCCTTGAGCAACAGATAAAGGAGGGCGAGTTGAACCTTGATCCCGGCGTATCCTATAAGTTCGCCGGCAATTACGAGCAGCAGGAGCGTGCCACCAGCCGGCTGATGATCGTCGTTCCCCTCGCCTTGTTGATCGTCCTGCTGGTTCTATACTTTCAATTCAAGACGGTCACTGCCTCACTGATCCATTTCTCCGGGGTGTTCGTGGCCTTCGCCGGAGGTTTTATCTTGCTATGGCTTTACGGACAGGATTGGTTCATGAACTTCTCCATCGCCGGAGAGAATATGCGGGATCTTTTCCAGATGCACACGATCAATCTGAGCGTGGCAGTCTGGGTCGGTTTCATCGCCTTGTTCGGTGTGGCTACGGATGATGGGGTATTGATGGGAACCTACATCCATCATGTATTCCTCGAGCGAGACCCCCGCACCAAGCACGATATCCGGGAAGCGGTAGTAGCCGCCGGACTGAAACGGGTACGCCCAGCGGCCATGACTACAGCCACTACCCTGATCGCTTTACTCCCCGTACTTACCTCTACCGGTAAGGGGGCGGATATCATGGTACCGATGGCTATCCCTACGTTCGGAGGAATGCTGATCCAGAGTATGACCATGTTTGTCGTTCCCGTCCTGCAATGCTGGTGGCGGGAGAACGCTATAAAGAAAGAACAAAAGAATAAAATTCAAGAGGAGGTAACGACTTATGAGATATAAAAGAATCAGATCAATCATCATGGCAGGTGTACTGGGGATGCTAAACGTCCTTTTCGCTTACTCCCAGCCGGCCGATAGTTTAGGCTATTATCTGGAACTGGCAGCACGTAACAATCCGCAGATCAACGCCGACTTCTCCCTGTATAAGGCATCTTTGGAGAAAGTCCCGCAAGCCGGAGCCTATCCGGACCCGGAACTGGAGATCGGTTTCTTCCTGAAACCGATGGAGATCTTGTCCGGAAAGCAAATAGCGGATTTCACCTTGATGCAAATGTTCCCTTGGTTCGGTACCCGGAAGGCGGCCCGCAACGAGGCGACCGAGATGGCCCGGATGGCTTACGAACAATTCCGTAACAGTCGCAACAACCTGTATTACGAGGTGAAGAGTCAATGGTACCAGCTTTGCAATATCAGCGAGCAATATAAAAATACGCAGGCGAACCTTCGTCTGCTAGACCAGTTGGAACAGTTGGCATTGAACCGCTTCTCCGCTCCGTCGGCGAAGGCGGGCGGTTCCTCCGTCTTACCCTCCCCCGTATCTTCTGCTCCATCGATTCCTCCCGCCGTATCCGGTGGAGGTATGTCGGGTATGGGAGGCAGTAGCATGGGAAGCCCTACGGTACAAAGCACGGGAGCATCCGGTAGTACGATGTCCGGAATGTCCGGCGGTAGCCCTATGGGTGGAGGCTCTATGGGAAGTGGCAACTCCATGGGCGGAATGTCGGACGTACTGCGAATCCAGATGGAGAAGGTAGAACTGGAGAATACGCTAGCCTCCTTGTTATCGCAACGGAAAACGGCCGAGGCTGCTTTTAATACGTTGCTCAATCAGTCGCTAGCTACCCCGATTTCCGTCCCCGACTCGTTGGAACGGCTTCCTCTCTCATGGAGTGAGTCGATGGCTCTTGACAGCGTCATCTCCAACAACCCCATGCTTACCATGCTGGAGGCGGAAGGAAACGCTTACCGGGCCAAGGCGGAGATGGACAAGAAAATGAGTTACCCCATGCTAGGTATCGGCCTCCAGTATTCCTTGATCGGGAAGAAACCGGAAGATATGTCTATGGGCTCTATGTCCGGTATGAACGGAAAGGATATGTTCATGCCCATGCTAAAGATCAGCCTTCCTATCTTCCGTAAGAAATATAACGCACAGCAACGGGAAAGCAAGCATTATTGGAAATCCAGCGAGTTGAAGTACGAGAACACGATGAACCAACTGCAAGCCGAGTATATCCGTATTACCCAGCAATTGGAAGATGCCGCACGGAAAATCGATTTGTACCAGAAACAATACGATCTATCGTTGGCCACCTACCAACTGATCGTCCGGGAATTCTCGACAGGAAGTACGACCTTGACCGACGTGATCCAAGTGGAGCGACAAATGTTGGACTATCACTTGAAGAAAAGCGAAGCGATAGCGGAATATAATACCCAAATCGCCGGAATCGAGAAATTAATATCCACCTCTGTAAACGAATAAGAAAATGAAAAATATAAATGAAACCGTAAAATCCAAGTACCTGATATATATCCTGTTCCTAGCGGGCGGCCTCTTGTTGGGCTGGCTCCTGTTCCATAACTCCGATACCGACAGCCATACGTCACAAGCGAGCGAGACCGACACGGAAGTTCACGCCCCTACGCATGGCCACGACCTCCAACAGAACGAGGCCGGCGAGTGGACTTGTTCCATGCATCCCCAAATTCGCCAAGACAAGCCGGGTAAATGCCCTATCTGCGCCATGGATTTGATCCCTGTACGTAAGAGCTCCTTCTCCGACAAGGCCATCGATCCCAACGCCATTCAGCTTTCGGAAGAAGCAGCAGCCTTAGCGGACGTACAAACCTCCAAGGTATCCCGCCAGAATCCGGTCAAGCAAGTCCGTTTATACGGCAAGATCGTACCGGACGAGCGTAGCCTGCAATCTCAAACAGCCCATGTAAGCGGACGCATCGAGAGCTTGAACGTTGATTTCACGGGTGAGACGGTGCGTGCCGGACAGACCCTCGCTACCCTCTACTCCCCAGAGCTTTTCACCGCCCAGCAAGAATTGTTGGAAGCGATCCGCATGGGACAATCTCAATTGATACAGGCCGCCCGTGAAAAACTATATTTATGGAAGATGACAGATGCCCAGATCGCCGCTATCGAGAAGTCCGGCTCTATCTCCCCGGTTGTAGAGATCAAGTCGAACACGAGCGGTATCGTCCTGTCCAAGCGGGTAAGCCAAGGTGATTATGTATCCCAAGGAGCTATCCTTTTCGACGTGGCGAACCTCACGAAGGTATGGGCCTTGTTCGACGCTTTCGAGGTGGATCTCCCTTTCCTTAGCAAAGGTGATCCGGTGGAATTTACCTTGCAAGCGCTACCCGGCAAGAAGTTCTCGGGTAAGATCTCTTTCATCGACCCGATCTTGAACACGACGACCCGTACCGCCAAGGTCCGTGTAGAGGTACCGAACGCCTCTTTGGAGCTCAAGCCAGAGATGTACGCCACGGCAAACGTAAGCGCCCCGCTCCGCAACTATAAGAACGAGATCGTCGTACCGCAAACCGCTGTGCTCTGGACGGGTAAACGTGCTATCGTGTACGTAAAGCAACCGGATACGAATACCCCCGCTTTCTTGATGCGTGAGGTGGAGCTAGGCCCTTCCCTTGGTAACTCTTATGTTATCTTGAATGGCTTGCGAGAAGGTGAGGAAATCGTAACCAACGGAGTCTTCGCCATAGACGCCAGCGCACAGCTGGAGGGAAAAACTTCCATGATGAATAACGGCGACGAGCCCGCCAAGCCTATGACTGGGCATGAGGGGCATATGATGCATGCGCAAAGCGCCACGGGGGTAGCCTCCGAGCATGCCATGTTCGGTGTCAAAGGCTCTTGCGATATGTGCAAGGAACGTATCGAGAAAGCGGCAAAAGGGGTAAATGGTGTGTTATCCGCTCATTGGGACAAAGATACCCAGATGATCCATCTCCAGTACGATCCCCAAAAGACCTCCCCGAAAGCGATCAGCAAGGCGATCGCTAAAGTAGGCCATGACACGGATATGGATAAGGCGGATAAAGCCGTATATGATAAGCTACCGGCTTGTTGCCACTATAGATAAAGTATTGGACACTCGGAGGTGTGTCAAAAGTGTGAACATGGCACGCAGATAACGCTGATTGAGCAGATGACCGCAGATTTATGATATGAAAATCAATATATTATCTGCGTAAATCTGCTAAATCTGCGTGCCATAATACCAACTTTTAACACACCCTCCTTATTAGTAAAGATTCCAACGAAAAGAAGCGACTGCTTTAGCGGGAACCTCGTAGGTAAACGAACGTTCGCCGCTGTTTACCGTTATATTTTTAGTCCCGTCCGTATTATTTAGTAATACGAGCGCTTCCGTTCCATCTAAATTCTCGAAGGCGGAATACATAATCCCATCAGCCGTATACCCTTTAGAGCCGATCCGTACTGCCCCCGGTTTCACCACAGAGGATAAATGACCGATAATATAATAATGAGAATTCCGGGTAATCGTCTTATAATCCGAGCGATCGATATCCACGGCACCATAACAAGTCTGGCAACCACCCTCTCGGTTCGGTCCCCGCTCGTTGTCCAGCATTAAGTTCCATACGATAACTGCCTTACACCAGTTATTCACCGTACCCAAGGCCGTCTCCTCCATATCTTCCATCAAGCGTTTCTCTAAGTTACGTCCATCATTCCACATGCCGATAGAAGTTTCCGTAAATATTAATTCTTTATCGGGGAACTTGCCGTTTATGTTATTCAACTCCTCCCGGTCACCCCCGTAATTATGGTAAGCGGCACCTGTCAGGAAAGAAGCGGCATTCTCATCCTCGTAGATTTTCATCGGATAGCCTTGCTGCTCCAACATATTATCGTAATTGTAATTATGGTCGAATGCGTAGATCTTCGTCTTGAGGCCAGTCTCTTTCAGTTTAGGGCCTAGAGCGTCACGCACGAAAGAGAGTTGCTCCTCCCATCCCATAAATAAGGAAGCGGAATTTCCTCGGTTCAAAGGTTCGTTTTGGGGAGTTATCGCCTCGATAGGAATCCCCTCGGCCTCCATCGCCTGTATCCATTTCACGAAATAGGTAGCGTAATCTTGATAATAGGCGGGATTCAGCTGTCCGCTAGTCCACGACTCGAACGGACGTAAATCCTTTAAGTTATCCACCTTCATCCATCTTGGACAAGTCCAAGGCGATCCCAAGATTTTTATAGAAGGGCTGATCGCCAAAATCTCCTTCAAGATCGGTATCACATACTCCTTCTCCTCGCTCTGCAAGGCGAAATTCTCGACACCCTTCGTGTCACAACAAGTATACTCACTTAAAGAAAAGTCCGAGCAGCCAATCGAGATACGGATATAGCTATACCCCATCCCCTCCGTATCAGAGAAAGTCTCTTTCAGGAAAGCTGTCCGATCCTCGGGAGCCATCCGCATCAAGTTATAGCAGGTAGAGCCTGTCACGGCGGCGCCAAAGCCATCCATCGTCTGATAGCGCACCGAAGGGTCTATCGTTATCACGGAAGGCGAGGCGGCTTGTTTGTCCCCCAAGGCGATCTCACTTCTCACGAAATCTTTCGCACGATCGTTTGTCGTGACATACACCGTTACATTGTCCGAGGTCTTCGCTCCAGAACATGCGTTCAAGCAAATCAAGACCATTAATAAAGAAAAGAGAACCATACGTATTAAATTAAATAGTTTATCGAATTACCGGGTTTCTGAACCTTTCAAGATCGCATTCACGTGATTCTTTAAGATGTGGAAGGCAGGAGCGGTCATCGATCCATGATCATATCCGTCCAACTCATAGATATAAGTATTCTTATGTCCGGCCACTTTCATCATACGCCAAAAATAGGCGTTCTCCTCATAGCGGCCCAGCATCTCCATCTCCCGGTCGCCCGAGACGATAATCAATGGAGGAGCGTCAGGACGTACGTAAAACAAAGGGGCGAACTCGTCGATACTCGGTTGGGTATCTTTCATCCCCTTCGCCTGCCGATAAGCGAAATGGCTGATCGCATGACCGCTGAAAGGGATTAATGCGGCGATGGAATCAGCATCTATCCGGTACTTAGTCAACCACTTCTTATCCAGTCCGACCATATTTGTTAAATAACCTCCAGCGGAATGACCTGAGACAAAGATTTTACGCCTATCCCCACCATACTTCTCAATTTCGCTGAATGTCCAAGCGACAGCGGCGGCGGCATCATCGATACAATCGCTCAACGTGGCTTTGGGTAGCAGACGGTAATTTACGGCGATAACGGCTAATCCGCAGTTCTTCAATTCCTCCGGGATGAATTTGCTACCTCCCGACAAGCCGCCTCCGTGAAACCAAACTACCGTAGGGAAGTCTTTTGCGTTCTCGGGATAATAAAGATCCAATTTACAACGTTCCACCGCATATGGATTTTTCGATTGGGTATAAGAGATATCTCTGACTATTTTATAGTCTTGATCTTGCGCCGCAAGGATATTACAGATAAACAGA
>OHHS01000334.1_pt1 | contig 27238 bp, 21 predicted proteins | sample 1568161 | NCBI WGS metagenome assembly OHHS01 (sample SAMEA3879519, study PRJEB24766) | human gut metagenome | biome: human-associated habitat; feature: feces | place: USA | collected 1985/1987
GCTTCTTCATATCCTATAGAAGCTGCGGCCGGTCTTGCAATGATTACCATATCCAAACCACTATTGAATACACTTTCATGTAATCTGTAACTTTCTCTGACCAGTCGGGTAATTCTATGTCTTACGACACTATTACCGACTTTTTTACTTACACTGATTCCGATTCTGTTCTTATCAAGGCCATTTTCCTTCACATACATGATAAAGTACTTGTTGGCATAAGATCTGCCATTCTTGTACACAAAACGGAACTGCTGATTATTTTTTAATGATTCCGAAAACTGCATGCACTCCTCCAACCGTGAAAGTTAAGAGAAAAAAAGGTCACATTGCTGTGACCTATGCGGATAATTTCTTTCTTCCTTTTGCACGTCTTGCTGCTAAAACTTTTCTTCCACCGGGAGTACTCATTCTGGCTCTGAAACCGTGAACCTTGGAATGGGAACGCTTTTTAGGCTGAAATGTCATCTTCATGGAAAGGCACCTCCTTCTCTAAACCTTCTTATATAAAAAGGTAAACATATTTTTCAACATTTGGACGCATAAAAAATGCGCCTTCCTTTCGGAAAATAGCATATTGATTGTAATGTAAAAGCCCGTCAATGTCAAGCAAAATTCAATAAAAATGCTGAAAAATCAAGAGAAATAGGGCTTTCTGAAATTCATAAAATTTTTTAAATCGAGTTATCCACATAGATATACACCATATTTACCCACAAACGAGTTATCCACAGCCTGTTGATTATTTGTGGATATTTATTTTTTTCACATGGATATTCTGTGTAAATTCGGTGTAAAAGTGGACAAGTTTACCGTAATTGTGGATATCTCGAAATTTGTCGTATTTATCCACATATACACATCACTATCCACATCCCCTGTTAATATTCCCAGTTATGAACAACTTTATCAACAATATGTGGATAACTTTATCCATGACCTGTTCATAACTTACATTTGAATTATTTTTAATTCTATTATACAATGAAATGGAGTTTCGTACAGTGGGACTCTTAGCGGGAGGAAATCAATGGACGCAATCAAAGAAAACTGGACAACTGTCAAAGAAGCTGTCAGAAGAGAATACAGTCTTTCTGACATTTCTTATCATACATGGGTGGAGCCTTTGGAGTTTCATAATGTAGTGAATGATGTAGTGAGCATTATCATTCCCTCGGACCAGGCCCATGCCCTGAATTACATTTCATCAAAATATAAGAGCTTTTTTCAGGTAACTATTACCGAAATGTTCGATCATCCTTATGATATCAACTTTATCCTGGAGAAGGATGTCAAGGCAGAAGAACCTGCTGAGAATGAAATGGCTGTTCCCAATCAGATCTATGGTATTAATTATGAAGATGCCCATCTGAACCCTAAGTACAAATTTGATACCTTTGTCGTGGGAAGTAATAACAAATTTGCTCATTCCGCATCCCTTGCGGTAGCGGAATCTCCGGGAGAAGTCTACAATCCTCTCTATTTATATGGAGGTCCCGGTCTGGGCAAGACTCACCTGATGCATTCCATCGGACATTTTATTTTAGAACAGGATCCGGACAAAAAGGTTCTCTACGTTACCAGTGAGGAATTCACAAACGAAGTAATCGAATCCATTCGTAGTGGTAATGCGGCTTCTATGACCAAGCTGCGTGAGAAATACCGTAACGTGGATGTTCTCATGGTCGATGACGTACAATTTATTATAGGTAAGGAAAGTACCCAGGAGGAATTCTTCCATACCTTCAATGCCTTGCATGCTGCCCATAAACAGATCATTCTGTCTTCCGATAAACCGCCCAAGGAAATGGAAACTCTGGATGAAAGATTCCGTTCCCGTTTCGAATGGGGCCTGATTGCTGATATCCAGCCGCCCGATTATGAGACCCGAATGGCAATTTTACGGAAAAATGCAGAGACCTACGATCGTCAGATTGATGAAGAGATCATCAAATACATTGCCACAAATATTAAATCCAATATTCGTGAACTGGAAGGCGCGTTTAACAAGATCATTGCTTTTGCAAAATTAAATAAGGTAGATCTGACACTCTCTCTGGCCGAAGAAGCCCTGAAGGATGTCATCTACCCCAACAAGCCAAAGGAGATCACTCCTACTCTCATTATTAATGTAGTGGCAGAGCATTTTGGCGTAAAGCCGGAAGATATTACTTCCAAGAAGAGAAATTCCGAGTTCGTACAGCCCCGTCAGGTCGTAATGTATCTGTGCAGAGAGCTGACGGATACCTCCTTCACTAATATAGGAAAGCTTTTGGGCAAAAAAGACCATACAACGATCATTCACGGCGTAAATAAGGTGTCTGCGGAGATCCAGACGAACGAAGAACTTCGTAATAAAATCGATATTATTACAAAGAAGATAAATCCTTCTTAGAAGATATCTGTTAATAATTTTTCTTATTCTGAGGACAAGTTGTGTATATCTTTGGAATAAACGGTGTTCACCTGTTGATAACTTGTTTTAAGGTTCCGGAACAGAATTTGGACGGTGTGAATAATCTGAGAGTTATTCTTAGGTTATTCTGCCAAATCCACTAAGATTTCCATTCCATTTTGCCTTGAAAAATAGTATAATAAGACTGGTTATGCACATATCAACACCCCTTATTAAGGTGACTACGAAATTCTTTTAATATTTTTATACAACGCGTATCCGCGCGTACGCAAATCAACCAGAAAGGAAGTTATACACACATGAAATTAGTCTGTTCGAAAGCCAATCTTTTAAATGGCGTACAAACTGTATCAAAAGCTGTTCCCAGTAAGACTACCATGTCTATTCTGGAATGTATTTTAGTAGATGCTACCAATGGAGAGATCAAGTTAACTGCCAACGATATGGAACTTGGTATCGAGACTACCATAGAAGGACAGATCGTAGAAAAGGGTATCATTGCTCTGGATGCAAAAATGTTCCTGGAAATCGTACGTAAACTTCCTGACAGTGACATTACCATTGAGACTGATGCTTCCTTCAAGGTAGTTATTACCTGTGAAAAAGCAAAATTCACAATCATCGGTAAATCTGGTGAAGATTTCTCTTATTTACCGGCAGTAGAAAAAGATGACAGTATTGTCATGAGTCAGTTTACACTGAAAGAGGTTGTAAGACAGACCATCTTCTCTATCTCTGACAATGATAACAATAAGCTGATGACAGGTGAACTTTTTGATATTAACGGAGAAGAGTTCAAGATCGTGTCCCTGGACGGACACCGTATCTCCATTCGTAAGATCCAGCTGAAGAACAGCTATTCTCCGAAAAAGGTAGTTGTTCCCGGCAAGACTCTGAACGAGGTAAGTAAGATTTTACCCGGAGATGCAGACAGTGATGTAACGATTTCCTTTACGGAAAAACATATTGTATTTGAATTTGATAAGACCGTTGTAGTATCCCGTCTGATCGAGGGAGAATATTTTAAGATCGACCAGATGCTTTCCAGCGATTATGAGACCAAAGTAAGAGTCAACAAGAAAGAGTTCTTAAGCTGTATCGATCGTGCTACTCTTCTGGTAAAGGAAGGCGATAAGAAACCTATTATAGTAAATATCACAGACAGTGGAATGGAACTTAAAATCAATTCCGCTCTGGGAAGCATGAACGAAGAAATCGATATTCAGAAACAGGGTAAGGATCTGATGATTGGATTCAACCCCAAGTTCCTGATCGATGCTCTCCGTGTCATCGATGATGAGGAAGTGGATCTGTATATGGTAAATCCCAAGGCACCCTGTTTTATCAAGAATGCAGAGGAAAGCTATATTTACCTGATCCTTCCCGTGAACTTTACAACAGTTGCTTAAACTTAAGAACAGAGGTTAAATCAATGCATACGATCCGTTTAAAGGATGATTATATTAAGCTTGGTCAGGCATTAAAGGCAGCCGGTGTGGTAGAATCCGGCGTGGATGCCAAGTTCGCCGTACAGGATGGCCTGGTAAAGGTGAACGGACAGACAGAAACCCAGCGTGGCAAAAAACTGGTATCCGGAGATAAAGTGGAATATGATGGCGAGACCATCGTGATAGAATAAGCAGGTTACTATGATCATCAAATCAATCGAATTGGCAGATTACAGGAATTATGATTCTCTTGTCCTGCAGTTTGACCGGGGGACGAATATCCTCTACGGTGATAATGCCCAGGGCAAGACGAATATCCTGGAAGCAATCTATGTTGCTGCCACCACAAAATCGCATAAGGGAAGCAAGGACAGAGAAATTGTTAATTTCGACAAGGAAGAGGCCCATATCAGAACCTATCTGGAAAAGGACGGCAAAGAGATCCGCGTGGATATGCATCTGAGAAAGTCCAAATCCAAAGGAATTGCCATAGATGGTCAGAAGATCAAGAAAGCAGCGGATCTTCTGGGGCTTTGTAATGTTGTATTTTTCTCTCCGGAAGACTTGGGAATCATTAAAAATGGTCCCTCTGAGCGGAGAAGATTTGTAGATATGGAACTGTGCCAGCTGGACAATTTCTATCTCTACAATCTCAATCATTACAACAAAATTGTCAATCAGCGTAACAAGCTTCTCAAAGATATGTATATGAATCCGGATCTGAAGGAAACTCTGACTATCTGGGATATGCAGCTGGTGTCTTACGGAAGTAAGATCATAGAGAGAAGAAAGCTGTTCGTGGAACAGCTCAATGAGATCATTTATGAGATTCATAAAAAATTGTCCGGTGGGCGGGAAGAAATCCGTATCCAGTATGAGCCGGATGTGGAACTGGATGAATTTGAAAGTAAGCTGAGAAACAGTCAGGACCGGGATATGCGGGCAAAAATGACATCTGTGGGACCCCACAGAGATGATTTTTCTTTTCTGGTAGGGGACGTGGATATTCGTAAGTTCGGATCCCAGGGGCAACAGCGTACTGCTGCTCTTTCCTTGAAATTATCTGAGATCGAGCTGGTAAAAAGGATTACGAAAGATACGCCGGTATTATTACTTGATGATGTATTGTCTGAACTGGACAGTAACCGGCAAAACTATCTGTTGAACAGTATCGGGGATATTCAGACCATCATTACCTGTACCGGTCTGGAGGAATTTGTAAATAACCGGTTTGAAATCAACCGGGTATTCAAAGTATCCGCCGGAACTGTCACCTGTGTAAATGAAAATATGGGACTGAAATCGGAACCGGAAGAAACTCCGGCAGATGAGTATAATTTTGGCAGCCTGTAGGGCAGAATGTGAGGAATCATGAGCGAAGAAAATATGAACAATACCGCGGTAGAACATGAATATGGCGCGGATCAGATTCAGATATTGGAAGGTCTGGAAGCTGTAAGAAAGCGTCCGGGAATGTATATTGGTACCACATCCAGCAGAGGACTGCATCATCTGGTATATGAGATCGTAGACAATGCGGTGGATGAAGCACTGGCAGGATTCTGTGATACCATTGATGTAACCATAAATGAAGACAATTCCATCACCGTTATTGATAACGGACGAGGAATTCCGGTAGGCATCAATCACAAAGCAGGTATCCCTGCAGTAGAAGTCGTATTTACGATTCTGCATGCCGGCGGTAAGTTTGGCGGTGGGGGATACAAGGTATCCGGTGGTCTGCACGGTGTAGGTGCCTCTGTTGTAAATGCCCTCTCCAACTGGCTGGAAGTAGAAATTTGCCAGGGTGGCAAGGTATATAAGCAGCGTTATGAGAGAGGTCATGTATGCTATGCTCTGAAAGAAATCGGCACCTGCCCTATGGAAAAGACCGGAACGAAAGTTACTTTCCTGCCAGATGATACGATTTTTACTGAGACAACGGTATATGATTTTGATGTATTGAAGAGAAGACTCAGAGAGATGGCATTCCTGACCAAGGGGCTGCGCATCATTTTAAGAGATAATCGTACGGAAGAGGAAACTTCTCTGGAAGGTGGTTCTGTCGTTGACAGTGCAGCTGCGGAAGCTATGTCTACAGAGCACGAAAAGAAGCAGATCAGTGAACTGTTACAGAGGGCACAGGAAGATGCCATGGAAGCAGGAGCATCCACAGAAGCAATGACTTCCGAAGAAACTTCAGCTTCTGCGGATACAGCAAATGACTCTGAAGCATTTGCAGATACTTTTGCTACGTCCGAGGAATCCACCAAAGCCCGTACCGGCGGCAAGATCGGTAAGATACATACCATTACTCTGGAAAATGGTAAGAAGCAGAAAGTCGTTGAGTTCTACTATGAAGGTGGTATCAAGGAATTTGTTGCTTACCTGAACAAAAGTAAGGAGCCTTTATACGAAAACATTCTGTATTTTGAGGGTGAGAAGAATAATGTGTACGTGGAAGTATCCTTCCAGCACAATGATTCTTATAACGAGAGCGTATTCAGCTTTGTAAATAACATCAATACTCCCGAGGGAGGTACTCATTTACAGGGCTTCCGTAATGCCATTACGAAGACATTTAACGATTACGCAAGAAGCGCAAAGCTGTTAAAAGACAGTGAGCCGAATCTGTCCGGTGAAGATATCCGTGAGGGCCTGACTGCCATTGTCAGTGTCAAGATCGAGGATCCTCAGTTCGAAGGACAGACCAAGCAGAAACTGGGTAACAGTGAGGCAAGAGGCGCTGTTGACAATATTGTCAGTGAGCAGCTGACTTATTTCTTAGAGCAGAATCCGCAGATTGCAAAGTCCATCTGTGAGAAGTCGATTCTGGCACAGCGTGCCAGAGAGGCAGCCAGAAAGGCAAGAGACCTCACCAGGAGAAAGACCGCTCTGGATACCATGGCTCTGCCCGGTAAGCTGGCAGACTGTTCCGATAAGGATCCGAAGAACTGCGAGATTTACATCGTAGAGGGAGACTCCGCAGGAGGAAGTGCGAAGACAGCACGTTCCCGTGCAACACAGGCTATCCTGCCCCTGCGTGGTAAGATACTGAATGTAGAAAAGGCAAGACTGGATAAGATTTATGCCAATGCTGAGATCAAGGCAATGATCACTGCTTTTGGTACCGGAATCCATGAGGATTTTGATATTTCCAAGCTTCGTTACAACAAGATCATTCTGATGACCGATGCCGATGTAGACGGTGCGCATATCAGTACTCTTCTGCTGACTTTCATCTATCGGTTTATGCCGGAGCTGATCAAGCAGGGACATGTATTCCTGGCGAAGCCGCCTCTGTATAAGCTGGAGAAGAACAAGAAGGTATGGTATGCCTACAGTGATGAAGAACTGGACAGCATTCTCTCTGAAGTAGGTCGTGACCAGAACAACAAGATCCAGCGTTACAAAGGTCTGGGTGAGATGGATGCGGAACAGCTCTGGGAGACCACCATGGATCCGGAGAGACGTATTCTGCTCAGAGTCAACTACGATGAAGAGACGGAATCCGAACTGGATCTGACCTTTACCACACTGATGGGTGACAAGGTAGAACCCAGAAGAGAATTCATCGAAGAAAATGCTCAGTTTGTTAAGAATCTGGACATCTAATAACTATTCAGAGCCGTTATCAGGCTCTGAATAGTTACGGTATTTAATAATAGAGAGTCGTATTTTACGACAGATTGTGAGGAAACATGAACGACGATATTTTTGATAAGCCTTCGGAGGCTGAGATTGATAAAATCCATGAAGTCGATCTGAAAGAAAAAATGGAAACTTTCTATATCGACTATGCCATGAGTGTTATCGCATCCCGTGCGCTTCCGGATGTGAGGGATGGTCTGAAGCCGGTACAGAGACGTGTACTCTATTCCATGATCGAACTGAACAATGGTCCCGACAAGCCGCATCGTAAGAGTGCCCGCATTGTCGGTGATACCATGGGTAAATATCATCCTCATGGTGACAGCTCCATCTACGGTGCATTGGTTAATATGGCACAGGACTGGTCTACCCGTTATCCTCTGGTAGATGGCCACGGTAACTTCGGTTCCATGGATGGTGACGGTGCTGCAGCAATGCGTTATACCGAGGCAAGACTTTCCAAGATTTCCATGGAGCTTCTGGCAGATATCGGTAAGAATACCGTAGATTTTGTACCGAACTTTGATGATACTGAAAAAGAACCTGTCGTACTGCCCAGCCGTTATCCAAACCTGCTAGTCAACGGTACTACCGGTATTGCCGTAGGTATGGCTACCAATATTCCACCTCACAACCTTCGTGAAGTGGTACAGGCTGTTGTTAAAATTATTGATAATCGTGTAGAAGAAGACAGAGATACTACGATCGATGAGATTCTTCCCATTGTGAAAGCTCCCGATTTTCCTACCGGAGGACTGATTCTGGGTACCAGAGGCTGTGAGGAAGCTTACCGTACCGGCCGTGGTAAGATCAGAGTCCGTGCAGTGACCAATATCGAGACACTACCTAACGGTAAGAGCCAGATCATTGCCACCGAACTGCCATATATGGTCAATAAGGCCAATCTGATCATCAAGATTGCTGAGCTGGTAAAACTGAAAAAGATCGACGGTATCACAGATATCCGTGATGAATCCAACCGTGAAGGTGTCCGCGTGGTTATTGAGCTTCGTAAGGATGCCAATGCCAATGTTATTCTGAATCAGCTGTACAAGCATACACAGCTTCAGGATACTTTTGGTGTGATCATGCTGGCGCTGATCAACAATCAGCCTAAGGTCATGAATCTGCTGGATATGCTGACTTATTACCTGAAACATCAGGAGGATGTGGTTACCAGAAGAACCAAATATGATCTGAACAAGGCTGAGGAAAGAGATCATATTTTACAGGGATTGTTAAAGGCTCTGGACTTCATTGACGAAGTTATTACTATTATCCGTGGCAGTCAGAATGCCCAGATTGCAAAAGAACGTTTGATGGAGAGATTTGAACTTTCTGATGTACAGGCACAGGCTATTGTGGATATGCGTCTGCGTGCTCTGACAGGTCTGGAAAGAGAGAAACTGGAAAACGAGCATCAGGATCTGGTAGCAAAAATTGCGGAGTTGAAGGCTATTTTGGCAGATGAAAAGCTGTTATTAGGTGTTATTAAGACAGAAATGAGTGCTATCGCTGAGAAATACGGCGATGACAGACGCAGTAAGATCGGTTATGACGAACTGGATATCTCCATGGAGGATCTGATTCCGAGGGAAAATACTATTATTGCCATGACCAGTCTCGGTTATATCAAACGTATGACCGTAGATAATTTCAAAGCACAGAACCGCGGCGGCCGAGGTATCAAGGGAATGCAGACCATCGATGAGGATTACATTGAGGATCTGTTGATGACGACGACTCATCATTATCTGAACTTCTTCACCAATATGGGAAGAGTATACAGATTAAAAGCATATGAGATCCCGGAGGCAGGCCGTACCGCAAGAGGTACTGCTATCGTGAACCTCTTGCAGCTGGCACCCGGTGAAAAGATCACCGCAATGATTCCTATCCGTGAATACAGTGATGACAAGAATCTATTTATGGTGACCAAGACCGGTATCGTGAAGAAGACGCCTCTGATGGAGTTCTCCAATGTCAGAAAGAACGGACTGACCGCTATCAACCTCAGAGAAGAGGATGAACTGATCGAGGTGAAGATCACCGACAGCAACAGCGAGATATTCCTGGTAACCAAACAGGGTATGTGTATCCGCTTCCAGGAGACAGATGTCCGGGCCACCGGCCGAGCGTCCATGGGTGTCATCGGTATGAATCTCTCTCCCGGGGATGAGATCATCGGCATGCAGTTACAGACCCAGGGCAGCGATCTGCTGATCGTATCCGAGAACGGTATGGGCAAACGTACCAATATGGATGAATTTACCGTACAGAAACGTGGTGGTAAGGGTGTAAAATGCTACAAGATCGTAGAAAAGACAGGTGATGTGGTAGGTGCCAAGGCTGTAAATGATGATAACGAGATCATGATGATCACTACCGAAGGAATTATTATTCAGCTGCGTGTGCAGGATATCTCCACTTTGAGCAGAATTACATCAGGTGTAAAGCTGATCAATCTGGATAACGGCGTAAAGGTAGCACAGATTGCCAAGGTACGTGAGAAGCTTTCCAACGGAGACCATGAATTCGACAATCTTGAGGAAGCCATGGAAGAAGTAGCACAGGAAGCTGTTTCTGAGGATGAGGACGAAGCAGAAGAAAATCTGATTTTCCCTACCGAGGATTCTGAAGATGATGAATAAATAAGAGTTAATGATTAAGTTGAGCACTTTTTATATTGCAGAAAAAGATATATATGTGATATAACAAAAGTGCTCAATTTAGTGAGACACAGATAAAAGCAAGCGGCTGCGAAGCAGATATTTGTTTTTATAGGCTCACAAGTGAACGAATATCCTGCAAAGCAGGATGTAAAATGCAATAGCACGAATTCGTGAAGTTATAATGTAATAACTTAAATGAAAAAGAGGGGTATGAAAAATGGAATCTTATAGTATTTTCAGAGATCTGGCAATCATTATTATATTTGCCAAGGTGTTTGGTATCATTGCGAGAAAATGTAAGGCACCACAGGTGGTAGGTGAGATCATTGCCGGTCTGTTGATCGGACCCAGTGTACTGGGACTGGTGCAACAATCGGATTTTCTGATCCAGATGGCAGAAATCGGTGTTATCCTGCTGATGTTCTCCGCCGGACTGGAGACGAATCTGAGGGATCTCATGAAGACGGGATTTGTGGCATTTCTGATCGCATGCTTTGGTGTATTTGTTCCTTTGGTAGGAGGAACATTGTTGTACATGGGATTTTACGGAGTGGCACCCTGGGGCTCTGAGAAATTCTATGAAGCTGTATTTATTGGTGTCATTATGACGGCTACCAGTGTAAGTATTACTGTGCAGTCTCTGAAAGAACTGGGAAAACTGAAAGGTAAAGTCGGCACAACAATCATGAGTGCCGCTATTATCGATGATGTCATTGGTATTATTGTACTTACTTTTGTCATCGGATTTAAAAATCCGGATTCCAATCCAGGAAGTGTAGTAATTTCTACTCTTCTGTTCTTCCTGTTTGCAATTGGTGTCGGATTTGTATTGTTCAAGGTATTCCAGTATCTGGATAACAAATATCCGCATACAAGACGTATTCCTATTTTAGGTCTGGCGCTCTGTTTTATTTTCGCTTATGTAGCGGAAGTATTCTTCGGTATTGCGGATATTACAGGTGCTTACGTGGCAGGTATTATCCTGTGTTCTATTCGGGATTCGGAATACATAGCCGAGAAGATGGATATCAATTCTTATATGATCTTCGGGCCGATTTTCTTCGCAAGTATCGGACTTAAGACCAGCTTTGACCATTTGAACGGAGAATTTGTACTGTTCTCTATCGGATTTGTTATTGTTGCTCTGCTGTGCAAGATCATCGGTTGTGGTCTGATGGCGAGAATCTGCAGATTCAAAGGACCGGATGCCTTGAAAATCGGTGTCGGTATGATGACCAGAGGCGAGGTTGCCCTGATCGTAGCACAGAAGGGATTGTCTGTGGGAATGATCGGTGCGGAATACTTTACAGCAGTCATTCTGCTGATCATTGTATCCAGTATCTCCACTCCTATCCTGCTTAAGATTCTGTATACGAAGCATGCCGAGATTGATTAAAAAATATGGATCATATGGATCAGAAGCGTTTTGAAGAAGCTAAGAGAAAAATAATAGGCGTGGACCGTCAGAGACTGGGAATCGGAACTCTCTCAGAGAAGACGGTTCATGCTATTTTTAAGGACTATTATGAGCCGGACGAGGATCATCAGGAGATTCCCATAGAGAATTATGTAGCGGATATTTATAGGGATGGAGAGATCATAGAGATTCAGACGAGACAGTTTAACCGGATGCGGGGAAAATTGCAGACCTTTCTTCCTTTATATCCTGTGACTATTGTCTATCCGATCCCTTATGAAAAATGGCTGATCTGGATCGATGAAGACAGCGGAGAACTGAGTAAAAAACGGAAATCACCGAAAAAAGGCTGCACCTATCAGGCTTTTAAGGAACTATATAAGATCAAAATGTTCCTGAAGGATCCGAATATCCGATTTAAGTTCGTATTGGTGAATATGGAGGAATACCGGCTGTTGAACGGCTGGAGCCATGATAAGAAAAAGGGCTCCACACGGTATGACAGGATTCCTACGGATCTGATCGAAGAGGTGGAAATCAGACAACCGGAGGATTATCTGCAATTTGTGCCCTATGAGCTGGAAGAACCTTTTCACAGTAAAGATTTTGCAAAAGCCGCCCACATCCCTCTCTCACTGGCTCAGACCGTATTGAATATTCTGTTGGAAATGGGAACGGTGGAACGAATCGGAAAACAGGGAAACAGTTATTTATATCGTGTCATGGATATATAGATATATAGATGAAAAAAGAGGATTAAGTCGTATGGCTTAATCCTCTTCGTCTTCCTGATGGGATTTCGGCAGGGAGAAAATAAATTCACTTCCCACGCCGGGAGTACTGATCACATTGATATGCTCATTGTGAGCATTGATAATTTCTTTTACAATGGAAAGACCCAGCCCGGTTCCTTTTTTATCCTTGCCTCGGGATAGGTCGGACTTATAAAATCTGTCCCAGATCAGCTTCAGATCTTCTTTCGGGATACCAATTCCTGTGTCTTTTACGGAGACAAACAATTTATTTTTCTTCTCCGAGGTCTCAATGTGGATCACAGAATCATGGTGGCTGAACTTAATGGCATTGTCCATGAGATTATAGAGTACCTGCTGGATTTTGCCCATATCTGCATGGACATACATTTCATTGCCGGTCAGGATCATCTCAATAGCAATAGATTTGTTATGACAGGTGCCTTCAAAGGTGCTTGCAGTATTACGGATCACTTGATTGATATCAAAATCTGTTTTATCTAAGAGCATTCCTTTGGTGTTCAGATTATTCAGAGTCAGCAGGCTGTTGGTCAGCTTCGTCAGTCGTTCTGTTTCATTCAATACGATAGTAATGTATTTTTCGTGCATTTCCGGTGGAATCGTGCCATCCAGCATGGCTTCCAGATATCCTCTTATAGAGGTCAGAGGGGAACGGAAATCGTGTGATACATTGGCTACAAACTTTTTCTGATCATCCTCGGAACGGGCAATTTCGCTTGCCATATAATTCAGACAGGAAGCCAGATAACCGATTTCATCCTCACTATCCACCTGAAATTCATAATGCATATTACCGGCAGCATACTGCTCTGTGGCATGAGTGATCTTCCTCAGAGGAATATATACGATCTCAGTGAAAAAGATCAGAATGATCAGGGATAGCAGGAACAGGATTGCCAGGGTGATATAGGAAATATTCAGCAGGCTGTTACAGGATTTCTGAATATCATTCATATCGGTATGGATGACTACATAGCCTTTTACCTTGTAGTTGGAGGTAATGGGAGCAAATACAGTAAGTACATCCGAATCAAAATTACCGAAGAAATCACCAACAATGTAATAAGAGCCGCTGGTTACGGTCGAATCAAAATTCTCGATGACTACCACATTCTCCACATCTAAGGGACTATTGGTATCCAGTACCAGTCGTCCGGAGGGATTGATGATGCGAATCTCGGAATTCAGGTAGACCGCCAGGGAGTCCAGCTGCATTTTAACAGTCTCCAAAGTTGTTTCACTGGTGTACAATCCGCCGGCATAGGTTCCAGCGATCAGGGTTGCTTCGGAATAGAGACTTTCTGCCTTTTCCCGGATCAGGTGTTCTTTGGTCATATTGGGAACAAAGGTTGTAACAATGATGAAACCAAATACACCAAAAATAAAATATGCAAGTATAAATTTTAGATAAAGTGTTTTTTTCATAACAAATCCTGCTTTTGGTATGACTTAATTACGTACTTCGAATTTATAGCCGATGCCCCAGATGGTGCTGATCTTCCAGTTGGCATGATCCTTGATCTTCTCACGGAGACGTTTGATGTGCACATCCACGGTACGGGTATCACCGATATATTCATAGCCCCAGATCTGATCCAGAAGCTGTTCTCTGGTGAATACATGATTCGGTGAGGATGCTAAAAAGTAGAGAAGTTCCAGTTCTTTCGGCGGCATTTCCACAGTATGTCCCATATAAATGACGGAATAATTGGTCAGATTAATGGTCAGATCCGCATATTCCACGCACTTGTCGTTGGAAGTTTCTGTGGGGGCATTGGAGGACTTATAACGTCTGAGGACTGCTTTGGCACGTGCCACCAGTTCCTTGGAGTCAAAAGGTTTTTCCATATAATCATCTGCACCCAGCTCCAGTCCCAATACCTTGTCGAAGACTTCACCTTTTGCGGAAAGCATGATGATGGGAATGGAGTATTGTGCCCTGACCTCTCTGCACACCTGATAACCATCAATACCGGGAAGCATCAGATCCAACAGAATCAGATTCGGAGCAAAGGTCTCCATAGCCGGCATCACGGATTCTCCGTCATTGACGATCATGGTATCAAAACATTCCTTCGTCAGATATAGGGAGATCAGTTCCGCAATATTATTATCATCATCTACAATGAGAATTTTCTGTTTACTTACCATGTAGTATAGGCCTCCTGTCAGTTATTATTTAAAAGTAACAATGGTTACACCGGCATCGCCTTCACCATATTCACCCAACCGGTATTCTTTGACGTATTTCAGACGTTTTAAGTGAGACTGTACGGCACTGCGCAGAGCACCGGTGCCTTTTCCATGCACGACTCTCACACTGGGGAGATGAGCCAGATAAGCGTCATCCAGGTATTTATCCAGTTTTGCAATGGCTTCATCTACCGTACATCCCAAAAGGTTGATCTCGGAGGACACGGAGAAGGACTTGGACATTTTCAACTTGCCGGTGTTGGTACGCTGCAGGGCAGGTGCTGTAATGGTCTCTTCTTTTACCGGTACGAGATCGTTAATATTCGTCTGCATTCTCATAATTCCGCATTGTACGAAGAGGTTGCCCCTGGCATCCGGCAGTGTATTCACAATTCCTTTCAGATTCATGGAAATGATCTTTACGGAATCTCCTTTTTTCAGTTTCTTGGGATCCACGGTCTTCTGGTTGGCCGGCTTCTTTTGGTTATTACCAAGAGCCAATTTTCCGTTCTTTTCGTTGATCTTGTCACGGACCTTCTGTCTCTTTTTCTCTAGTTCCTTGATGTCGGCGGAAGCACCTGCTTTATTGAAATCACGGATGGTTTCGTCAGCTACATCCTTTGCTTCCTGAAGGATGGCTCTTGCTTTTTCATTGGCATCCCGCAGAATCTTATCCTTTGCCTGATCGATTTTCTCGTTTTTCCTCTGTAACTGTTCCTGTAACGTGCGGATCCGTTCCTTATATTCTGCAATCTCCTGCTGTTCTTTTTCAATGGTTACGCGGCTCTGTTCCAGATCTGCGATGACGTCTTCAAAGCTTTCGTCTTCTTTGCTGATCTGTTCTTTCGCGGCATTGATGATCTCATCGGACAGTCCCAGCTTGGAAGAAATGGCGAAAGCATTACTTTTACCGGGAATACCGATGAGCAGACGGTAGGTAGGGCGAAGGGTCTCCACGTCAAATTCACAGCATGCATTTTCTACGAAATTAGTGGAAAGTGCATAGATTTTCAGCTCGCTGTAATGCGTGGTAGCCATAGTACGGATGCCACGGTCATGCAGATAATTTAAAATAGCAATTGCCAGAGCGGCACCCTCCGTAGGATCTGTTCCAGCACCGAGTTCATCAAATAAACACAGGGAATCCGCATCTGCGTGCTGCAAAATGTGGACAACTCTGGTCATATGAGAAGAAAATGTGGACAAACTCTGCTCAATACTCTGCTCATCCCCGATATCTGCATAAACTTCCGAAAAAATGGACAGTTCGGAACGATCCAGTGCCGGAATATGCAGTCCCGCCTGTCCCATCAGAGTAAAAAGTCCCACTGTCTTCAGAGACACGGTCTTACCACCGGTATTGGGACCTGTGATCACCAACAAGTCAAAATCTTTCCCCAGACGGACATCAATGGGAACAGCCTTTTTCTTATCCAACAGTGGATGACGGCCCTTACGGATCTGGATGTAATGCTCAGTGTTGAAAATAGGCTCTGTGGCATTCTGTTCCATGGCGAGTTTTGCCTTGGCAAAAATAAAGTCCAGCGTAGTCATGATCTTCTGATCCGCAGCAAGCTCTGAGGTATGAACAGCAGCCTGACTGCTCAGATCACCCAGAATAACTTCAATCTCCTCCTGCTCCTGCAGATCCAGTTCTTTTAACTGGTTGTTCAGATTCACGACAGTAGCCGGCTCGATGAAAAAGGTGGAACCGGTGGAGGACTGGTCATGCACCATACCGCTCACCTGGCTCTTATATTCGGCTTTTACGGGGATACAGTAGCGGTTATCACGCATGGTAATGACTGCATCCTGTAAAAAGGTACGGTAAGCGCCATTTACCATAGAGGTCAGCTGGCTGTGGATCTTTTCGTTGGTGGACAGCTTGGAACGACGGATACTCTTTAATCTTGGGCTGGCATCATCAGCCATCTCTTCTTCCGACAGGATACAGCGGTTGATTTCGTTAGCCAGCTGTGTCATAGGAGTAAGGCCTTCAAAGTAGGCATCCAGACTGTCATTTGGGAGGTCTTCACGCTCTTTTTTCCCGTAGGTCTTGATTCGGTTGACGTTGTCCAGAAAAGATGCCAGCTTCAGCAGTTCGGACATAGACAGAGAACTGCCGATTTCCAGAGAACGGATCGAAAATCCTAGATCTCTGTTGCTGCCAAAAGAGGTGCTTCCAATACGGAAGAGACGGGCCAAGGCATCTTTGGTCTCCCGCTGGGCTGTTCTGATGGCAGATAGATCAGTGGAAGGCACCAGATCGCGGCAAAGCTTTTTACCGGGCTCGGAGTCGGCCTTCTCTGTGAGGAGGTCGATGATCTTATTATATTCTAAAGTGGTGAGTACTTTTGCATTCATGTAGGGCTCCTATTTTGTTATTTTTGCCTGCAAGCAGTCACGCAGGATTTTATGGGTGAGCTTATTATACCATATTTATTGCCTTTTTTGGTACAGTTTTGTATAATTGAGATATTAGAGTCCTAAGGAAAAGCCGAAGTATCTGTAGGCAGCAGAGGAGGCATATTTATGGCGGATTCGCAAGAAAATAAGCAGAAGGAACAAAAAGACGCTTCTGAGAAAAATTTTATGATAGAAAAAATCAAGGAACGTCCGGTAAATAAGAAAAAGCTGTTGCGCAGAACTTTGATCACGGCTTCTATGGCAGTGATCTTCGGTCTGGTGGCATGCTTCACTTTTTTGGTTTTGGAACCGGTGATCAGTAACTGGTTGTACCCGGAGGAGGAACCACAGGTGGTGGTATTCCCCGAAGATCAGGATGAGATGTCTCCGGAACAGATGCTGACAGAGAATATGCAGCAGGAGAATCAGAGTAGCCAGTCCTCTCCTGCTCCCAGTGAAGTCATGGAACAGGAACAGATCCGGGAACTGTTATCCGGGATCATATTGGATCTGGATAATTACAAACAGATTTACAGTGCTCTTGCCCAGTATGTGGCAGAGATGAACCGTTCTATGGTTACTGTGACAGGAGTGTCATCCGGTGTGGACTGGTTCAACAATGTAAATGAGAGCAAAAACCAGTCATCCGGTGTGATCATAGCGCAAAATGGCAAGCAATTACTGATTTTAACCGATTATTCTCCGGTAAAACAAGCAGATGACATTATTGTCACATTCAACGAGGGCACACAGGCAGATGCATCTTTGAAGGAAAAAGATGAGACTACAGGTCTGGCGGTGATTGCCGTGGAGCTGGATGTTCTGAACGAAGACTTTTTGAAAAATGACATTACGATAGCCACTCTGGGATCTTCCAATATCAGAGATATTGCCGGACTTCCGGTGGTGGCTCTGGGGCGTCCAATGGGTATTAATGGCTCACTTGGATATGGCATCATTACTTCTTCCGCCAGTGAGTCGGCGGCATCGGATACCACTTATCGGATTCTGCAGACGAATATTGTAGGAAGTCAGAATGCAGGCGGCGTATTATTCAATCTTCAGGGACAGGTCATTGGTATCATTACCAATGGCAAGTCTGCCACAGATATGAAAAATATGGTATGTGCTTACGGTATTACGGATTTGAAGCGTCATATCGAGAAAATGTCGAATGGAGAAAAATTTGCCTATCTGGGTCTTAAGGGTGTGGATGTCACGGAGGAAGCCAACAGCGAACTTGGGGTTCCTTACGGAGCTTATATTACAGAGGTAGAAATGGACTCTCCTGCAATGCTGGCGGGAATCCAGCAGGGAGATGTCATCACGGGATTTGGTGAGCGCGTGATCGTCAGCTTTGACGAGTATACGAACTCTCTGCTCAGCATGAAACCGGGAGACAATGTAGAACTGACGATTATGCGGCAGTCACAGCAGGAATATAAAGAGATGAAATTCGACATCACATTAACGGTGTTGAAATAGATTGACAGAAAGGTTTGGACAATAATATGAAATTCATTAAAGAGTTAAAAGAAGGCGACAGAGTATTTGATATTTATCTGTGCAAGCATAAACAGGAGGCTGTTACCAAGAACGGCAAACCCTATGAAAGCGTGATTTTACAGGATAAGACCGGAACGATCGACGCCAAGGTATGGGAGCCGAACAATCCGGGCATCGGTGATTATGATGATCTGGATTACATAGAGGTATACGGTGATGTGACAAATTTCCAGGGGCAGCTGCAGATCAGCGTAAAGCGGATCCGTGTCTGCCGCGAGGGAGAATACAATCCTTCCGATTATCTGCCGGTGAGTTCCAAGGGCATCGACACGATGTATAATGAGTTAAAGACTTTGATCGGAAGCATTAAGAATACTTATCTGCATCAGCTGTTGCAGGATCTGTTTATTGACGATGCTGATTTTGCGAAGAAATTCTGCAACTCTTCTGCAGCCAAGACGGTACATCACGGTTTCGTAGGTGGGTTGCTGGAGCATACTTTAAGCGTTACTAAGCTGTGTGACTACTACTGCTCTGCTTATCCTATTTTACAGAGAGATCTGCTTCTGACGGCGGCTATGTGTCATGATATCGGAAAAGTAAAGGAGATTTCTGCATTTCCGGTAAACGATTATACCGATGACGGTCAGTTATTGGGACATATCGTGATGGGTGCACAGATGGTTGGGGAACGTGCCGCTAAGATCGACGGATTCCCTCACAATCTGCTGGCAGAATTACAGCATTGTATTCTGGCTCATCACGGCAAACTGGAATACGGCTCCCCCAAGGTGCCTGCACTGATCGAGGCAGTAGCTCTGAATTATGCGGATGATACGGATGCCAAAATGGAGACCTTTAAGGAAATTTTGGAAAATAACAGTGAAAACAGTGGCTGGCTGGGTTACAACAGATTGTTTGAATCTAATCTGCGGGCTACCAGAATGGAGTAAATGACAGGATAAATACTATAAATTCTGTGAACAGACAGGAAAGAGAGGAAGAATATGGAGATCAGTACATGTGTAAAATATGTGGGTGTAAACGACCATCAGGTGGATTTGTTTGAGGGACAGTATAAGGTTCCGAATGGAATGTCTTACAATTCCTATGTGATCCTGGATGAGAAAATCGCCGTTATGGATACGGTGGATGGATTTTTTACCGAAGAATGGCTGAACAATGTAGAACAGGTACTTTCCGGAAAAACACCGGATTATCTTGTGATTCAACATATGGAGCCGGATCATTCCGCCAGTATTCCGGCTTTTCTGAAAAAATATCCCAATGCCACAGTGGTATCCACAGCTAAGGGATTCCAGTTCATGGAACAGTTTTTCCCGGAGTTTTTCGCCGGGCAGGGATTACCTGCGGAACAACGCATCGTTGCGGCGAATGATGGTGTCCTGGAGCTTGGACAGCACAGCCTGCATTTTGTCTATGCTCCCATGGTGCATTGGCCGGAGGTTATGATGACTTATGAAGCAACCGAGAAAATACTGTTTGCGGCAGATGGTTTCGGTAAATTCGGTGCTTTGGACGTAGAGGAAGAATGGGCGAATGAAGCCCGCCGCTACTATATCGGTATTGTCGGAAAATATGGTCCCCAGGTACAGGCGGTTCTGAAAAAAGCGGCAGGACTGGACATTCAGACCATCTGCTCTCTTCACGGTCCGGTACTTAAGGAGAATCTGGGATTCTATCTGGAAAAATATGATAAGTGGTCTTCCTATCAGCCGGAAGAATCCGGAGTGGTAATTGCTTATGCTTCTGTCTATGGCAATACCAGAAATGCTGCGGAGTATCTGGCGGATGTTTTACAGGAAAAAGGACAAAAAACAGTACTGTATGACCTGGCAAGATGCGATAAAGCAAAAGCTGTTGCCGATGCTTTCCGTTATGACAGACTGGTGCTGGCGGGTATTACTTATAATGGAGACCTCTTCCCCTGCATGCGCAGTTTTATCGAAGGTCTGACCGAGCGTAATTACCAGAATCGTAAGGTGGCAATCATTGAGAACGGCACCTGGGCACCCATGGCAGGCAAGTTGATTCTGGGAATGTTTGAAAAGAGTAAAAATCTGACATTTACGGAGACTACAGTTAGCATCAAGTCTGCCATGAATGCGCAGAACAAAGAAGAAATCGGGAAGCTGGCAGAGGAGCTTTCCTGAGAAAGTTTTTCACACGTAAATTTGTGCCTGCACAGTGTACCAAAGTACGAGGGACTGATGTAAGCAATACTGGAAGTACGCGGTACTGAAGTACCGGAAAATTTGTAGGCTACGGAAAGGCATAAGGATATTTATGGAATATAAGAAAAACGATCGTGTAACGCTGACCATAGAGGATATGGGAAGTGACGGAGAAGGAATCGGTAAAGTAGACGGTTTTACCCTCTTTATCAAAGATGCCGTTATCGGCGATCAGGTGGAAGCCAAGATCATAAAAAGTAAAAAGCACTATGCTTATGCCAGATTAGAGAAGGTGTTACAGCCTTCTCCTTTTCGTGTGGAACCGAAATGTGCATACCACAGACAGTGCGGCGGCTGTCAGCTGCAGGCACTCTCCTACTCCGAGCAGCTGCATTTCAAGGAACAGAAGATCCGCAATAATCTGATCCGGATTGGTGGGTTTGATGCGGAATACATTGATGAACGCATGCAGCCCATTGTAGGCATGGAGGAACCCTTCCACTATCGCAATAAAGCGCAGTATCCCATAGGAACTGATAGAGATGGTAATGTCATCACCGGTTTCTATGCCGGACGCACCCATACCATCATTGCCAATACAGACTGCGCCCTCGGTGCTTCTGAGAATCAGCAGATCCTCGAAACCATACTCTCCTATATGCGGAAAAACAAAGTGACCGCCTATGACGAAGTCACAGGAAAAGGCTTGGTACGTCATGTATTGATCCGGAAAGGCTTTACCAGTGGACAGTTGATGGTATGTCTGGTCATTAATAAGAAAATGACAAAAATGTCATACTCTACTGCCGGAGTACAGAAGAATACAAATGAGTTTTTACCAAATCAGGGAGAATTATTGGCTGCACTGGCAGAAATCCAAGGTATGACAAGTGTGTCAGTCAGTATCAATACCGAGAAAACCAATGTGATCATGGGTACCGAGATTCATAACCTTTGGGGAGAAAGTACCATTGAGGATACGATCCACGTAAGAGACATGCAGAAAGAAAATTACCCTTATACCGGAGATGCCCTGACCTTCAAGATATCTCCCCTCTCCTTCTATCAGGTGAATCCCGTACAGACAGAGAAGCTTTACAGTCTGGCTCTGGAATATGCGGGACTGACCGGAAAAGAGACCGTTTGGGATCTCTACTGTGGTATCGGAACCATCTCTCTCTTCCTGGCAGGCAAAGCCAAAAAGGTATGCGGTGTGGAAATCATCCCCCAGGCCATCGACGATGCCAGAGAGAATGCAAAGAGAAACCATATTGAAAATGCTGAGTTTTTCGTGGGAAAAGCAGAGGAAGTCCTGCCGGAATTCTACGAAAAGGCAATGAAAGAGGTATCTTCCGACGAAATGCTCCACCCGGATGTCATCGTCGTGGATCCGCCAAGAAAAGGCTGTGACGATGCCTGCTTAAACACCATGCTCCGCATGCAGCCCGAACGCATCGTATATGTCAGCTGTGACTCCGCCACCCTCGCCAGAGACCTGAAGATCCTCTGCGATGGAGGCTATGAGATCCGAAAAGTCCGTGGTGTGGACCAGTTCGGGATGACTGTGCATGTGGAGACGGTTGTTCTTTTGTCCCAACTGAAACAAAAGCCGGATGATTACATTAATGTCACGATTGAACTTGATGATATGGATATAACATCTGCAGAGACTAAGGCATCTCACAGGTAAAGAGAAAATGCGGAATTGAGGTTGCAAAGAATTTGCGCGTTGCAACGAGGAGAATGGACTGCTTGCAGGGCAATTCGACGACTGCCGCGACAGACTTGGAACTCGTTCCAAGTCCTAATTTACCTAAAAATGAAGATAGCAGGCAACCACAGTGTCCAGAAGATAAAGAAAGTGCAATTGTGGAGGCATTGAAGCATTTTAAGATGATTCAGCAGGAATAAAAGGAGTTTGATAAACTTGAATTTGTGGAGAATACTGACTTATGAAAATACATATTATTGGTTGCAGTGGTTCTGGAAAAACCTATTTAGCAAATGCACTTTCAAAAAAGTATAATATTTCCCATTTCGACTTAGATGATATTCAATGGGATAATAACGCCAAAGAATATGGCAAAAAGAGAACGCTTGATGAACGAAAAGCGTTATTACAAGAAATATTATATAATAATGATGAGTGGATAATTGAGGGGGTATATTATGCCTGGGTACAGCAAAGTTTTGATGAAGCTGATAAAATATATGTTTTAAATATGTCGAATTATTTATGTAAAAGTAGAATTATTATGCGCTCTATAAAAAGAAAATTGGGAATACAAAAAGGAAAAAGAGAAACTTTGAAATCGGTCTATAACCTTTTGAAATGGACTGAAACTTTTCAGAATAAAAATCTGAAAGAAATAAGAAGTATTTTAGATAGATATGATGATAAAGTTATATGGCTATCAAGAAAAAAAGATGTAGAGAAAATAATAAAGGCGGTATGATAACTTCCAGATTTGTATGTATGGTAAATCTAAACTGTATTTTAGCAATATTTCCTGAGTGGGGGCAGAAAGTGCCCCCCACTTTCACTATTTGGGGGCGAAAAGCGCCCCCGGAATTCAAAAATGGCTCCATTTTGCGCCCCCGTTTTTTAAAATCTGGAATCTAAACAAGATTGCAATGAAATCAGAACATAAAAAGTGGGGGCAAAAAGCGCCACTACATATAATAAACAAAGGGTTCAAGGGAAAAATCCCTTGCTAGAACAGCATTTGGATGGAGACATCTCTAATGCGTATCTAGCCGTCGCTGGGGACTGATATATAAGAAGGAATATTGTTTAAGCAGGAAAAGACATAGAAGACTCTGGCTATATCGCAGGATATGTGCCTTAAAAGAATTGATTTGTGATAGATAGAAATATTTGAAAACTACCATTCAGTAAAATCTATTCCATTTTTAAAAGCCTTGCGATAAAATATGCTCTGTGAATCATTCACAGGATTATATTTTGAGGAGGCTTGGCAATGAACAAGGATTTTGAACGCTGCTGTAGCTTTCTTGAAGACATGATTATTAAATACGCACCGGAGATAAAAGAAGAAGTAGAGATGTGCATGATGATCAAGGATTCCATTGATGACGAGAAAGTAAGCAGGCAGAAACAATTTGACAGATTCTGTTATTACTTAGGTGGAGTAAAACAGCTTCTGGACAAAAAGGCTGCGTAGGCAGCCGGCATCCTGCAGATAATATGCTGTAGGATGTATACATATATCAGGAGGCTTCATTCATGGCGAGTGGAGTCTCTTTTATTTTGCACTGTATGATGGGAAAAGTTTTGGTTGAACAGCGGTTGGAACGATGATAAGATTTAGTTGGGACAATAGTGAACACATGTGTTCACATTTCATAACTAAGAAGTAATGGATTGGAGAGGTGCTTATGGCAGATAAAATTGGAACCGATGAATATGGGGAAATACTTATATATCAGACTGATGATGGGCAGACAAATATAGAAGTTAAAATAGAAGATGATACAGTATGGCTGACACAACAGCAGATGTCAGAGTTATTCCAAACTTCTCGAACAAATGTAGTAGAACATATTAAGCATATTTATGAGGAGGGTGAATTAGACGAAATTTCAACCTGTCGGAATTTCCGACAGGTTCGAAAAGAAGGAAATCGTGAGGTGACAAGGCAGATTCCTCATTATAATCTTGATATGATTATCTCTCTTGGATACCGTATTAAATCAATGATTGCAACAAGATTCAGACAGTGGGCAACAAAGCGGTTAAAAGAATATATGATTAAGGGATTTACGATAGATGACGAGCGACTGAAAGGTAATGGTGGAGGAAATTACTGGAAAGAGTTACTTGACAGAATCAGGGATATCAGATCTTCAGAAAAGGTTTTGTATCGTCAGGTTCTTGATTTGTATGCTACGAGTGTAGATTACAATCCTCATAGCGAAGAGTCAGTTAGATTCTTTAAAATTGTTCAGAATAAACTTCACTATGCAGCACATGGTCATACTGCGGCAGAGGTTATATATCAGCGGGCAGATGCAGAAAAGCCATTTATGGGACTTACTTCATTTTCAGGTGAATTACCAGCATTAAAGGATATAGGAATTGCAAAGAATTATCTTGAAGAAAATGAACTCAAAGTATTAAACAATCTTGTTTCTGGTTATTTTGATTTGGCAGAAATTAATGCAATTGAACATAAACCTATGTATATGGATGATTATGTAAAGCAGCTGGATAGTGTTTTGTCATCAGGAAACAGAAAGCTTTTAACTGGTTCCGGTTCTGTAAGTCATAAACATGCATTGGAGAAAGCAAAGTCAGAATACAGAAAATATCAGGAGATTACTTTAACACCAGTCGAAAAAGTATATCTTGAAAGCATTAAAGAGGTTTCCAAGGAAGTAAAAAGGAGATAACATCTGATGAAAAAACAGCAGAAATGTTACATATATACAAGAGTTTCCACTTCCATGCAGGTAGATGGTTACAGTCTTGATGCACAGAAGGACAAGCTTAGAAAATACGCAGATTATCAGGAAATGTCTATCGTCGGTGAATATTCTGATGAGGGTAAATCTGGCAAAAGTGTGGAAGGCAGACCACAGTTTAAGCAGATGCTGTCTGATATAGAAAACGGCAAAGACAATATTGATTATGTGCTGGTATTTAAGCTGTCACGATTTGGAAGAAATGCCACAGACGTTTTATCATCATTGCAGAAAATGCAGGATTATGGGGTTAATCTTATCTGTGTAGAGGATGGGATTGACAGTTCCAAGGATGCCGGAAAGCTTATGATATCTGTGTTATCTGCGGTAGCAGAGATAGAGCGTGAGAATATCCTTGTCCAGACAATGGAAGGACGCAGACAGAAGGCGAGAGAAGGCAGATGGAACGGCGGATTTGCGCCATATGGCTATCAGCTGGTAAATGGTGAACTTATCATTGCAGAAGATGAAGCAGAGATTATCCGTATTATATATGATAAATTTGTCAATACAACGATGGGAATGGCTGCGATAGCTGCATTTTTAAATAACAGTGATTATAAGAAAAATCTTCGCCAGAATAACACAATCGAAGGTTTTTCTACATCATTCGTCAAGGGTGTGCTGGACAATCCGATATATTGTGGCAAGCTTGCATTTGGCAGAAGAAAAAATGAGAAGATTCCGGGAACAAGGAATGAATATCATATCGTAAAACAAAAGGATTACTTGTTAAGTGATGGAATTTATGAGGCAATCATATCAGAAGAAATGTGGAATCTGGCACACAGAAAGCGTCAGGAGACAGGTGTTTTACAGGTAAAAACGCACAGCCCCCTACATGAGCATATTTTATCCGGAATTATCAAGTGTCCTGTCTGTGGAAGCGGTATGTATGGCAATGTAAACCGCAAGAAGCATCCGGACGGAGGCTATTACAAGGATTATTTCTATTATGCATGCAAACACAGGAAGCTTGTGGACGGACACCGCTGTACTTATAAAAGACAGTGGAATGAGGACAGAATCAATGCGGCAGTTGAGGAAATTATCCGTAAATTTGTAAAGAACCCAAAGTTTGAGCAGGAAATTCGTAAGCAGATAGGAAGCAGCATTGATACTTCGGAGCTTGACAGGGAATATGATGGATTAAAAGACAGACTGAGCCAGACAACCGGGGCGAAAAACAGGCTTGCTGATCAGATGGATCATTTATCCGTATCGGATAAGAATTATGATAAAAAATATAATGACATGCAGGAACGTCTGGACAAGCTGTATGATGAAATCACTGATATTGAGAATGCCATGGAAGAAGTTGAAACAAGACTATATAATATCAGGCAGGACAAAATCTCAGAAGATAATGTTTACCAATTCCTTTTATTCTTTGATAAGCTGTATGATAAATTTACAGCTCTGGAAAAGAAGACATTTTTGAAGAGCTTCCTGTCGGATGTGTTTATCTATGAGGAAGAGCAAAAGGATGGCAGAATATTAAAAGGTTTCCGGTTTAAATTTCCGATATATATGAATGGCAGAAATGTATTGGGCGTGGATTGTAACAACGAAAGTACAGATGAGACAGTATGTTTATTGTCCAAACTCCACGAAGCGAAGCGTAGACAGGCTACTTATGAGGAGATAAAGAAGTATGTTGCAGAGTATAATGATGGGATGAAGGTATCTAATCTGTATATTGCACAGGTGAAGAGAAAGTGTGGAATTGAATTAGCGGAGAATTTTAATATTCCTAGGTCAGAGGGAGTAAAGCAACCACAATGTCTGAAGGAGAAAGAAGAGGCAATTATTGGGGCACTGAAAGCATTTCAGATGATTTAAAATCACAAAGAGAAGTGAATTACATGATGTATAATCCACAACTTGATACATTTATCTGCGTTGTAGAAGCTGGAAGTTTTAGTAAAGCGGCAGAAGAATTATATATAAGTGCACCTGTGGTTATTAAACAGATAAATTCTTTGGAAAAATACAAACCAGTCTGCTTCTAATAATGACAGCCAGTCTACAAGTACAAACCAGTCTGGAAATGAAGAAGCGGATACAAATTCCAAA